>ERZ888423.700-NODE-700-length-33526-cov-46.236563_pt1 | contig 33526 bp, 32 predicted proteins | sample MGYA00520523_ERZ888423 | MGnify/ENA primary metagenome ERZ888423 (study PRJEB32303, sample SAMEA104408611) | aquatic metagenome | biome: Brackish water; feature: Pelagic; material: water | place: Baltic Sea | collected 2014-06-08T10:24:00 | depth 30,27 m ...
CGCTGGTTGCCAGCCGGAAGCTTCTCGCGAACTTCGCGATCACTGATCTTCGGCACGTTCTGCGGCACCTTGCTACCGGCAGCGCTGCCGGCGGCGGCCGGACGCGCACCCTGATAGCCGCCCTGGCCCTTCCAGTCAGCGCGATCGTCACGCCGCTCACCGGGCTGCATGCCAGCCGACCGACTCTGCGCGTTGACCGCGCCCGCAGGCATGGGCCGCGACGGGGGCCGATAGCTGGTGTCGACCTGGTTACGCACCTTCGGCGACACCAACTGCGGGCGCTGCGCGTCGGCGACACGCAGGTTCTTCTTGTCGTCGAAACGGTTGTAGTAGTTGTTCTGATTGTTGACGTTGATGAAGACGTTGTTGTTGTTGATCCCAGGGCGGGTGTAGATGGGCGGCCGCGACCAGCTACCCGGGCGGTTCCAGGCGTTCGGATAGTTCACCGGCGGACGATAGCCATAGCCCGGGTTGTACCCGCCACCATAACCACCGTGGCCGTAGTTCGGGCGGTAGACATAGCCACCGCCGTACCAGGCAGAGCCGCCGTAATACATGCCGCCGTAACCCCAGCGCGGATACGGATACGGGTAGCGGTCGTCGTCATCATCATCAAAGATGTTGGCGAGGATCGCGCCAGCGGCGAAGCCGAAGATGCCGGCAGCGATCACATCACCCGTCGACGGACCGCTCTTCTCGGTGACGGTGGTCGTGGTGGTGGCGACCGCCGGTACCGGTGCGACCGTCGTCGCGACGGCGGGCTGGTACACCACCTGCGGGTCGTACTGAGGGACATACACCACTTTGGGCTCAGGGGACTCGACCACGACGACTTTCTGCGTCTCGACGACCTGCGTCGAGACCTTCATCTGTGGCGAGGACTTCAGGTTGCCGGAATCGACCGCCTGACCGCGAAGACGCTGCACGGCGGCGAGCACTGCGGTCTGATCGGTGTTCATCGCCGAACCGAGCTGCTGCGTCCAGTCGAAGTTCTGGCACATCATGTCGACGACGGTCGGGAACTGCAGCAAGGCACGCACGCTGGGGCCGAAGCCGGCCTGCTGGGCCTCGGCATCGAGCGCATCACCGGTCGCTTTCTGCTGCAACAGCCAATTGCCGCCGTCCATCACTTCCTGGGGATGCGTCGCAGAGCTCAGCAGCACCCCGAGCAAAGAATCCGGATACAGCGCGATCGGCGCGAGCAGCTCCTCGAGCGCCGCGGGCGTCATGGCCTCGGGCAACGCAACCGGCGCGAGCGCGCTCGCATCGGCGGGCGCAGCGGTCGGCATGGGGGTCGCCACAGTCGCGTCGGCGGGTACGACGGCAGGCGCGGTGGCAGCATCCTGTGCGACCGGTGCCGGCGCCGGGGCCTTGCTGCAGGCAGCCAGCAACGCCATGCAGGCGAGACCCGCGATGGCAGGGCCGACCAAGCGGCGGTTCGAAAGATGTTCGTGTGTCATGGTCTGATCCCCGTTCGTTCAAAAAAGTCAGTAGATCCACTGGATGCGGCCGAGCCAGACTCTCCATCTCTCCGCCGTCGCCGCGGCAGATGTACAGAGCGATTCGTCCTCATGGATTCAATGCCTTTCAAAAGGAGTACCCAAGCGAGGTCGCGAGTCCCCAATCGTTGGACCGGGAGCCTGCGACCGTACGGTTGTCGTAGCTGTCGTAGAGACTCACCTCAAAGAACAGGTCCTCGATCATCTCACGCCGCAGCCGCAGCGTCGCTTCGCCGCGCACGCGGCCCGAGTCGCTGAGGCTCGGGAACACCATGAGTGTAGCGGCGAGGTCCATCTGCGGTGCGTCGAAACGGAAGATGTTGAAGGTGGTGCCGAACAGCAACTCCACGCTCTCACGGCGGGAGCCGTCGGTCAGTTCCTCGGCAGACGCCGCGAGACCGACACCGGCCCGCCACTCCGTGTCGGAGTGCTGCAGGATGTAGCGACCCACGCCGACGCCGACCAGGCTGCGCAGATCGAGACCGAGCTCCTGGTTCCGGGTGAAGGACAGCGTGGCGTCGCGATACCAGCCATCGCGTATGAAGCGCTCACGGGTACCCGCCAGCGTGGCGCGTTGGCTCGAGGGCGCTTGCTGCTGGCTGGTGAGCTGTGCATCGAGCGACGCCCGCCAGTGCAGACTCGGACTGCGCGAGCCGACCGAGGTGCCGAGGTTTAAGACCTGGACATCGCTCGCTTGCGTGAAACTGTAACCGACGCTGAGGCTGCCATAGAGACGCTCGAGGCCACTGCCGGTGTCGAGCGCCGTGATCCGCGCCACGGCGGCAAGCGGCACCTCTTGGGGTGCATCGCCCGACAACCGCAAGGTCGAGGGTGCATCGCCACGCGCCGCGCCGTTGCCGAGCAGACGCCGCCCATCCAGCATTTCGACCTGCAAGGTCCGCGTGGTCGTGAGCGAGGCGATCTTGGTCCACTCTATGTATACGGTGCCCATGTCCTCGGTTGCGAACTTGAGCTGACCATAGGCGAGTTCTTTTACCTCGCCGGTGATGCGATCGCCGTTGAGCAACATCACGATATCGGTCTTGGCGGCCCACGCAGGAAAGGGCAGGACGAGCAGCGACAACGCAGCCGCCCACAGTTCAGCGCGCATCGGCTGAGTGTTCATCGCGTCATCCTCGCCGTTTAGGCTTCGCCGCCCATTGGCCTTTCGTACAACCTCCGGCCAACGGGTGCCGCGCTAAAGTTCGCTCCTCTTTTGACCTGAGCGGATCTCTAGCCATGCGCAACACCCTTGCCCGTCCCTTTTCGGTCCTCGTCACAGCGGTCGCCGTCGCGATCGCCGCCCCCCCGGGGGCCGCTGCGGACTGGTCGCACACCGTCACGCCGTACCTGTGGGGCTCGGGGATGTCCGGCAAGACCGCCGTCGGTACCGCCACCCCGGCCGGTCCCCTTGAGGCCGACGTCGATGTCGGCTTCGACGACATCCTCAGCAACCTCAAGTTCGGCATCATGGGCTCCTACCGGGGCGATCGCTCGGACGGCTGGGTGGTGATGGCCGACTACATCTACATGAGCCTGGAGGCCGACAAACGGTCGGCCATAGGCCCAGTGCAGATCGACACCACCGTCGGGGTCAAGCAGACCGCGCTCGAACTCGACCTCGGCTACCGCGTCAACGACCAGGTCACGGTGTTCGCCGGTCTGCGCTACAACGATGTGGACGCCGACCTCGACGTGGTCCGCACCGGCCCCGGCGCGGGCGCGAGCCGCGCGGCGAGCAAAGGCGACTCCTGGATCGACCCGGTGGTCGGCGTCACGGCGCGTTACCCGATCAACGACACCTGGACGCTGGGCGTCCGTGGCGATGTCGGCGGCTTCGGCATCGGCTCGGACCTCACCTGGCAGATGATGGCGACCGTGAACTGGAAGGTGCGCGACAACCTCGAGGTCGTCGCCGGCTATCGCTACCTCGATGCCGACTACGAAGACGGCAGCGGTGCCGACCTCTTCAAGTACGACATGGTCACGAGCGGCCCGGGGATCGGCGTCAGCTTCAAGTTCTGAGCGCCGCCCCGGACGCAGACCTTACTTGCGGTCGCTACCGTGCGCGGCGTCGAGACGCTTGCGCAGGATGCGGGCCCAAGACGAGGCGATGATGCTGGCTTCCTGCCGGTTCACGACGCTGTTGGTCAGGGTCATCATGCCGCTGCCCTGTGCCTCACGCCGGTCGACGACGCGCGCGATCACTTGGCCGCTCTCGGAGTCGACGAGGTCGCCCACAAGGGTCATCTCGCCCGCCGACACGGTGTAGGTGCGCGTACGACCGGCCGTCATCGTGTCGGGCGCGTTGACATAGAGATCGGCGATGCTCGCGCGCAGGCGGAGCACATCAGGACCCGCCTCGGTCACGACCTGGTAGGTGCCACCCTTACCGATCTCCTTCGCGAACTCTTCCTGCACGACCTGCGCCACGCCCGTGCGGATATCCTCGCGCTCCTTGGTATCGAGCTTCATGCGGCTGCCGGTGCGGTTCGGATCCCAGTCCTTGCGGAAGGCCACCTCGACCGGGTCGATGATCAGCTTGTTGTAGCCGGCGAGCGAGGCCCCCGGCCGTGAATAGGCGAGGTCGATGCCCTTGACCTTGATCTTCTCGAGGCCATCGTGGCTCATCCCTTCTTCGAGCGCCGCGCGTGGCGACTGGGCGACGGTGACCGCCGGCAGCAGGGCTGCGCATGCGAGCGCTGCGGATGCGGCGATGGTGGTGAACTTGTGCATGACGATTCCTCAGACGAAAAAAAGACCTTAGAGATTCTAGACGACGGCGCCGACCAACCGAGCGACCTTGCACTTTCGTACAATCCGCGACCTAGCTCCACCCGAGTAGGATGACCTGTCCCCTCACCCGAGAGTTCCCCATGACCACCCGTTCGTCCTTGCTCGTCGCCCTCGCTGCTCTCACCGCCCTCACCGGCTGCGCCGCCGCGCCCAAGCCGTTCGAGATCGGGGACACTCTCGAGGTCAAGGCGACCGTCACCCAGATCGATCTCGCCACGCGCCTCATGACGCTGCGCGGCCCGGCTGGCAACGAATTCACCTTCGAAGTGGACCCCGCGGTCCGCAACCTGCCGCAGGTCACGGCCGGTGATGAGGTCGTCGTGCGCTACTACGAGACCATCGGCGCCGCCATGCGCAAGCCGGGTGACTCCACCGAAGCCTCGGTCGCACTCGCCGACGGCGTCGCTGGTCCGGGTGACCGTCCGGCGGCTGCGATGGGCACCCGCACCACGCTGCCTGTCACCATCGTCTCCATGGACAGCAAGACCAACGAAGTGCGGTTCTACGGCCCCGACAAGCGCGTGCGCACCGTCGAGCTCGAGACGCCGGAAGCGCAGGCCTTCGCCAAGAAGCTCAAGGCCGGCGACGAAGTGATCGTCACCTTCACCGAGGCACTCGCGGTATCGGTCGAGCCCGTGCGCTGAGGACTGGGTCGGTCGTCTAACCGACCGCCTCGAGGCGGTAGCGCGGCGCTAGACGAGCGCCACCACCGTAAACCCCTCCTTCCGTGCGGCGTCAGCGAGCCGACGGTCGGCCGTCACGAACTCCAGCGCTGTCGGGCGCATCTCGGCGGCGACGACCGCAGCGGCGAGCTGGACGGAGTCGGCGGCCCGCAGCGGATGCACGCGTAGCAGACGGACCGCGCACTCGCGCAGCATGTCGCTGGCGTCGATCTCGTGCCAAGCATCGGCCAGCGTCGAGAGGTTGTCGAACGCGCGGGATGCGCCGACAGCGTCGAGACCGCCATCGCGCTCCAGACGCGCGAGCGCTGACGCGCATTCGATGCGCGTGCCCCACCAGACGATCATCACGGGATCCGCCGCCAGCGATGCGCGGGCCGACGAGGTGGTCGGCTCGCTGACGATGAGCGGCAGCAACGCGGAGGAGCCCCAGAACTTCATCGCCCTTCCCGACGCTCCTCGAGCAAGGCCGCGACAGCGGAAGACCGGACCGCGCGCGGCAGCTCACGCTTGAGGAACTCAGGCGGCAGAGCGCGACGACCCCGACGCAGCACTCCGGCGCGTTCGAGCCGCGCCAACTGACCCTCGGGATCAGCGCTTTTGATGAGACCGCTGACCGGCTCCAAGCGCGCCACCGGTCGGCCGCGGTCGACGATCAACAGCGGCGCGCCACGCTGTACGCCGTCGATGAGCGCGCTCAGCTTGTCCTTCAACTCTGAAATACTGGCCTTTTTCATATGGCTATTATAGCCATAACCGATGACGACCAGCATACGCATGACTCCGGCCCTGGGCAGGCAAGAGGATGCCCAACGGTCAGCCGGGAAGCACATCGCATTTCTCGCCGGATCCCCGGAAATCGGGATCGGTCAGACAGCGGCGGCCGTACGCCCCTGGCTCCACCCATACACCGGCATCAGGCACGACAGACCGCTCAGGCAGCCGGGAGGATGTGGGGCGCGGACGGTCGCCAGACATCGAACAGCGTGCCGCCGACGATGGCGGCCAAAACATCCCGATCGAGCGGTAGAGCGTGAACACGCCGATCACGGCGCCGCGGCCGCGCGCCGGCGCCACCTGCCCCACCAAAGCCAGCGCCGACGCGACCGGCATGAACGGCACGCGGTCGATGCGATCGAAGAAGCTGATGACGGTCACGGTCCACAGCGTCGCGGTGATCCGCATGACGACGAAGATGCCGCCGCTGCGCTCCATGGCCTCGGCGGGCGACATGCCCTGCCCCTTGCCGGCCTGTACCATCCACAAAAAGAGGAACGCGCTGATGATGTAGAACGATGCGCGCGACGCGGCAGGCCGATTCGTCCTCTTTCGGCGTGGCCATCGACCCTCCCCTGCCGGGAGGATGCTATGCGCGGGTGGTGATCCGCAGGCCGACGGCGCCGATCAGCACCAGGGCGATGCACAGATACTGTATGGCACCCAACTTCTCGTCGAAGGCGAACACGCCGATGGCGGCTGCGGCGACGATGCCCACGCCCGCCCAGATGGCGTAGGCCACGCCCACCGGCAGCACCTTCATGGCCGGTGCCAATACCCAGAAGCAGGCCGTGTAGCAGGCGATCGAGAGCGCACCCCAGTGCCAGCGCTCGAAGCCGTGTGAGAGCTTCAGCAAGAAAGTGCCGGTGATCTCGAGCACGATGGCGAGACCCAGATAGACCCATGCGTTCATGGGGATGAGGATATCGCGCCCTCGCCTGGGCGGCATGCCAGAATCCTCCGGTGGATCGACCCGACTCCCCCACGACCTGCACCGCCCCAGACGGCCTGACCGTGCTCTACGACGGCGCCTGTCCGTTGTGCCGTCGCGAGATCGGCGTCTACCAGGGCCTCGCGCCGACGCAGCCGCTTGAGTTCCGCGACATCAGCGACCCAGCCGCGCCGCTGCCGGCGGACCTGCCCGCAGGACTCACGCGCAGTGGGCTGCTCGCCCGCTTCCATATCCAGCACGGCGACGGCCGTATCGAAAGCGGTGCCCGCGCCTTCATCGCCCTCTGGGAGCGCCTGCCCTACTGGCGCTGGCTGGCGCGGCTCGGCCGGCTGCCCGGCGTGGCGTCGCTCATGGAGCTCGCCTACCGCGGCTTCCTGCGGGTGCGACCGACGCTGCAGCGCTGGGCCGTCCGACGCGGATGACGGGTTTTCCTGCCCGGATGTCGGGTTGACGCAATCCCCGATGTCGCATCTGACTCACCGTTAGGCATGCTTATCGATATCCGGTCACGGTCATGAGACCGGGCAGCCGCACCCGCCGCAGCGGCGGCGCTCGTCTGCCGCAACTGCCCTGGACGCGCGTCGTCAACCCTTACGCGCCGCTCGAGATCCTGTCGGCGGATCAGATCGAGGCGATCCATCTCACCTCGCTGCGCATCCTCGAGGAGATCGGCATCGAGTTGATGTCGCCGACCGCACGCGCCGCGCTGCGCGCGGTCGGTGCCGACGTGGACGACGCGAGCGGCACCGTCAAACTCGATCGCGCCGTCGTCGAACGCGCGCTCGCCACCACACCCGAGCGTTTCACGCTCACCTCGCGCAACCCCGCCAAGCAGCTGCACATCGGCGACCGTGACATGGCCTTCGGCCTCGTAGCCGGCCCACCGTTCGTGCACGACTGCGAGCGCGGTCGTCGCGCCGGCAACCTCGCCGACTACCGCGACTTCATCAAGCTCGCGCAGCACTTCAACGCGATCCACATCATCGGCAACCAGGTCTGCGCACCGGTCGAACTGCCCGCCAACTCGCGGCACCTCGACACCTACCGCACCAACCTCGTCTATTCCGACCTCAGCTTCCACTGCACCGCCATCGGCGCGGGCCGCGCGCGCGACGGCATCGAGATGATGGCGATCACGCGCGGCCTGACGCCCGAGCAGATGGCGGACAGCCCCGGCGTCCTCACCATCATCTCGGTGAACAGCCCGCGGCGTTTCGACGAAGCGATGGCTGACGGCCTGATGATGATGGCGCACTACGGCCAACCGGTCGTGATCACGCCGTTCACGCTGATGGGCGCGATGGCGCCGGTGTCGCTCGCCGCGGCGCTCGCCCAGCAGAACGCCGAGATCCTGTTCGGCCTGACGCTCGCGCAGGCGGTACGCCCCGGTGCGCCGGTGATGTACGGCGCGTTCACCTCGAATGTCGACATGCGCTCCGGCGCGCCGGCTTTCGGTACGCCCGAGAACACCAAGGCCAACATCGCGAGCGGTCAGCTCGCGCGGCGCTACCGCCTGCCCTATCGCACCTCGAACGCCAGCGCTTCCAACGTCGCCGATGCGCAGGGCGTCTACGAGACCGAGATGTCGCTGTGGGGGGCGGTGCTCGGCCACTGCAACCTCGTGTACCACGCCGCAGGCTGGCAGGAGGGCGGCCTCGTCGCCTCCTTCGAGAAGCTGGTGCTCGATGTGGAGATGCTGCAGCTGATGATCGAGTTCCTGAAGCCGATCGTGGTCGACGAAGCCGAGCTCGGCTTCGAGGCGCAGAAACAGGTTTCGCCCGGCGGTCATTTCTTCGGTGCACCGCACACCATGCAGCGCTACGAACACGCCTTCTACCAGCCGCTCGTCTCCAATTGGCAGAACTACGAGAACTGGCAGTTGAGCGGCGGCAAGGACGCGACGCAGCGCGCCACCGAGATCTGGAAGCGTGCGTTGACGGAGTACGAGCAGCCGGCGCTCGACCCCGCTGTCCTGGAATCGCTCGACGCCTACATCGCACGTCGTCGCGAAGCGATCGGCGGCGGAGAGCCCTGACCGTCCGGTCCATCGTGCGCTACTCCGCCTTCAGATTGTTCACCGAAGCGCTGCGTGGCAACCGCGGTTGGCAGCCGGCGTGGCGCGATGCCGCGCCGCGCCGCGCGTACGACGCCGTGATCGTCGGCGGCGGCGGTCACGGTCTCGCCACCGCGTACTACCTCGCCAAGGTGCACGGCCTGCGGGACATCGCGGTGCTCGAGAAGGGTTGGATCGGCGGCGGCAATATCGGCCGCAACACCACCATCATCCGCTCGAACTACCTGCTGCCCGGAAACACGCCGTTCTACGAATGGTCGCTCAAGCTCTGGGAAGGGCTCGAGCAGGACATCAACTACAACGCGATGGTCAGCCAGCGCGGCGTGCTCAACCTCCACCACAACGACGCACAGCGCGACGCCAACGTGCGGCGCGGTAACGCCATGCGCCTGCAGGGCGTGGATGCCGAGCTGCTCGACGCGCAGGACGTGCGCCGCATGCTGCCCTTCCTCGATTTCGACAACGCGCGCTTCCCGATCCGCGGCGGTCTGCTGCAGCCCCGCGGCGGCACGGTGCGGCATGACGCCGTCGCCTGGGGCTACGCGCGCGCCGCCGATCGGCTCGGCGTCGACATCATCCAGAACTGCGAGGTGACGGGGTTCCGCATCCAGGGCGGCGCCGTCACCGGCGTCGAGACCACGCGCGGCCCGATCGCCGCGCGCAAGGTCGGCCTCGCCTGCGCCGGCAACTCCTCGCGCGTCGCGGCGCTCGCCGGCCTCAAGCTCCCGATCGAGAGCCATGTGCTGCAGGCCTTCGTCACGGAAGGCCTGAAGCCGCTGATCCCCGGCGTCATCACCTTCGGCGCCGGACACTTCTACATCAGCCAGTCGGACAAAGGCGGCCTCGTGTTCGGCGGCGACATCGACGGCTACAACAGCTATGCGCAGCGCGGCAACCTCGCCACCGTCGAGGATGTCTGCGAAGGGGGTATGGCGCTGATGCCGATGATCGGCCGCGCGCGGCTGCTGCGCTCCTGGGGCGGCATCATGGACATGTCGATGGACGGCTCGCCGATCATCGACCATACCCCCGTCGAGGGTCTCTATCTCAACGCCGGCTGGTGCTACGGCGGGTTCAAGGCGACGCCCGGCTCGGGCTGGTGCTTCGCACATCTGATGGCCCGCGACGAACATCACCCCGTGGCGACCGCATACCGGCTGGACCGGTTCGCGGCCGGCCGCGTCATCGACGAGAAGGGCCAAGGCCCGCACCCCAACCGGCACTGATGCGCATCCACTGCCCCCATTGCGGACCCCGCGGCCACGACGAGTTCGTGCATCACGGCGATGCCGCACCGCGGCGTCCGCAGGCAGACGCGCCCGATGCCGCGTTCCATGACTATGTCTATCTGCGCGACAACCCTGCCGGGCCTTACCGCGAGCTGTGGTTCCATGCGGCGGGTTGCCACAGCTGGCTGGTCGTCGAACGCGACACGCGCACGCATGAGATCCGGTCGGTGACCTTCGCGCGGGGCGACGCATGAGCGCGCGCCTTCCGAGCGGCGGTCTGATCGACCGCACGCGCACGCTGCGCTTCAGCTTCGACGGACGCCGCCACGAGGGCTTCGCCGGTGACACGCTCGCGGCCGCGCTGCTCGCCGACGGCGTACGCCTGGTCGGTCGCTCCTTCAAATATCACCGACCGCGCGGTGTGCTGACCGCGGGCCCGGAGGAGCCGAACGCCCTCGTCGAACTGCGCTCCGGCGCGCGCCGCGAACCGAACACGCGTGCGACCGTCGTCGAGCTCTACGACGGCCTCGAGGCGCAGAGCCAGAACCGTTGGCCGTCGCTGCGCTTCGACCTGCTCGCCTTGAACGGGCTCTTTTCACCGCTGCTCGGCGCGGGCTTCTACTACAAGACATTCATGTGGCCGTCGGCGTTCTGGGAGAAGGTCTACGAACCGCTCATCCGCCGCGCTGCCGGACTCGGGTCGCTCTCCACCGCGCCCGACCCGGATCACTACGAGAAGGCGACGGCGTTCTGCGACTTGTTGGTCGTGGGGTCAGGCCCTGCCGGGTTGATGGCGGCGTTGGTGGCTGCGCGCAGCGGCGCACGGGTGATCCTCGCCGAACAGGATTGCCTGTTCGGCGGCCGCTGCCTGAGCGAACGGATCGTCCTCGGCGACGGCTCGGCGCATCGATGGGTCCAGTCGGTGGTGGCCGAGCTCGCCGCGACCCCCGGGGTGCGCCTGCTGCCGCGGACCACGGTGGTCGGGACCTACGACCACGGCGCGTACACCGCGGTGGAACGGGTCAACGACCATGTCGCCGCGCCACCACCCTTCGAGCCGCGTCAACGACTCTGGCGCATCGTCGCGAAGCGCGCCGTGCTCGCCGCCGGTGCGCTCGAGCGTCCGCTGGTGTTCGGCGACAACGACCTCCCGGGCGTGATGCTCGCGAGCGCGGTCAGCACCTACATCAACCGCTACGCCGTCAGACCGGGTGAGCGTGCGGTCCTCTACGCCGACAACGACCACGCTTGGGCGACGGTGGCCGACCTACGCGCCGCCGGCGCCGAGATCGTCGCGATCGTCGATCCGCGCCCGGACGCGCGCGCGCGCGCAGCCGTCGTCGCGCGCGATGCGCCGCTGCTGACCGGCGTTGTACGGCGCGCACTCGGTGGTCGAAGTCTGCAGGGCGTCGAGGTCGTGGGCGCCGACGGTCATGTGCACCGCCTCGACTGCGATCTGCTCGCCATGTCGGGCGGCTGGGCGCCCACCTTGCATCTCACCTCGCACCTCGGTGCCAAGCCGCGCTGGGATGCCGAGCGCTCGATGTTCCTGCCGGAGCAGTTGCCGCCGTGGTTGCTCGTCGCCGGCGCCGCAGGGGGTGAGCTCACCACCGCTGCAGCGCTGTCGACCGGCATCCGTATCGCCGAGGGATCCTTGCAGAGCCTCGGCATCGCGCCGCGCGGCGTCACGCCGCCTGTCGCCGGCGAGGAAGCGGATGCGTGGACTCCGCTGTGGCGTGCGCCCTCGGGCCGCGGTAAGCGATTCATCGACTTCCAGAACGACGTCACGACCGCCGACCTCGAACTCGCGCATCGCGAGGGTTTCGGCGCGTCCGAGCACGCCAAGCGCTACACGACGCTCGGCATGGCGACCGACCAGGGCAAGACCTCAGCGCTCAACGGCCTCGCGACGCTCGCGGCGTTCACCGGCAAGTCCATCGGCGAGGTCGGCACGACGACCTATCGCCCACCGTACACGCCGGTCGCCATCGGCGCGCTCGCCGGCCATCACCGCGGGCCGGATTTCCGACCGACGCGGCTGACGCCCTCGCATGAGTGGGCGCGCGAGCAAGGCGCGGTGTTCATCGAGTCGGGTGCCTGGTTGCGTGCGCAGTATTTTCCGCGCGCGGGCGAGACCGACTGGTTGCCGCCCGTGATCCGCGAGGTGCAGGCCGTGCGCTCGACGGTCGGCCTCTGCGATGTCTCGACGCTCGGGAAGATCGAACTCAAAGGCCCCGACGCGCTGCGTTTCATCGAGCGTCTGTACGCCAACGGCTGGCAGACGCTCGCCGTCGGCCGCGCACGCTACGGCGTGATGCTGCGCGAGGACGGTCGCGTGATGGACGACGGCACCGTCGCGAGGCTCGGCGAGCAGCACTGGTTCATGACCACCACCACAGCCAACGCGGTCGCGGTCTACCAGCACATGCAGCATTGCCATCAGGTACTGTGGCCGGAACTCGACGTGCAGTTCACCTCGGTCACGGAGCAGTGGGCGCAGTTCGCGGTCGCTGGCCCGCGCTCACGTGAACTGCTGCGACGGATCCTCGCCTCCGGCGAGGACCTCTCCAACGACGCGTTCCCGTACATGGCCGCTCAGGCCGTGACGCTCACCGACGGCCTGCGCGGGCGTCTGTTCCGGCTCTCGTTCTCGGGCGAGCTCGCCTACGAGATCGCGGTGCCGGCGCGGCACGGCGATGCCGTCATCCGTCGGCTTGCGGCCGCCGGGGAGGACCTCGGCGTCGTCCCCTACGGAATCGAGGCACTCGGCGTGATGCGCATCGAGAAGGGGCATGTCGCCGGCAACGAGCTCACCGGTCGTACCAGCGCACAGCAGCTTGGGCTTGGCCGCATGCTCTCCACCCAGAAGGACTACATCGGCGCGCGCCTCGCACGGCTGCCGGCGCTCGATGATCCCGCCGATACCCAGCTCGTGGGGGTCAGACCCGTGGACGTCAAGACACGGCTCATGAGCGGCGCGCACTTCCTGCCGCTCGCAGCACCGACCACCTTCGAGCATGAGCAGGGCTATGTGACCTCGGTCGCCTACTCGCCGTCGCTCGGCCACTGGATCGCGCTCGGTCTTCTGAAGAACGGTCGACACCGTCATGGGGAGCGGCTGCGCGCCGTCGATCTGCTGCGCAGTCAAGAGACGGAGGTCGAGATCTGTGAGCCGGTGTTCATCGACCCGCAAGGAGCGCGCCTGCGTGGCTGAGACACTCCCCACTCACTTCGCACCCGGACGCTACGGCAAGGCCGACGGCCGTCCCGGCGTGCAGGTACGCGCGCGGCGCATCGGTCTGTTGGCGAGCGTCATCGCACGGCGCGGCGCAGCGAAGACGCTCGCAGCGACCCTCGAGCGTGAGCTCGACGGCGACACGCTGACCGTACTCGGCATCGCTCCGGGGCACTGGTGGATCGAGTCGGCCTCGTCCGCTCGATCGGCTGACGATCTGCAGACGATGTTCGTAGGTTCGGCTTCGGTGTTCGACCTCACGGACAGCCGCGTGGTGTTCGAGGTCAGCGGACCCAGGATCCGCGACGCGCTCGCCAAGATGCTGCCGATCGACCTGCACCCCTCGGTGTTCAGGCCCGGCGACGTCGCGGTGACGATCGCCAGCCATATCGGCGTGACCCTGTGGCAGACATCGGACGCGCAGACAGCGGGCGCGCCGCAGTACCGGCTCGCGGTGGCGCGCAGCTATGCGGCGAGCTTCTGGCGCGGCTTCGTGGCCTCCGCGGCCGAGTACGGCTGCGAAGCCAGCCCCGAAGTCAGCCCATAAGCCGCTTGGCGTCGGCGTCGAACAACGGCTTCGGCTGCAACCGCGCCGTCCGTCGGACACCGAGGATCTCGATGGTCCAGCCCTCCGCCTCGTCGGCGAGTTCGCGCGACACATAGCCCATCGCGACCGAGAGCTTCGAGGCGTGCGCATAGCCGCCCGAAGTGACCCAGCCGACGACCTTCTCGCCGTGCCAGATCGGCTCGTCGCCGATGACATCCGCATCCGTGACATCGACCACGAAGCAGCGCAGACGCAGGCGACCCCCAGTCTCCCTCTCGCGGCGTGCGGACTGTTTACCGATGAAGTCGGCAGGCTTGTCGTAGGCGACGAAGCGGTCGAGGCCGGCCTCGAGCGGACCGTAGATCGGCCGGTACTCGCGGGCCCAGGAGCCGTAGGCCTTCTCGAGACGCAAAGAATTCAACGCGCGCGACCCGAACAGCCGGATGCCATGCGCCTCGCCGGCCGCCATCAGCACATCGAAGATGTGCACGAGAGACGCGGGCTCGCACCAGATCTCATAGCCGAGATCGCCCGTGTAGCTGACGCGTCCCACCAACGCCGAGGCCATGCCGACCGGGATGCGCTTGATGTCCATGAATCGGAACTTCGCCGTGGAGAGATCCGCCGTGGTCACCGCCGCGAGCACCTCGCGCGCGCGCGGACCGGCGATCGCGAGGCCCGCAAGGCCGGCGCCATGGGCGACGATGGACACCGAACCGTCGGACGGCAGATGCTGCTGGAACCAGCGCATGTGGTAGTCCTCGGCGAGCCCTGAGCCGATGATCAGGAAGCCCTCGGCACCGAGATCGGCGAGCGTGAAATCGCCGATCAGGCGCCCATCGTGCTTGAGCATCGGCGCGAGCGTCATACGGCCCGGCGCCGGGATCTTGCAGGCGAGCAGGCCGTCGAGCCAAGCGCGTGCGCCCGAGCCGCTGACGGTGTACTTCGCGAAGCCCGTGGTCTCGATGAGACCGACCTGCGTGCGTACCGCGGCGACCTCTCCCGCGACGGTGTCGAAGTCCGTCGATCGGTACCAGCTGAACTCGTCGCGGACGCCCTCAGGTGCATACCAGAGCGGCACCTCGAGCCCAGCGGCCGCACCGAACTGCGCGCCGCGCGACTTCAGGCGGTCGTAGAGCGGCGAGGTCTTGAGCGGACGCCCGGCCGGCAGCTCCTCGTTCGGGAAGCGGATCGAGAAGCGCCGCGCATAGTTCTCCTTCACCTTGGCGTTGGTGTAGGCCTTGCTCGCCCAATCTCCGAAGCGCGCGACATCCATCGCCCAGACATCCATGCCCGGGTCGCCATGGATCATCCAGTTGGCGAGTGCGTAGCCCACGCCGCCGCCCTGACTGAAGCCGGCCATCACGCCGCAGGCGCACCAGTAACCCTGTAGCCCGCGCACCGGGCCGATCAACGGATTGCCGTCGGGCGCGAAAGTGAAGGGGCCGTTGACGATCTTCTTGATGCCCGCGTTCTGGAACGCCGGGAAGTGCTTGAATCCGACCTCGAGCGAGGGCGCGATGCGGTCGATGTCGGGCTGCAGCAGCTCGTGCCCGAAGGTCCACGGCGTCGAATGCTCCGACCAGGCCTTGCAGGCCTTTTCGTAGGTGCCCATGAGCATGCCGCCACGTTCCTGGCGCAGGTACAGCTCGCCGTCGAAGTCGATGGCGTGCAACACCTCCTTGCCGGTCGTGCGGTTGATCTCGGCGACCTCGGGCATGTCCTCGGTGATGAGGTACATGTGCTCCATCGCGAGCACCGGATGCTCGCGGCCGACCATGTGCCCGACCTCGCGCGCCCAAAGGCCGCCGGCGTTGACCACATGCTCGGCGTGGATCTCGCCGCGGTTGGTGATCACACGCCAGGTGCCGTCCGCGTTCTGGATGAGCTCCTCGACCTTGGTGAAGCGCTCGATGTTCGCGCCGAGCTTGCGCGCGGCCTTGGCGTAGGCCTGCGTGGTGCCGGAAGGGTCGAGGTGGCCGTCGACGACGGTCTCGAGCGCACCGACGAAGCAGGACGGGTCGAGCAGCGGCATCAATTCATGCGCGCGCTCGGGGGTGATGATCTTGGCGTCGATGCCGAGATAGCGCCCCTTGGCGACCGTGTTCTTGAGCCAGTCGAAGCGCGCTTCGGTGGCGGCCAGCATGACGCCACCCGTCAGGTGCAGCCCCGTGGGCTGGCCGGACAGTTCCTCGATCTCCTTATAAAGGTCGATCGTGTACTTCTGGAGCTTGGCGACATTCGGGTCGCCGTTGATGGTGTGCATGCCGCCGGCGGCATGCCAGGTGGAGCCGGACGTCAGTTCGTCGCGCTCGAGCAGCACCGAGTCGGTCCAACCGAACTTGGCGAGGTGGTAGAGGACGGAGCAGCCGACGACTCCGCCGCCGATGACGACAGCACGTGCAGTGGTTTGCATGAGCCGGAGATGGTCACCGCGCCATGCGGGACGGAGTTACATCCAGCCGACATCACCATGCGATACTTCGACATCCGAGGGGCGGGGGTTTCGGCTCACAATGTCCACAGCGATGGGCGAAAAACCCCCGAAGACCGCCATCATCCGGCTTGCCCGGCGCGGCAGCGCCAGCACGCCCGTCCGCATCGCTTTCGTGCTCGCCCCGCAGTTCCCGATGCTGGCCTTCGCCGCTGCGCTCGATCCGCTGCGGGTCGCGAACCGTCTCAGCGAGAAGCCCCTCTTCGAGTGGCTGCTCTGCTCGGTCGATGGCCGGCCCGTCACGGCGAGCAACGGCATCCCGGTGGCGGTGAAGTGCTCGTTGGAAGAGCTGCATGATGTGGATCTGGTGGTGGTCTGCGTCGGTCTCGAACCGCTGCAGTTCGGACGGCAGCACAAGATCCACCACCAGTTGCGGCGCCTCGCCCACCACGGCGCGGCGATCGGCGCCGTCAGCTGCGGCACCTTCGTGCTCGCCGAGGCGGGGCTCCTCAACGGCCGCCGCGCCACCGTGCATTGGGAGTACGACGAACTGTTCCGCAAGCGCTATCCCGCGCTGCAGACCTCACGCGAGCTGTTCGTCTTCGACCGCGATGTCTTCACCTGCTGCGGCGGCACCGCTGCGCTCGACATGATGCTGCACCTCGTGCGCGAGACCTTCGGCAAGCAGCTCGCGCAGGACGTCGCGGAGCAGTTCATCTATCCGCGCATCCGCGACGAAGAAGAAGCCCAGCGCACAGCGATCCAGAACCGCTACGCCGTGGCGAGCCCTCGCCTCGCCCAGATCATCGAGATGATGGAGTCGACCCTGGACGAGCCGGTTCCGCTGTGCGAACTCGCCACGAAAGTCGGCATCTCGACCCGGCAGGTCGAACGCCTCTTCAAGGAACAGATGGGCATCGGCCCCTCGATGTTCTATCTCAAGCGCCGCCTCGAACGCGCGCGCACCATGCTGCGGCAGACGCTGCTGCCGATCCGCGAAGTCGCGGTCGAGTGCGGGTTCGGATCCACCGCGCACTTCAGCCACGCGTACAAGAAGGCGTTCGGCATTCCGCCGACACAGGAACGCACCAACACGAGGGACGTATGCTGATCGACTTCTGCATCATCTCCGGATTGCTGGTGATCGCGCACCTGCTGCGCGCCGGTATTCCATGGCTCTCACGCTTCCTGATCCCCTCGTCGATGATCGCCGGCCTCATCGGTCTCGCACTCGGGCCGGGCGGCTACGACCTGCTGCCCTTCAGCCGCGGCGAGGGCGGCGCTGCGCTGCTCGGCACCTACCCCGGTATCTTGATCGTCCTCCTCTTCGCGACGCTCTTGATGGGGCACCGCCCGACCCAGCTCACGCGCGAGACCTGGCACGGCACCCGCACCTCCTTCCTCTACAACCTCGGTTCCGAGTTCATGCAGTACGGCGTGGTGCTGTGCGTGGGCACGGCGCTGCTCGCCTTCGTGTTCACGGACCTGCGCGACGAGTTCATGATCATGCTGCCCGGCAGCTTCGCGGGCGGTCATGGCACGGCGGCCGTCTATGCTGACGCCATGCCACAGTGGGAGGCCGCGCGCAGCATCGGCTTCACCTTCGCCACGCTCGGCATCCTATCGGCGGTCTTCGGCGGACTGGTGCTGGTCAACATCGCTCGCCGCCGCGGCTGGATCGAGCGCGAGGCCGCGGCCGGCACCGCGGACGGCGCGCAAACCGCGCCCGAACAGTCGTCGTTCCTGCCGTCGGCGTTCCAGGCCTCGACCGGGCGCACCACGGTCAACAGCATCGCACTCGAGCCGCTCGCTTGGCATGTGGCGCTGGTCCTCGCCGTGTACGGACTGACGGTCACCGTGATGCCCACGATCCGCGAGCTGCTGCCGCCGAAGTTCGTGCTGCCCGCGTTCGTGATCGCGATGGTGATCGGCTGGTCCGTCCAAGCCGCGCTCGATCTCGCGAAGGTCGGCCAGTATGTCGATGGCAAGACCATCGGCAGCATCGGCTCGCTGGCATCGGATTATCTGGTGGCGTTCGGCATCGCCTCGATCAACGTGCAGATCGTGCTCACCCATGCCGTGCCGCTCATCGTGTTCGCACTGCTCGGTCTCGGGCTCTGTGCGGGATGGCTGCTGATCGTCGCGCCGCGGGTGTTCAAGGAACACTGGTTCGAATCGGGCATCTTCACCTACGGCTGGAACACCGGGACCATCGCCTTCGGCGTCGCGCTGCTGCGCATCGTCGACAAGCGCTCCGACTCGAAGGTGCTCTCGGACTACGGCGTCGCCTATGTCGCGATCGGGCCGTTGGAGGCCATCCTCTACACCACGGTGCTCGCCGCGCTCGCGACCGGCCATCTGTTCGCGCTGGGCGTAGGGCTGGTGACGCTGGCCACCGTCATGGCGTTACTGGCGATACGGCAGCGGCACAAGACGACCTAGCGCCATCGGCTCAATTTTTGAGCCCGCCCATCGTCATCATCGGCGCATCTCCCCTCGCCACCCCCGCCCCGCCACCCGCCGAGGAGCACCCGCCATGACCTGCCAACGCCGCACCAACGCCATCCTCACCACCCTCGTACCGCTCACGCTCTTCGCACTCGCCGTCCCGGCGCAGGCGCAATCGATCGGCCGCCTGTCGGCGAACCCCTACCAGCAGGACTCGACGAGCAATCCCCATTCGTCGGTCGGCAGCCCTTACAGCCCGAGCAGCATCAACAACCCGCACGGCACCTACGGCAGCCCGTACAGCCCGAACAGCGTCAACAACCCGCACGCCACCGACACGCCGCGCCTCTATGACCAGCAAGGCAACTACCGCGGCAAGCTCTCCTCGAACCCGTATGACCCGGAGTCGATCGCGAACCCTCACGGCAAGTACGGCAGCCGATACTCCAACGAGAGCATCAAAAACCCGCACGGCGCGGGCAGCCCCTATCGGCAGGACAGCCCGAACAACCCGTACGGCCAGGGCTGGACGATCGTGGTGCCGGACAACCGTCGCTGATCGGTCACACGGTCGGCTTGAGATCGTCCAGATGCCGCGGCAACTCCATCCGGTCATGGAGTAGCCGCAGGACTTCGATGGTCTCCTCGTCGACGACCCTATAAACCACGAAATGGCGTAGAGGTCGGCTTCAGCGTGCGCCGTCCACCGGACGCGCCAGTTCCGGGTCATGCCCCCTTGGTCACTTTGGCGCCGGCCGCTGCGAGATGCGCACGCAAAGACTCTTTCGAGTCGAAGGTCTGGAACCTACCAGCATCGATGTCGGTGATCCCAGCCTTGACCGCGGCCCGCAAGGCCTTCAAGCGATAGGCATCTTCGGCTTCGCGCTGCTCCACCAGTCGCAAGCCCTCGCGCAACACCTCGCTCGCGTTCTGATAGCGCCCGCTGCCGACCAACCGCTCGACCAGCAAAGTCTGATGGTCGGTCAGGACTACGTTACGGGTGGGCATCGAAGGCTCCTCGACGGTAATTGGCATACTATGCCAACCGATCGGCTTAGCGTCCATCTCGACATGCATGGTGGGCATCCTCAGGTTTGCGGCAGATCCAGCCGACGGACATCCAGAGAAGAACACCCCCAACTCCGAGCCTCAACCCGCAAATCGAGCGTATTTGCGCGGAAAAGAACCGGAACGCCCCCTCCGCTATAATCCCCGCCGATCTTCCGGCCAATTCGGCCGCATCCCGGGTGCCATGCATACCTTCCAGTCGCTGATCTTCGCCCTCCAGAAATACTGGTCCGACCACGGCTGCGTCGTGCTGCAGCCCTACGACATGGAGGTCGGCGCAGGCACCTTCCACACCGCGACCTTCCTGCGCGCGATCGGGCCGGAGCCGTGGAGCGCGGCTTATATACAGCCTTCGCGCCGGCCCACCGACGGCCGCTACGGCGACAACCCCTTCCGGCTGCAGCGCTACTACCAGTTCCAGGTGGTGATGAAGCCCTCGCCGCTCGACATCCTCGATCTCTACATCGGCTCGCTCAAGATGCTCGGCTTCGACCCGCTGGTGCACGACATCCGCTTCGTCGAGGACAACTGGGAGTCCCCGACGCTCGGCGCCTGGGGTCTCGGCTGGGAGGTGTGGCTCAACGGCATGGAAGTCACGCAGTTCACCTACTTCCAGCAGGTGGGCGGCATCGACTGCAAGCCGGTGACGGGCGAGATCACCTACGGCCTCGAACGCCTCGCGATGTACCTGCAGGGCGTCGACAGCGTCTACGACATCGTCTGGACCGATGGCCCGCGCGGCAAGATCACCTATCGCGATGTCTACCACCAGAACGAGGTCGAGCAGTCGAAGTACAACTTCGAGCACGCCGACACGGCGGTGCTGTTCCGCCACTTCGACGAGCACGAGGCCATCTGCCAGAGGCTGCTCGAGGCCAAGCTCGGCCTGCCGGCCTATGAACAGATGCTGAAGGCCTCGCACACCTTCAACCTGCTCGATGCGCGCCGCGCGATCTCGGTCACCGAGCGTCAAAGATTCATCCTGCGCGTGCGAACGCTGGCGCGCGGCGTGGCCCAGGCCTACTACGACGCCCGCGAATCGCTCGGCTTCCCGATGCTGCAGGGCGCCGCATCCGCCGCATCCGCCGCGCCGGCCACGGAAAAGACGCCATGACCGCCGTGCAAGATTTCCTCTTCGAGCTCGGCACCGAAGAACTGCCGCCGCTCGCGTTGCCGGAACTTGAGCGGTCGCTCGCCGAGGGCATCACCGCGGGGCTCGCTGCAGCGGGTCTCGGACACGGCGCGGTGAAGTCCTACGCGGCACCGCGGCGGCTCGCCGTGCTGGTGTGCGGACTGCCGACGACGCAACCCGAACAGCGGATCAAGCGTCGCGGCCCGCCGGTCAACGCCGCCTTCGACAAGCAGGGTGCACCGACGCGCGCGGCCACGGCCTTCGCCGAGAGCTGCGGTGTCGCGCTCGAAGCGCTCGGGCGCGTCACCGAGGGCAAGGGCGAGTTCCTGTCCTTCGAGGGCCAAAAACCCGGCGCTGCCACCGCGTCGCTGTTGCCCGGCATCGTCCAAGCCGCACTCGATGCGCTGCCGATCCCGAAGCGCATGCGCTGGGGCGCGAGCGAGGCCGAGTTCGTGCGTCCGGTGCACTGGGTGCTGATGCGCTTGGGCGATGCGGTGCTGCCCGCGCGCCTGCTCGACACCGATGCCGGTGCGACGACCCGCGGCCACCGCTTCCATGCGCCGCAGGCGCTCGTGGTCCCCGCGCCTTCCGACTATGCCCAAGTGCTGCGCGAACAGGGCTTCGTCATCGCCGATTTCGCCGAACGCCGCGCGCGCATCCGCGAGGCCGTCACCGCCCGCGCCACGGCGCTCGGCGGGCGTGCCGTGATGGACGATGCGCTGCTCGATGAGGTCACCGCACTCGTCGAGTGGCCGGTGGCCATCGAAGGGCGCTTCGAAGCGCACTTCCTCGCGCTGCCGCGCGAGGTGCTGCTCTGCACCCTGCAGGAACACCAACGCTACTTCGCGGTCGAGGACGACCAGGGCGCACTGCTGCCGCTCTTCATCACGGTGAGCAACATCGAGAGCCGCGAACCCTTGCGGGTGCGCGAGGGCAACGAGCGCGTGGTGCGCCCGCGCCTCTCCGATGCGGCTTTCTTCCAGGCGCAGGACCGGCGCAAGCCGCTCGCCGAGTCCCGTGCGGGTCTCGATGCCGTCACCTTCCAAGCCAAGCTCGGCTCGATCGGCGACAAGGTCCGCCGCGTAGGGGCGCTGGCTGCGACGCTCGCGCCGCAACTGGGCGCTGACGCCGCGCTCGTCGCGCGCGCGGCGGAACTCTGCAAGGGCGATCTGCTGTCGGCGATGGTCGGTGAGTTCCCCGAACTACAAGGCACGATGGGCGCCTATCATGCGGCCGCTGACGGTGAGCACGCCGAAGTGATCGCGGCGATCCGCGAGCATTACCAGCCGCGTGGTGCGGGCGATGCGCTGCCCACCACGGCCACCGGCACCACCCTCGCGCTCGCCGACCGCCTCGACACGCTCGCCGGCATCTTCGGCATCGGCCAGAAACCGAGCGGCACCAAAGATCCCTTTGCGCTGCGCCGCGCCGCCATCGGCGTGCTGCGTATCCTGCTCGAGCAGCGGCGCGACCTGGATGTGGGCGTGCTCGTCGATGCGGCCGTCGCACTGCAACCGGTGAAGACGGCGACCACCGCGGCCGAGGTGCGCGAGTTCATCCTCGAACGCCTGCGTGCCCACGCGCTCGAAGCCGGACACCCCGCCGAGGCCTTCGACGCCGCGCTCGCGAGCGGTTCGACGCGGCCGCTCGATCTCATGGCGCGGCTCGAGGCGCTCGCGGCGTTCCGTCGCCTGCCGGAGGCCGAAGTCCTGGCGGCTGCGAACAAACGCATCGCCAATATCTTGCGTAAATCGGATATTGGTAGCGTTCCACCTCGGGTCGACCCCCAGTTGTTGCGCGAAACGGCTGAACGCGAGTTGCACGCCGCACTCGACGCGCTCACACCTTCGGTCACTTCAGCCCTGCAGGCGGCGCGCTACAATGACGCGCTCACGCAGTTGGCGGGTCTGCGACCGGCGGTGGATGCGTTCTTCACCCAAGTGATGGTGAACGACCCCGATCCGGCGCTGCGCGCCAACCGGCTGGCCTTGGTCAGTCAGGTGCGCGAGTTGTTTTCGGGCGTTGCCGACCTGTCGCGCTTGCCCGGTTGATCGTCTACCCCTTTTCAGGAGTCCTTGCCATGACCCTCTCCCGTCACTTCCGCGCCTTGATCCTCGCCGGCGCCGCCGCGCTGGTGCTCAGCGCCTGTGCCACCACCAGCGGCCCCAAGGTGCGCATCGATGCCGACCCCACGGCGAACATGATGTCCTACGGCACGTATTCCTTCTTCGAGCCGTTCGGCACCGACCGTTCGGGCGCCGCGACGACGCTCGGCAACAGCGTGAAGCAGGCGATCCGCAACGAGATGGACCGCCGCGGCGTGCGCTACGTGGAATCCGGTGGCGACCTGCTCGTCAACGCGGCCGTCAAGAGCTCGGAGAAGACCGATGTCTCGACCATGTCGGTGCCCGATCCCTACTTCGGCTACCGCTATGGCCGTTACAGCCCTTGGGTCGGCTACAACCAGGAGACCGTCGTCCGCCAGTACACCGAAGGCACGCTGACGGTCGATCTCGTCGATCGCGCGCGCAAGCAGCTCGTATGGAGCGGCGCCGCGTTCGGCCGTGTCACCGACAAGGTGCGTAACAACCCGCAGGCGGCCGTCGGCACCGCGGTCAGCGAGATCTTCGCGCGCTACCCGAAGGCACCGGTCCAGTAATCCACACGCAGCAATCCCCCGTCGGCACGGAGCGATCGGGCCCCCTGTGGCTCCGCTCCGTCGTCTTCACCGCGTTCATGTTCGCGTGGACGCTCGTGTTCGCGATCTTCTTCGTGTGCGTGGCGTGGGCGCTGCCGGTGCGGCGTCGGTTCGATTTGGCGGCCTGGTATGCAGGCATCATCTTGCGCGCAGCCCGGGTTCTCTGCGGCCTCGACTGGCGTGTCGAGGGGCTCGGGAACCTCCCCGCTGCGCCGCATGTCGCGCTCTGGAAGCACTCGTCGGCTTGGGAGACCTTTGCGCAGTTCCTGATCGGTCCGCCGAAGGTCATCGTCTTGAAGCGGGAACTCATGCTCATCCCGTTCTTCGGCTGGGGGCTCTGGCAATTGCGCTCCATCGCGGTGGACCGCGGCGCCGGCGCCTCGGCCGTCAACCAAGTGGTGCACAAGGGGACGGCGCGGCTGCGTGAAGGCCTCTCGCTGCTGGTGTTCCCGGAGGGGACACGGATGGCCGCAGGCGAGACGCGGCGCTATGGCGTGAGCGGCGCACTGCTTGCGAGCCGTGCCGGTTGCGTCGTGGTGCCGGTGGCGCACGATGCAGGATATCTTTGGCCACGGCGTGGCTTGCTGAAGAGGCCTGGTACCATCACCCTCGTCATCGGTCCGCCCATCGCCGCCGCAGGCCGCGACCCGCGCGAGGTCAACGACGAAGCGCAGGTCTGGATCGAGACCACCATCGCGCAGCTGCGGGCCGATAAAGGGCGCCCCGTGCATCCGTAGTTGTACCGATTCCGCCCTCGGCACCACCGGCGCAGCATCGGTCTGACAGGAGGTGCACATGGCCGGATACCGCATCGTCGTCGCCGACACCGCACACGCGAAGTTGTTCACGCTCGAGAAACCCGGGGAGCCGATGCACCATATCGGCTCCTTGAGCAACCCCTACACCGGCAAGCACGAGCGCGACATCGGCGCCGACGCGCCGGGTCGGGTGATGTTCCGTACCGGCAACGGCGCGCGCCGCACCGCGCTGCAACCGAAGCGCAGCCACAAGCAGCACGCCACCGAGCAGTTCGCACGGCTCTTGGCCGAGCGCATCAGACAGGACGCCAAGTCGGACCCCCACGACCTCTTCGTTCTGGTCGTCGCGCCGCGTTTCCTGTCGGAGATCCGCGCTCAGCTGCCGGCTTCGCTGCAACGCCGCATCGCGCGCGAACTGAAGCGGGATCTGGTGGATATGCCGCGGGGCGAACTGAAGCTCCGCGTGGCGACCGCCCTCCGCCCCGGTTTCAATCGACGGGCATCCTCGCTACCCTGACCGTCTTCTAACGACGGGGGAGCGCCATGGCCAGAGTCGCATCGATCTTCAAACTGCATGTGAAGGAAGGTCGTGAACGGGAGTTCGTGGAGCGGGTCAACGCCTACGCCGAGATCGTCCGCCGCACCGAACCCGGGGCGCTCTACTACGAGTACTACCGGCTGCGGAAGCCTCGCTGGTATGCGGTGGTGGAGTGCTTCGCCGACCAAGCAGCCGAAGATGCCCACATGGCGTCCGAGGCCCTCGCCGAACACGCCCCGGGCATCGTCGATTGTCTGGCGGAGCCGTTCATCCAAGAGCACCTCGACCCGTTCATCGCGCCCTGAGGGGCTCGCGAGGAAGGCGGGCGGTAAAAAACAAGTCTGACTGTTTTTTTAACGGGCCTGGGCTACACTCGGTCTGTGATCACGCTGTACTTCTACCCGAGTCCGAACGGGCTCAAGGCCACGATCATGCTCGAGGAATGCGGCCTCGAGTATCGCATCGCCTATGTCGACATCACCCGTGGTGCGCAGTTCGAGCCGGACTTCCTCAAGATCAGCCCGAACAACAAGATCCCGGCGATGGTCGTCGACGATGCGGGCGGTCCGCCGCTGCCGATCTTCGAATCGGGTGCCATCCTCATGTATCTGGCCGAGCGCACCGGCCGCTTCCTGCCGCAGGAACCGCAGGGCCGCTACCGGGTGCTGCAATGGCTCTTCTGGCAGGTCGGCGGACTCGGTCCGATGGCGGGCCAAGCCCATCACTTCCGCAAGTTCGCCCCGGAGCAGGTGCCCTACGGCATCAAGCGCTACACCGACGAGGTGAACCGTCTCTACGGCGTACTGGAACGCGCCCTCGCCGAGGGCGAGTGGATCGCGGGCGATCACTCGATCGCCGACATGGCGGTCTATCCTTGGCTCATGCACCACGACAAGCAGGGCCAGCAGCTCGAAGATTTCCCGAACATCCATCGCTGGTACCAAGCGATGGGCGCACGGCCCGGCGTGCAGCGCGGGGTCGCGCACGGCCATGAGCGTCGTGCCGATGAGATCGGACACACCTACCTCTACGGCCAGACGGCTGATGCCGTGAAGGCGCGTGAGCACGCAGCGAGGAAACCATGAGCGGACTGATCCTGCACCATTACGACGCCTCACCCTTCACCCAGCGCGCGCTGCGCATGCTCGGCCTCAAAGGATTGGCGTGGCGCTCGGTGCAGATGCCGATGATGCCGCCGAAGGACGACCTGGTCGCGCTCACCGGCGGCTACCGTGGCACGCCGGTGCTGCAGGTCGGAGCCGAGCTCTTCATCGACTCACAGCTCATCGCACGCAAGCTCGAGCAGCTGCACCCGACGCCGAGCCTGTTCCCGGCAGGTGATGCCGGCTTGCAGCTGGCGATGGTGAAGTGGAGCGATCAGTTCTTCCGCAGCGCGCTCAAGATCGTGCTCGGCGCGATGGCGGACCAGTGGCCGGAACCGTTCCGCAAGGACCGCGAACACCTCTTCCCCGACATCGACTTCGCCACCGTCGGCGTCGAGGCCGCGCACTGGCGCTCGCAGTTCCGCGCGCATGCGTGGCTGCTCGAGCAGCAGCTCTCCGACGGCCGCGCGTGGCTCGCCGGCGCGGCGCCCAGCCTCGCCGACATCCAGGCCCATCCCTTCGTCGCGATGATGCGTGGTGCGATGCCGGAGGCGGCGGGCGAACTGCTGGCCGGGTTCACGCACCTGGCCGCATGGGAGCAGCGCATGCTCGGGATGGGCGAAGGCACGCGCACCGAGATCGACATCACCACGGCGCACGCAGCGGCGCGCGCGGCGGCGCCTGTGAAGATCGCGGTCGATATCGATGCCCACGACGCGCAGCGCTTCACAGCCGGCACGCAGGTCGTGGTCGAACCGGATGACACGCAGCGTGGCGGCTCGGTGGGCGAGCTCGTGGTGCTGCAGCCGAACGAAGTGGCGATCCGCCGCACCGACCCGCGGGTCGGTACGGTGGTGGTGCACTTCCCCCGGCTCGGCTACCGGGTGCGCGCGGCCGACTGACCCGCGCCGCCCGCCTCCGCGCGGGTCAGCAGACGATCAGCGCCTGCGGCAAGGTGTGCAGACACTCGACGCCGTCGCGCCCCACGAGGTAGGTGCTCTCGAGGTGATAGGGCGCGACCGAGTGCCCGAAGTACAGGAACTCGAAGTTGAGCACCGTGCCCTCCTCGAGCTCAAAATCTTTGAGTCGTCCGAACGCAGGGTACTGCGACGGCAGCTCGATGATGTCGAGGCCGATCGAGTGGAAGAACACCATGGTCTTGCGCGGCGTGGGCACATCCATCGCCCAAGCGATGCGCGAGATCTCCTTGAACGCCTGATGGGTGGTGATGCCTGCCTTCAGGTGGCGCACGGCCTCCTGTTGCCCCGCCGAGATCGTCTCGCAGATGCGCCGGTACTCGGCCGAGGGTTCGCCCACATGCACGGTGCGCGAGACATCGAACGCGTAGTTCGACCAGCTGCCCCAGCACTCGAAGATGATCGACTGACCTTCGCGCACCGTCCATTCGTTGTCGGCGAACATCAGGTCGGGGAAATACTCCCCGCCGTACTCGGCGCCGAACTGCAGCGCCTTCTGCGCGGACATCACGGTGGCGCCCTGCTCCTGCACATACTGCCGGAAGCGTCCGGCGACCTCGCGCCAGGGCCGACCCGGCCGGATCATCGGCATGATCTCGCGCAGCCCGGCCTCGTTCACCTCGGCGCCGCGGCGCAGGAACTCGATCTCCTGCGGCGTCTTCACCTTACGGATGTCGAGCCAGCAATCGAGGCCATCGACCACCCGCAACCCATCGAGCATCGCGTTCACATGCTGCCCGAGGCGCAGATCGTCGAAGCCGACCCGCGCGCGCTTGAGCCCGAGATCGCGCAAGGCTGCCGTCGTACCGGCGACCAGGTCAGGCTCGAGGTCACCGACCACTTTTTCACCGTAGAGACGCTCGACATCGGCCTGCAGCGGGTCGAGCCGGACCGGTTCGGGCTCCCGCGCCACGAACGAGGTGTTCAGGAACTCGGTGACCCGCACCCGGGGGATCCAGGTCGGGGTCTCGAGCAGGCCGGCCATCGCGAACTCCGGCAGCACCAGGGTCGCGGGTTTGGCCGGATCCCGTGGCAGGACCACCGCAGCCTGGTTCTCGGCAAACCCCCATTCGGAGATGCGGGTCCAGAACCCGGAGGCGTAGTAGACATTGCGCGGCAGCGCGGCGACCAAGGCATCGAGGCCAGCGGCCTCCATCTTCTGTCGGGCTCGTTCCAGGTTCAGCAGCATGCAACCCCCCTCTGCTTTGACTAATCGAACGGCATCCCTATAATGCCTTAAAAAGCCGTACTGACTGTTTTTTTTATCCAGCAGCGTGGCAAACGACACCGGGGGCATGGCGTCATGGGCGATTTCTGCATCGAGCGGATCCGGGCAGGCCTTTCAGCGGCCGGTCTGGACGCGGTCGTCCTCACCCACCAATACGATGTCGCCTACGCCACGGGCTACACCTCGGTCCTCGAGCGTTGGAACCTGCAAGAGCCGCTGGCGGCCGCAGTCATCGCCCGCGACCCGTCCATCCCGGTGGTCCTCGCGATCCCCGAAGCCAATTTCGCCCTGCTCTCCGTCATGGAAGAGAACGGCAAGCCCGACCGCGCAGGGGAGATCCGCGTCTTCGAACTGCTGACCTTCTGCGAGATGGCGCGTCAACCCGACCCCTGGGCGCGTCGCAGCTCGATCGCCGAAGCGGCGACCGCCCGATATGTGGAACGGGTGCGTGGGCGCTCCGAGCCCGATGTGATCGCAAGCCTCGCCGAGACCCTGCACGCGCACGGTCTCACCGGCGCCCGCATCGGCTTCGACGATCTGCGCGTCGGCTTCCACCTGCGCAAGGACCCGCGCTACGCCGCGCTCGGCATCGAGGATGCGCTCGATCTGATGATCAAGGCGCGCAGCGTGAAGAGCCCCGCCGAGCTCGACGCCTACCGTGCGGCAGGCCGTGCGGGCGATGAGTGCATCGCTTTCGCACAATCTTTGGTGCGCCCCGGCATCACCTGGACCGACCTGCAACGCGAGCTCGGTGCGTTCATGATCTCCCGCGACATCATGCCGCTCGATGAGGGCGTGCTGCTGTTCGGCGGCGCCTTCGCCGGCGAATTCCTGCCCGAACTGTTCCGCACCCGCTACGACAAGCCGCTCGAGAAGGGTCAGATCGTCATCCTCGAGACGCTGGGCACCAAGGACGGCGCGTGGATCGACATCAACCGCACCGCCTACATCGGCACGCCGCCCGCCGAGTACCAGGCCGTGCACGATGCGATCCGCGACGGCTTCCTCAAGGCCGCCGACCACCTTCGTCCCGGCAACCACACCGGCGAGTGCATCCGCATCGCCTATGAACACGCCAAGGCGGCGGGGGTCCCGGCGCCGGAGAAGCTGTTGACGCTGGCGCATGGCATCGGCCTCACGCCCGTCGAGATGCCGGTCGGTTTCCCCTCGCTCGGCGCGCGCGGCGCACAGGGCTTCGTCCTCGAAGAGGACATGACCGTCAGCCTCGACTGCCTGTACTTCGGCGGCAAGCACGGCCCCTGCCACATGGAGAACGTGTACATCATCGGGCGTGGCGCGCCGGAACCGACCTACACCGCACCGCTCGAACTCGGCGGACCGCGGGATCTTTGAGGCCCGATACGATGCTGCAACGATTCCGCACGATGATCCCCTGCCTGCTGCTCGCTGCCGCGAGCGCGTCGGCGAGCGCCGACGACGGCAAGGGCTGGGGCTACTTCGGCGGCACATCGGGCGGCACCCGTCACTCCCAGTCGCGCCAGATCGACCGCAGCAATGTCGGTCAGCTCGGGATCGCCTGGCGCTACTCGACCGGCGAGGTCCAGCGACGCGGCGCAGAGCTCATCACCAACAGTTCGACGCAGACGACGCCCATCCTCGTCGATGGCAGCCTCGTGTTCTGTACGCCGTTCAACCGCATCGTCGCACTCGACCCCGCGACGGGCCGCGAGCGCTGGGTCCACGATGCGAAGGTCGCGCTCGACCACAAGATCCCCTACTCCTACAACTGCCGCGGCGTCACCCGCTGGCAGGATCCGCAGGCGCCCGCAGGCGCAGCCTGCGCGACCCGCATCTTCATGGGTACGGTCGATTCGCGTCTCATCGCCGTCGACTCGCGCACCGGTCGCCGCTGCGCAGGCTTCGGCAAGGACGGCGAGGTCGCGATCGCGCGGCCGGTCGACAAGTGGAAGGGCGAGTCGGCGATCTTCTCGGCGCCGGTCGTCGTCTCCGGCGTGGTGGCGGTCGGCTCGTTCATCATGGACAACCTGCGCACCGACGCCCCGCCGGGCACGGTGCACGCCTTCGACGCACGCACCGGTGCGCTGCGCTGGCAGTTCGACCCCATCCCGCGCGATCCGTCCGACCCCGGCTTCGCGACCTGGCTCGAGGGCAGCGCGTTGCGCAGCGGCGCGGCGAACGTCTGGTCGACGATGGTCGCCGACGAAGCGCGCGGCATCATCTACGCACCGGTCGGGTCGGCGTCACCTGATTTCTTTGGCGGCATGCGCAAGGGCGACAACCTCTACTCGAGCTCGCTGGTCGCGCTCGATGCGACGACCGGCAAGCGCATGTGGCACTTCCAGCTCGTGAAGCACGATATCTGGGACTACGATGTCTCCGCACCGCCGCTGCTCGCCGACCTGCCGCGCAACGGCGCACTGGTCCCGGCTGTGGTGCAGAACACCAAGCAGGGTTTCGTGTTCGTCTTCGACCGGCGCACCGGCAAACCGCTGTTCCCGATCGAAGAGCGTCCGGTGCCGCAGACAGGCGCCCTGCCCGGCGAGTGGCTCGCGAAGACGCAGCCCTTCCCGGTGAAGCCCGCGCCGCTCGTACCGATCGGCCCGGTCACCGAGGACGATGCCTGGGGCTTCACCCCCTGGGACCGTTGGCAGTGCCGCAAAGAGATCCGCAAGTACCGCTCGGAAGGCATCTTCACGCCGCCGTCCGCGCAGGGCACGCTGCTCACGCCGGGCAGCGCCGGCGGTGCCAACTGGGGCGGCGCCGCGTTCGACCCCAAGACCCGCACCATGTTCGTGAACGTGAACCGCGTGGCACAGGTCCTGCGCATGATCCCGCGCAGCGAGATCCCGGGCCTCGAGGGCATCGGACTCGAGGGCGGCAAGGACATCGCGGCCGGCATCGGCACGCCCTACGGCACCAACCGCACCTGGCTGCTGTCCCCTTGGGGCGCCCCTTGCACCGCGCCGCCTTGGGGCGAGCTCGTGGCCATCGACATGGTGAGCGGCGATGTCCGCTGGCGCGTACCGCTCGGGTCGATCGAGAAGCAGTTGCCGTTCAAGTTCGAATGGAACCTCGGCACGCCGAACCTCGGTGGTCCGATCGTCACCGCCGGTGGATTGGTGTTCATCGCCGGCACCATGGACCAGGTGATCCGCGCCTTCGATGCCGAGACCGGCGAGATGGTCTGGCGGCACGAACTTCCCGCGGGCACGCACGCCACGCCGATGACCTACGAAGCCGACGGTCGGCAGTTCGTGGTCCTGGTGACCGGCCACCATCTGTGGTTCGGCGCGCCCGCGGGCGATGAGATCTTTGCTTTTGCCCTGCCTGAACGGAAACGGAAATGACGACGACGCCTCTACGGCGTCCGGAGGAAGTGCGATGAGTTACGACCCGGTCATGTTGCTCGAGGCTTACCGGCGCATGCGCGCCATCCGCGAGTTCGAGGAGAGGATGCGACGCGAAGTGCAGATGGGCACGGTGCCCGGTTTCGTGCACCTCTATTGCGGCATGGAGGCGATCGCGGTCGGTGCCTGCATGCACCTGCGTGACACCGACTACATCGGCTCGACGCACCGCGGCCACGGCCACTGCATCGCCAAGGGCGTGGACATCGGCGCGATGCTGCTCGAGATCTACTGCAAGGCCGACGGCGTCTGCAAAGGCAAGGGCGGCTCGATGCACATCGCCGACCTCTCGAAGGGCATGCTCGGCGCCAACGCGATCGTCGGCGGCGCGCCGCCCATCGCTGTGGGCGCTGCGCTCACCCACAAGACCCTCGGTACGGACGGGGTCGCGATGGCGTTCATCGGCGACGGCGCCTCCAACCAGGGCACGGTCGCCGAGTCGCTCAACTTCTCGGCGGTGCTGAAGCTGCCGATGATCTTCATGTACGAGAACAACGGCTACGCCGAGTTCACCGGCACCGGCTACCACCTGGGCGGTGCGGACATCGCCAAGCGGGCCGCGGCGTTCGGCATGCCCGCGGAGAAGGCCGACGGCGTCGATTTCTTCTCGGTCTACGACGCGGTCGGGCGTGCCGTCGTCCATGCGCGCGCGGGCAACGGCCCCGCAGCGGTCGAAGCCTTCGCCTACCGGTGGTACGGTCACTTCGAGGGCGACATGCAGAAGTACCGGGGCGCCGGCGAGGTCGATCGCCTGCGCGAGACCGCCGATCCGCTCGTGAAGTTCGAGGCCCGGTTGGTCAGCGACTTCGACATCGGCGCCGACGAGCTGCGGGAGATCGACGAAGAGATCATCGAACTCATCGAGGACAAGGTCGCGGTGGCGAAGGCCGCCCCCAAGCCGTCCAACGATGCCCTTTACACCGACGTCTACGGGAGCTACTGACATGGCCATCAAGACCTATCGTGAAGCGCTCTCCGATGCGCTTGCCCAGGAGATGCGCCGCGACCCCACGGTGATCATCCTCGGCGAGGATGTGGTCGGCGGACTCGGCGGCACCGCCGGCGAGGACGAGGCAGCAGGTGGCACCTTCGGCGTCACGGCGGGCTTCGCCGCCGAGTTCGGCCGTCGACGCGTGATCGATACGCCGATCACCGAGTCGGCGATCGTCGGTGCCGCCAACGGCGCTGCGCTCACCGGACTGCGCCCGGTGGCAGAGGTGATGTTCATGGATTTCATGGGCGTCTGCCTCGACCAGATGCTCAACCAGATGGCGAAGTTCCGTTACATGTTCGGCGGCAAGTGCGATGTGCCGGTCGTGATCCGCACGCTGATGGGTGCGGGCTTCGGCGCAGGGCCGCAGCACTCGCAGAACCTGTACGCGATGCTCACCGCCATCCCCGGCCTGAAGGTGGCGCTGCCGTCGAGTCCCGCCGATGCCAAAGGCCTGCTCGCCACGGCGATCCGCGACAACGATCCGGTGATCTTCTGCGAGCACAAGCTGCTCTACGGCGAGACCGGTGAAGTGCCCGACGGCGAGTACCTCGTGCCGTTCGGCAAGGCCAACATCACCCGCAGCGGCACCGATGTCACCCTGGTCGCGTTCTCGCGCATGGTGCTGCTCGCCAACAAGGTCGCCGACAAGCTGGCGCGCGAAGGCATCTCCGTCGAGGTGATCGACCCGCGCACCACCTCGCCGCTCGACCGCGATGCGATCCTCGCCTCGGTCGGCAAGACCGGTCGCTTGGTGGTGCTCGATGAGAGCGACCCGTACTGCGGCATGGCGAGCGAGATCACCGCACTCGCCGCCACCGAGGCGTTCTCCTCGCTCAAGGCTGCACCCGCGAAGATCACGCCGCCGCATACGCCGGTGCCCTCGACGCCGCACCTCGAGCAGTTGTGGCTGCCGTCACTGGAGCGCATCGAGAACACGATCCGCGCGACGGTCGGGAAGAGGGCCGCGTGA
>ERZ888423.704-NODE-704-length-33447-cov-31.103408_pt1 | contig 33447 bp, 38 predicted proteins | sample MGYA00520523_ERZ888423 | MGnify/ENA primary metagenome ERZ888423 (study PRJEB32303, sample SAMEA104408611) | aquatic metagenome | biome: Brackish water; feature: Pelagic; material: water | place: Baltic Sea | collected 2014-06-08T10:24:00 | depth 30,27 m ...
CAGGCCAGTCTCAGGCCAGTCTCAGGGCGTGCCGAAACCGGACCGGGTCAGCGCCTTCAGGTTGGTGATCCTGCGCGTCTCCATCTGGTCCAGCGACTGCATCATCGCCGAGCCTTTCAGGGTGAAAGCCATTGAGTCGACATAGGTGCGCCCGTCTGGCGCGGCCTTGCACGCGACCTTCATGGTCAGCTTGTCGACCCTGGCGACGGGCATCGGCTTGAATGCCTTGGGGGAGGAAATTTCGTAGGCGAGGATTGCGCCGTTCGCCTTGTCGATCGTCGCCGTGCCGTTCAGGTATCTGTAGGCGGCGGCTACCTCGCCCTTCTGCCTGCCGGGCAAGGGCGTGAAACTGTAGGTCGCGGCGGCAGGGGTTTCCGACACGCGCTTGGCGTTTGCCGGGATGTTCTGCGCAAAGCTGCTGCACCAGATGTCACCGGCTGTACTCTTTACCAGCCTGTCGGCCTTCCTGGCTGCGTCGCCCTTCAGCGTGGAAACCGCCGGTGCGAATCTCACGACGCGCTTGCCGTTTGGCTGGCTCTGGTCGACGGTCATGCGGAACTGGTGGGCACCGTCACTATAGTCGAGATCATAGATATACAGCGGGCCTTCCCTGGAGGCCGATTTCGCCTTTTCCAGCACGGCGTCCGCCGAGGCGGGCAGGGCGGTCGCGAGAAAGATCAGGCTGGCGGCAAGAAGGCGGTGCATGGGACATCTCCGGGAACGAACAACAGAGGGGTTAGGTGTTTTCAACGGGGCGAAAAGGAAAGAGGGCAGGCGCAGCGTCTTGCGTTAGTTTAATGAGGCAATATGAAAGATACGCAGGGTCCTTCATTCCATTTGCCGCCCGCCTTCGAGGCGTGGTTTGCGGCGCGTTGCTGGGCGCCGCGCCCGCACCAGCTGGCGCTGGCCGAGGCGTCGCTGTCGGGGGAAAGCGCCCTGCTGATCGCGCCAACGGGCGGGGGCAAGACGCTTGCCAGCTTCTTGGGCACCTTAATCGAACTGTCTGAACGCAGCGCAACGAACTCCGCCGTTCCGGCGCTGCATACGCTGTATGTCTCACCGCTGAAGGCGCTGGCGGCGGATGTTCAACGCAATGTTATGACGCCCGTGACCGAGATGGGCCTGCCCATCCGCATCGAGACGCGCACCGGCGACACCGCCACGCATGTGCGCCAAAAGCAGCGCAAGACGCCGCCGGACATATTGCTCACTACACCGGAGCAACTCGCGCTGCTGATTGCCTCCGACCATGCGGCGGCCTTCTTCGCCGACCTGCGCTGCGTGATTATCGACGAGATCCATGCGCTGACGCCGTCGAAGCGCGGAGATATGCTGTCGCTCGGTCTGGCGACTTTGGCGCAATGGGCGCCGGCCTGCCGCTTCCTCGGATTGTCCGCGACCGTTCGCGAGCCGCAGGCGCTGGCTCAGTGGCTGGATGTGCAGGGACGCAAGGAAAGTCCGCGCATCATCACCGCCTCGGGCGGCGCCAAAGCCGACGTAGACATCCTCATCTCCCGGGAGCGCATCCCCTGGTCCGGTCATTCCGGACGCTTCGCCGTCGCCGAAGTGTATGAAGCGATCAAGGCCGCGAGGATGACGCTCGTCTTCGTCAATACGCGCAGCCAGGCGGAGCTGATGTTCCAGGAGCTGTGGAACGCCAACGACGACGGCCTGCCGATCGCGCTGCATCATGGATCGCTCGCCCGCGAGCAGCGCCAGAGGGTTGAGGCGGCAATGGCGGCGGGCTTGCTGAAGGCGGTGGTCTGCACCTCCACGCTTGATCTGGGTATCGACTGGGGCGAAGTGGACCTCGTTATCCAGATGGGCGCCCCGAAAGGCGCCGCGCGCCTGATCCAGCGCATCGGCCGCGCCAATCACCGGATGGACGAGGCGAGCAAGGCCATCCTTGTGCCGACGAACCGGTTCGAGGTGCTGGAATGCCGCGCGGCGGAAGCGGCAGTGGAGGCGGGCGAGATCGACGGCGACGGCGTGCGCACCGGCGCGCTCGATATCCTGGCACAGCACGTGATGGGCCGCGCCTGCGGCGAAGGCTTCAGGCTGGACGGACTGTTCGACGAAGTGCGCCGCGCTGCGCCCTATGCCTGGCTCGACTGGGAAACTTTCGAGCGGATCGTCGATTTCGTCGCGACCGGCGGTTACGCGCTGAAAACCTATGACCGGTTCCACCGCATTGTGCGGCGCAACGACGGACTCTGGGTCGCCCGCACCGCGCGCGACAAGCAGGCGCACCGTATGAATGTGGGCGCAATTGTCGAGGCGCCGATGCTGTCGGTACGGCTTGCGGGTTTTGCGGCGAAGGCAGGCTTGCCCGCGAGCAGCGAACAGCGTGCGCTGCGTGCCGGCCGCAAGCTCGGCGAGATGGAGGAGTATTTCCTCAGCCTGCTGACGCCCGGCGATACGTTCCTGTTCGGCGGCGAGATCCTGCGGCTGGTGGCGATTGACGGGTTGGACGCGCTGGTGATGCGCGCGCAATCGGACTCGCCCGCCATCCCGACCTATAATGGCGGCAAGTTTCCGCTGACCACCTTCCTGGCAGACCGTGTACGGAAAATGATCCACGATCCCGCGCAATGGGCCGGCCTGCCAGACCCCGTGCGCGAATGGTTCGAGATCCAGCAGCTGCGCTCGGCCATTCCGCCGCCGGATCATCTGCTGGTCGAGACATTTCCGCGCGGCGGGCGACACTATCTTGTCTGCTATCCCTTCGAAGGCCGCCTTGCGCACCAGACGCTCGGCATGCTGGTGACGCGGCGGCTGGAGCGGATGGGCGCAAAGCCTGCAGGCTTCGTCGCCAGCGAATACGCGATGGCTGTCTGGGGCATGGAGGACATGCGCGCAACCGGCATGGATGCGGTGTTCCATCCCGACATGCTGGGCGATGATCTGGAGGAATGGCTATCCGAAAGCGCGCTGATGAAGCGCACCTTCGCGCACTGCGCCATTATCTCGGGACTGATCCACAGAAACCTTCCGGGTACGGAGAAGAATTCACGCCAGGTCACCTTCTCGACCGACCTCATCTACGACGTGCTGCGCAGCCACGAGCCGGACCATATCCTGCTGCAGGCCGCCCGTCAGGACGCTGCCACCGGCCTGCTCGACGTGCGCCGCCTGTCCGACATGCTCGCCCGTATCGAAGGCCGCATCGTCCACAAGCAACTCGAGCGGATCAGCCCCTTTGCCGTGCCGGTCATGCTGGAGGTCGGCCGCGAGCCGGTGTTCGGTGCCTCCGCGATGGAAGCGGTGCTGCGCGAAGCCGAGGACGACCTCGTGCGCGACGCAATGGGCTAGTCAGGAAGGATCAAAGAACTGCAATGCCAGTGCGTCCGCGGACGGATTGGCGGCGCGCATCTCCGGGCTGTCGGAGCGGTAGACCTTCTCCGGATCGCCGGAGACCGGAACCACCACCTCACTCGCCGCGTCGGGAGAGAGCGCCATCACCATCGCGAACTCGCAGGTCTCGCCCGGCTTTGCGGCCAGCGCGCCGCCCAGCCAGTCGGTCACTTCGCCGGCATTGTGGTTCTGGAAACCCATCAGCTCGAACGGGCCGCCATTGGCCGCTTCAACATCGGCCAGACCCGCGCCGACGAACAGGCCGCCGGGGCCAATCCACTGGCTCTGCGCACCGCCCGCGCTGACATAGCGCGGCCCGCCGCTGGTCTTGTCGAGCCAGAACATCTCGGTGCGCATGGCCGGTTCATCCGGAAACAACACCAGCGCCGTTTCCGCGCTGTCGACCCAGGCAAGCTCTTCCTCGACGAGGTTTTCCGCGCCGAAGGTCTGCGCCAGCGATTCCCGCGTGGCATCCTGCCGGATGAAGCCGTCTGCGCCGCAGACCATTTTCGCCAGCAGCGAAACCGTTTCCGTCACCGGTTCTTCCTCGGCAGCCACGACTGTTTCAGCTTCCGGCGCGGCGGCGGGCGGCGCAGCGTCCTGGCAGGCGGCCAGCGCAAGCGCGCCGATTGAGGCCAGCAGCACCCTGCGAAATCCGGGTTGAGCGACGATCTGGTCCTCCAGTGGTGTTCGGTTGAAGCAGCAATAGAGCCGAGCGCTGCAGCCCTGTCCACCCTGGCCGCATTGCGCCGTTGACCCCGGTCCCGCATCGGGCCAGTTCTGTGCGCGATGACCGCCGCCGCGACCCAGTCTGCACAGACCTTGCTCCACCTTGCCGGGGAGATGCTCTCGCCCTTGCCGGAGGGCGCGCTCTGGTGGGAGGCGCAGCGCGTGCTCGTCGTCTCCGACCTGCATTTGGAGAAGGGTTCGAGCTACGCCGCCGCCGGCCAGATGCTGCCGCCTTATGATACTTGCGCCACGCTGGCGCGGGTCGAGAAACTCTGCGCTTTGCTCAGGCCCGAAACTGTCATCTCGCTGGGTGACAGCTTCCACGACCGGCGCTCCGAATCGCGCCTGCCGCCTGTCTATGCCGATCGTATCCGGGCGCTGACCGCCGCCCAGGACTGGGTCTGGGTCGAGGGCAACCACGATCCCGATCCCCCCGCCCATCTCGGCGGGCGCGCCGCAAAAGTGCTGCGCCTCGGCCCGCTGGTCTTCCGGCATGAGCCGACGGGTGAAGCAGGCGAAGTGGCGGGCCACCTTCATCCGGTCGCCAAGGTCGCCGGGCGCGGGCGATCCGTTCGCCGGCGCTGCTTTGCGTCGGATGGCGCCCGGCTCGTGATGCCGGCCATGGGCGCCTTTGCGGGCGGGCTGAACGTGCTGCACGACGCGTTCCGGCCGGTCTTCCCCGAAGGCTGCATGGCCTTCGCCATTGGCGAGGCGCGGGTCTACGGCGTCTCGCGCCGCCACCTCCTGCCGGATGGCGGGGCAGGCGGCAGTGGAAAGTGGCGGCTCTGATGCCTGCGGGCGCGTGCCACATCGCGCCGCGCGGGTGATCTGCTAACGGATTATCCGAGGTACGGACGCTGGCCCAATGCCCCCGCCCGCCAGCGCCCGTGACAACGGAACTCCTGACGACAATCAAATCCTACAGCTGGCCGCTGTTTACGGCTGACGTCTTTGCCGGCGTGACCGTCGCGATGGTGACCCTGCCGCTCAGCCTCGCCATCGCGATTGCGTCTGGCGCCGAACCAGCCGCAGGCCTTGTCACCGCCATCATCGCGGGCTTCCTGATCTCGCTGCTTGGCGGCAGCCGTGTGCAGATCGGCGGGCCGACCGGCGCGTTCATCGTCGTCGTCTACGGAGTCTTCGCGCAGCACGGCTTTGACGGGCTGGTCCTCGCCGCCCTGATGGCCGGGGTAATCCTTCTGCTCGCGGGCGTCCTGCGGGCCGGCAACCTGATCCGGTTCATCCCCGAAGCGGTCGTCAACGGCTTCACCATCGGTATCGCCATCATCATCGCGACCAGCCAGATGAAGGACCTGTTCGGCCTCGAGATCGCAAACCTGCCCGCCGATTTCCTGCATAAGCTGCCCGCGCTCTGGGCCGGGCGGGAGACGCTGAACCTCGCCGCTCTGGGCATCGGCCTGGTCACTCTCGCCCTGATCGTCCTCTTGCGCCGCCTCGCGCCGAAATAGCCGGGCCTGATTGTTGCCGTCGGCCTGACATCGGCGGCGGCTGCGCTGTTCGTGTTGCCGGTCGAGACCATCACCAGCCGCTTGGGCGCCTTGCCGGACCATCTGCCCATGCCGGCCCTGCCGGAGATCTCCCTCGCGCGTCTGCAGGAACTGCTGCCAGCGGCGCTGATCTTCGCCTTCCTCGCGGGAGCCGGGTCGTTGCTCTCTGCGATGGTCGCGGACCGGATGATCGAGGGCAGGCATCGTCCCAATGCGGAGTTGATTGCGCAAGGCGCTGCCAATATCGGCTCCAGCCTGTTCGGGGGCCTGCCCGCCACCGGCGCCATCGCGCGCACGGCCACCAATGTGAAGGCCGGCGGCAAGACGCCGGTCGCCGGGCTCGTCCATGCGCTCACCATCCTGCTGGTGATGCTGCTCGCGGGGCCGCTCGTCGGCGCCCTCGCCCTGCCGGCGCTGGCGGGCCTGCTTATCCTTACTGCCTGGAACATGAGCGAGCCGCACAAGTGGCGCGGACATGCGAAGCTGCCCGTGGAAGAGCGTTTGCTACTGGTCCTCACACTCGTGCTGACGGTCGTGGCAGACCTCGCCGCGGCGATCGGCGTCGGTGTCGCGCTGGGCCTAGCCCTGCGCCTCCGGCGGCGGGCCGCGGCGCCTTCGGACCGGACGCCGCCAGAGCGTTGACTATAGGGTAATATTCCTAGAATAGGAATGTTTACGTACTTTTGCCGGGGCCGCTCATGCAGCACAAGGATATCTGGCGCGGGCTCGACCAGCTTGCCGCGCATCACGGCCTCTCGGCGTCCGGGCTTGCCAAACGGGCAGGGCTCGACCCCACGAGCTTCAATCCGTCCAAGCGCGAAGGCGCTGGCGGTCGCCCGCGCTGGCCGACGACTGAAAGCCTCGCCCGCGTGCTCGGCGCGGTCGGCGCCGGCTTCGGCGATTTCGCCGCGTTGGTCGAAGGCCGCCGCGGCGGCTCGGCGCCGCTGATCGGGTTTGCGCAGGCGCGCCAGGACGGCTTCTTCGACGATGCCGGTTTCCCGGTGGGCGCTGGCTGGGACGACGTCCGCTTCCCCGGCCTCGGCACTGAGACGGTCTACGCCCTGCAGATCAGCGGCGACTCGATGGAGCCCGCCTACCGCGCCGGGGGCCGCATCATCGTTGCCCCCGGCGCCGAAGTGAAACCGGGTGACCGGGTCGTCGCGAAAACCGCGCAGGGCGAAGTGATGGCGAAAGTCCTGGCCCGCAGGAATACCCGCATCATCGAACTTGCCTCGCTGAACCCGGACTATCCGTCCCGCGAATTCAAGCCTTCCGAAATCGCCTGGATCGCGCGGATCCTCTGGGCCAGTCAGTAATCCTCCCGAAAGACACTCCGATGGCAGACGATCCGGAAACCGGGCTCGACCCGCAGGACTGGCCCGCGTTCCGCCAGATCGCGCATGCTTTGCTTGATGCTGCGATGGACAAGATGCAGACCGCACGGGAGGGCAGGGTTTGGACGCCCTTTCCGTCTGAGATGAAGTTGGCGTTCGACCAGCCGCTGCCGGAGACCGGCCAGGACGACGCCGCGCTGGCTGCGCAACTGGCCGAACTGCTTCCATATGGCGCCGGCAACACGCATCCGCGTTTCTTCGGCTGGGTACACGGCTCCGGCACGCCGCAGAACTTGCTGGCCGAAATCGCCGCTTGCGCCATCAACGCCAATGCCGGTGGGCGCGACCATGGTGCCATTTACATCGAGCGGCAGGTGATCCGCTGGTGCCGCGAACTCTTCGGCTTTCCGGAAGGCGCCAGCGGTCTCATCGTCTCCGGCACTTCGCTCGCCACCATCATCGCCCTGAAAGTCGCCCGCGATGTGCGCCTCGAATTTTCCAGCCGCAAGGGCGGCCTCGCAAATGCGCGCCTCATCGGCTACGCCTCTGCCGAAGCGCATGCCTGCAATCCGCGCGCCTTCGACATTCTCGGCCTTGGCTCGGACGCTCTGCGCAAAATCCCGGTCAACGACCGGTTCGAGATGGACACCGCCGCCCTGCGCGCCGCCATCGCGGCAGACCGCGGGGCGGGCCTGCAGCCCTTCGCCCTCATCGGCACAGCGGGCACGGTGAACACCGGTGCAACCGATCCGCTCACGGAGCTTGCCGATATCGCCGCTGCCGAAAACCTCTGGTTCCATGTGGACGGCGCGTTCGGTGCGCTTGGCTCTCTCGTGCCCGAGATCGCCAGCCGCTTCGCCGCCATCGCGCGCGCCGACTCGCTCGCCTTCGATTTCCATAAATGGCTGCATGTGAACTATGACGCGGGCTGCGTGCTCGTGCGCGACGAGGCGCACCACCGCCACGCCTTCACGGACCGGCCGGACTATCTCAAGGCCGCCACGCGCGGCCTCGCCGCCGGCAATCCCTGGCCGGTGGAATACGGGCCGGAACTTTCGCGGGGCTTGCGTGCTCTGAAGGTCTGGTCCCAGATCGCCGGTTTCGGCACGCAGCGACTTGGCGCAGCGATCGCCAGGAATTGTTCGCAGGCAGCGTATCTGGCGCAGAAAGTCGCAGCCGACTCCCGCTTCGAATTGATGGCGCCCGTCGCCCTCAACATCTGCTGCTTGCGCTATGCCGGGGCAGAGATCAGCGGCGCGGCGCTCGACGCACTGAACGAGGAGATCGTCATCCGGCTGCAGGAGCTCGGAATCGCTGCGCCGTCGACCACCCGCCTGAACGGGGCAACGGTCATCCGGGTCAATCTCACGAACCACAGGACCCGGACGGCAGACCTTGATCTCCTCCTGGCCGAGATCGCTGCGCTGGGTGAAAACACTGAAACCCGCCTGGCGGCAGCGCTGGCTTAGGGCCAGTAATTACAATTCAGGCGGACGCTTGCGGCGCGAGTCCGGGCCGTGCCACAAGTGTCTATGGATTGGGGAAAGCTCAGATCATTTCACGCAGCCGCCGAAGCCGGCAGCCTGACGCTCGCCGGCGAGCGTCTTGGCATTTCGCAATCGGCGGTATCCCGCCAGATCGCGGCGCTGGAGGAACAACTTGGCGTGTCGCTGTTTCAGCGGCATGCGCGCGGCCTGGTGCTCACCGATAGTGGCCACACGCTGTTTCGTTCCACGTCGGATATGGCCTCGGCCGCGATGTCGGCGAACATGGCGCTCAAGGACCAGCAGGAAACCCCGCAGGGCGAGCTGATCGTGTCAGCCCCTGTGGCCTTCGGCTCGGTCTGGCTGGTGCCGCGCCTCGGCGGCTTCGTACGCCGCCACCCGGACCTGCACCTTGACCTGCGCCTCGATGACCAGCGCGAATATGACCTGCTGAAGCTGGAGGCCGAATGCGCCATCCGGCTCTGGGCCGCCGACAAGGCGGACCTGATCCAGCGCAAGCTCGGCACAGTCGCCACAAACCTCTATGCCGCCCCGGAATACCTGAAGATCCATGGCGTGCCCCGCACCCCGCTGGACCTCGATAATCACCGGATCATCGCCTACGGAGACGATTCCTCGCCCTTGCAGGAGATGAGCTTCGCTTGCCGGGTAGGGCGCGATGACGCCCCCCCCCGTCCCGCCACCCTCAAGGTCAACAACGTGTTTGCGATGATGCGGGCCGTGGATGCCGGGCTCGGCATCGCCGACGTGCCCGACTACATGGCCAGTGCGCTACCCCGTCTGGTGCGTATCCTGCCCGAGATCACCGGCCCCACTTTCGACCTTTATTTCATATATCCCAGTGACTTGCGCCGATCCAAACGGGTTGCCGCGTTCCGGGATTTCCTGACCACGGAGACTGAACCACTGCGCAGGGCGTCCATGCGTTAATGAACGTGTATTTTACGTAATGCATACGGATTTGCATACGTGTCCTGCTCTCGCGTATGTTGCAATGCAGCGTAACGCTCTTATGTAAGAGTTATGCGATGGGTCCCGCGCATAACCCGATCATTCCTCCGATTGGGCGTTTCCTCCCCCCTAACGGGACCCCACTTCAGCCCGGCGCGTCGTAGGATGCAGCCGGGCTTTCTTTTTCCCCGCCCTCGAGAATGCCTCGCTTCTCAAGCTCGGCGACCACAACATAGGCGGCGAGTGCCGAGACGACCGAGATGATGAACGAGCCTTCGAAGCCCTGCGTCCAGGCGGGCAGGCCCTCGGCAGCCGCCTCGTCGAACAGGCTTACCGCCCAGGCCGGAACACCATATCCAAGGAAACTCAGGGCAGCTCCCGTGAAGAGGGCGGCCAGCGCTGCCTTTTCCCGGCCATAGCCTGAATGCAGGCCGATCAGCAGCGCCACCATGATGCCGGCAGATCCGAAAGATGAGGCGATCTCGACCAGGCCCTTGATGGTCTCTCCCGAGGCCGCAATGCCGTAGGCAAGCAGGCCGGCGAGCAGGCTCAGCGACCGCCCGAACATCAACTTGCGCGGCTCCGGCAAGTCCCGCGCGATCGGTTCGATCAGGTTACGGCTGGCGATGGCCGAGACGGCCAGCAGGGTTGTGTCCACGGTGGACAGGATCGCCGAGACGATCGCGCCCATCAGCAGGATGTACATGACGGGAGACAGGTATTGCCGCGCCAGTTCCGGCAGGTAGCTGTCTGTCGAGCTGGCCTCGAATCCGGCGGCGTGCCCGAGCAGGCCAATCATCAGCGGGATTGAGCCGAAAACGATGTAGAGGCCTGCGGCAAGGAAACAGCCTTTGCGGGCAATGCTGGCGGACTTCGCTCCCAGGAAACGCGAGATGGCCTCCTGGGCCACGAGCGAGCCGAGGATCGGCACCATCCAGGTGTCCAGCGCCGACAGCCAGGACTCAGGGTTGCCCTCTTCGTCAGAGACCACCCAGGTCAGCTGTTCCGGCTTGATCTCCGCAAAGGAGAAGTCCCCGGACGCGAGCAGCACGATCAGCAGCACGGTCAGGCCGATCATCATGACGGCGCCCTGCAGCATGTCGGTCAGGGCGTCGCCCATGAGGCCGCCGATGGTCGTGTAGGCGATGATCAGCACGGCGCCGCCGAAAAGTGCAATGTTCAGGCTGATCGCGGCGGTCTCGGAGATGATCTGGCCCATGGCCAGCAGCTGCGCTGAGGCCCAGATGATCGAGGTGGGAATGGTGAGTATGGCCGCGGTGACCTCGGCGCGCTGGCCGAAGCGCTGTTCCATGAAGTCGGGGAAGGTCATCACTTCCGCCGCCCGCAGTTTGTAGGCCAGGAAGAGGGCCATCCCGATCAGGCAGATCGTATAACCGAACGGATCGGCGCGCCCGCCAGCGAGGCCTTCATCGGCGATAGCGCCCGAAGCCCCCATGACGGTTTCCGCCCCGAACCAGGTGGCGAAGACCGAGACGCCAACCATCAGCAGCCCAAAGCGCCGCCCGGCGACGAAGTAGTCGGCTTCGGAGTTGACGTATCTGCTGGCCCAGAGCGCAATTGAAAATTGCAGGATAATGTACGCCCCGAGCGCATAGATCATTGACCCGACCTCCCGTTGTCACAGCATCGTCATGTCGACGAGCGTTAAAATAATTTTTCTGTCTTGCAAGCAGGATATTCCTGCAAGCGCAGGGCGGGCTCCCGGTGTACGTGCACGGGGCATTCCCGCGTGATGTCTCAAACTGAGCTCAGGTCAGATCGGTAGCCTGGGGCGGGGGGCTGCCATGCCTTGGCGACGGGGCCTTGCCAGCAGCACCAGCCGCCGGAGACGCTGCCGCGGAAGGTGACAAAGCGGATTGAAGTCATCATCCTGTCCGCAAAGACACTGCAATCTGGGAGCCCTCGCCATGTCCTCACGCCGCCTCGTCGATCCGGAACTGCTGCCTTTCCTGGAGGCGTTCCCGACGCTGAACATCACGGCGCAAACCCTGCCGGAGATCCGGAAAATGCGCGGCGTGATGCTGGCGCAGCTGCCGCCCTTGCCGCAATCTGTACTGGCAGAGGTGGTGCATGTGCCCGGCGCGCCGGGTGATCCGGATGTCCGCGTGCGCACCTACCGGAAGAAGCAGGGCGCGGCGTCCCGGCCGGCGATCCTCCACCTGCACGGCGGCGGCTATATTCTCGGCACGCCGGATGCCTCCGCGCCGTTCTGCGCGCAATGGGCCGATGCGTTCGATGCGGTCGTCATCGCCCCCGCCTACAGGCTCGGGCCGGAAACCAGTTTCCCGGGCAATGTCGAGGACGCCTATTGCGCGCTCGCCTGGGCCGTGAAAAATGCCTCTTCGCTCGGTATCGATACAAGCCGCATCGCGGTGGCCGGGGAAAGCGCCGGCGGCGGCCTCGCGGCGGGGCTGGCGCTGCTCGTACGCGACCGGGGCGAGTACAGCTTCTGCCATCAGCAGCTGATCTTCCCGATGCTCGACGACCGCACGGCCGTGCGCACGGATATCTCCCCGATGTATGGGGAATTCGTCTGGACCAATGCGTCCAATCATTTTGGCTGGACTGCGCTGCTCGGCCAACCGCCGGGCAGCGACGGCGTCTCACCCTATGCTGCGGCGGCCCGCGCGGAAAGCCTGAAGGGCCTGCCGCCCGCCTATATCGCCACCGGCGCGCTTGATCTGTTCACGGAAGAAAACCTCGACTATGCCAAGCGCCTGATGGCGGACGGTGTGCCGGTCGAGCTGCACGTCTATCCCGGCGCGCCGCACGGCTTCATGCAGCGGGCGAGTGCCCGCGTCTCGAAAACCTATGCGCGCGATGCGATGGCTGCCCTGGCGCGCGGCATCGGCGCCGAGCCGCGCTAGACCGCTGCGCGTAGCATCCAGGCGGTCTTCTCGGCAATCTGTGCGCGCTGCGTGCAGAGATCGACGGTCACCGGGTCCTGGTTCTTCTCGGCGATCTTGATGCCTTCCTTGGCAGCCTTGCTGACCGCTTCATGGCCCGCCGCCAGCTGTTTCACCATGTCGGCTGCGTCCGGCACACCATTGTCCGGCTTGATCGTCGCGTTCTTCAGCATCTCGCCCGACGAACCCGGCGCGAAATGGCCGAGCGCGCGGACGCGTTCCGCAATCAGGTCGAGCGCCAGCCAGAGCTCGTTGTATTGCACCATGAACATGTTGTGCAGCTCGTTGAAGCGCGGCCCGGTCACGTTCCAGTGGTAGCCATGCGTCTTGGTGTAGAGCGCGTAGGTCTCGCCCAGCAGCGCCTTCAGCGCCTCCGCCGAGGATTTCCGGGCGGCGTCCGTCAGTCCGATATCGATCGCCATGTCAGTCTCCTTGCAGGCCTATGCCTGTATGCCTTGCATATGGGCATCCGCCCGCAGCGTTCAAATCCGTATAATCCGGAAGTGTTACAGGCCGCGTCTATGACAACGCCGCGCAGAACCGCTGGATACGCACCAGCGCCTCCTTTAGCGCCGCGTCGGACGTCGCATAGGAAATCCGGAACGTACCCGGCAGACCGAAGGCTTCCCCGAACACGATGGCGACCTTTTCCGCTTCCAGAAGTTCGCGGGCAAAGGTCTTGTCTGTGTCTATTATCGTGCCCGAAGGCGCCCGCTTGCCGATCACGCCCGCGCACGACGGATACACATAAAACGCGCCTTCCGGATTCGGGCAGATCAGCCCTTCTGCCTTGTTCAGGCCTTCGACCATGAAATTGCGGCGCGCCTGGTAGGCCGCGCGGAATCCGGGGAGGAAGTCCTGGGTCCCGTTCAGGGCCTCGACGCTTGCCCACTGGCTGACGGAGCAGGGGTTCGAGGTCGACTGGTCCATCACCTTGCGCATTGCCCCGATCAGCTTCTCCGGCCCCGCCGCATAACCGATCCGCCAGCCGGTCATCGCATAGGCCTTCGAGACGCCGTTCATCGTCAGGGTACGGTCATACAGCGCCGGCTCGACTTGCGCGATGGTCGAGTATTCGAACCCGTCATAGACAAGGTGTTCATACATGTCGTCGGTCAGCACCCAGACATGCGGATGGTGCAGCAACACCTGCGCCAGCGCCTTCAGCTCGGCGCGTGTATACGCCGCCCCGGTCGGGTTGGACGGCGAGTTGAGGATCAGCCATTTCGTCTTCGGCGTGATCGCCGATTCAAGCGCCTCCGGCGTCAGCTTGTAGTTCGAGCCTGCCCCGCAAATAATGGCGACCGGTTTCGCGCCCGCGAGCAGCACGATTTCCGGATAGCTCACCCAGTAGGGCGCCGGGATGATCACCTCGTCGCCCGTGTTCAGCGTCGCAATCAGCGCATTGAACAGCACCGCCTTGCCGCCCGGCGAGACGTTCACCTGGCTCGGCTTGTAGGTCAGCCCGTTCTCGCGCGCGAACTTCCCGCACACCGCTTCCTTCAGCTCCGGGATGCCGTCCGAGGGCGTGTACTTCGTCTTGCCCTCGCGGATCGCGCGGATGGCCGCTTCCTTGATATTCTCCGGCGTGTCGAAATCCGGCTCGCCCGCGCCAAGCCCGATCACGTCGAGGCCCTGGCGTTTCATCTCGTTGGCCTTTGTCGTTACGGCAATCGTGGCGGACGGCTTAACGCGGGAGATGGCTTCGGAGAGCTGGATGTCTGCGGCCATGCGGTCTTGTCCTTGGGCTGGGGGGAGACGGCGCACGCATACCGGCGCGCCCGCCGCTCCGCAAGGCGCAGCGCCCGCCCGCGCCGCGAAAGGTTTGGTTTCCCCGAAGTCGCCACAGAACGATAAAATCTGATCGAGGAATTGGAAAAAAGATAAGATAAAATGCGCATTCTGGTCATACGGGCGGGACGCTTCATGGCGCTGGGCTGGCCCGGAGGTTCAAAATGCTGGCTGACAACTGGAAGGCCCGGATCGGATCCGCGCTCTCTGGTGCAGGGCGTGACCTGAACGACATGGTCAGCCAGGCGATCCGTTTTGTCTGAGGACTGGACAAGGCCTTGTCCTGATTGGCCTGTTCTGCTTTGTGTTTGGCCATTTCCAGGGCGGTAACGGGGATAAAAGGGCCGGTGGCCGCTTCGTCGGTATCACGTTCATAATAGTCGCTATGGCGGCCGGCCTCGGCTGGATGGCCTCCGACTACGCGCCATAGCGCCCTTCCTGACCGGCCTCGGCGGGGCTATCTGTCACCGATGAGCGAGAATCAGGCCGGCGCGCCGCCCCTTCGCGGCGTCGATGTCATCAGGGACAACCTTTCCCGGCTTCCGTCGAAGCCGGGCGTCTACCGCATGTTCGGGGACGCCGACGAAGTCCTGTATGTTGGCAAGGCCCGCGATCTGAAGGCCCGTGTGTCGAACTATGTCCGTCTCGGCGGCCACACCCAGCGCATCGCCCGGATGATCCTGCAGACGCGGCGGATGGAGTTCGTCGTCACCGAAAGCGAGACCGAGGCGCTGCTGCTTGAGGCAAGCCTCGTCAAATCGCTCAAACCCCGTTTCAACGTACTGCTGCGTGACGACAAGTCGTTCCCCTACATCCTGATCCGCCGCAACCATGAAGCGCCGCAGATCAAGAAGTATCGCGGCTCGAAACAGGACGAGGGCGATTACTTCGGCCCCTTCGCCAGCGCCGGCGCCGTGATGCGCACGCTCGACACGCTGCAGAAGGCCTTCCTGCTGCGCACCTGCGAGGACAGCGTCTACTCCGCCCGCACGCGCCCCTGCATGCTGCACCAGATCAAGCGCTGCGCCGCCCCGTGTGTCGGCCTGATCTCCAGGCAAGACTATGAGGAGCTGGCCAACGAAGCCGCTGACTTCCTGCGCGGGAAAGGGGTCGGCCTTCAGAAACGCCTCGCGGCCGAAATGGAAGCAGCCGCTGAGGCCATGGAATTCGAGACCGCTGCCCGCCTGCGCGACCGTATCCGCGCCCTCGCGCATGTCCTCTCGACGCAGGACGTGAACCCGGACGGCATCGAGGAGGCGGACGTCTTCGCCATCGCCATGGATGGGGGCGTCTCCTGCGTGCAGGTCTTCTTCATCCGCGCCGGGCAAAACTGGGGCGCGACCGTCCACTTCCCGCGCCACGAACGGGATCAGGGGGCGGAGGAAATTCTCGCCGCCTTCCTCGTCCAGTTCTACGATAAGCGCCCCCCGCCGCGTCTTATCCTCGTCAACGAATTGCCCGAGCAGGCCGAGCTGATCGCCGAAGCGCTGAGCCTGAAAGCGGCGCGCAAGATCGAGCTGCGCAGGCCCGAGCGCGGCGCCAAGCGCGACCTGCTCACGCAGGCCGAACGCAACGCTGCCGAAGCGCTGACCCGCAAGCTGTCGGAAACCGCCAGCCAGGAACGCTTGCTGCTGGAAGTACAGAAAGTCTTTGAACTTCCGGAAGTGCCCGGGCGTATCGAAGTCTACGACAACTCCCACATCCAGGGCACCAATGCGGTCGGTGGCATGGTTGTCGCAGGCCCTGAAGGCTTCCGCAAGGCGGCCTATCGCAAGTTCAACATCAAGGACTCCGAGATCACGCCCGGCGATGATTTCGGCATGATGCGCGAAGTCATGCGCCGCCGTTTCGCCCGCGCCCTCAAGGAACGCGAATCCGGGCAGGATCAGGACTGGCCGGATCTCGTGCTGATCGATGGCGGCCTCGGCCAGCTCAACGCCACCATCGAAACCCTCGCCGAACTTGGTCTGACCCCGGACGATGTCACCCTCGTCTCGATCGCCAAGGGCGTCGACCGGAATGCCGGCCGCGAGCAGTTCTTCCGGCCTGGCCGCGCGCCGTTTAAGCTGCCCGAGAACGCCTCCGTCCTCTACTACCTCCAGCGCCTGCGCGACGAGGCCCACCGCTGGGCCATCGGCGCCCACCGCCAGAAGCGCGCCGCCGAAGCTGCCCGCTCCCCGCTCGACGAGATCGAAGGCATTGGTCCCACCCGCAAGAAAGCGCTGCTCCACCATTTCGGCTCCGCCCGCGGCGTCTCGCGCGCTAAGGTCGCGGACCTTATGCAGGTCGACGGCGTCAACGAAGCGCTCGCCATCCGCATACACGGGCATTTCAACGGCGGGTGAGCTGTTAAGAGCCCTTAACGTTATTGGGGCTTACGCCGCGGGTCCGGATCACCTATATTAAAAGGGTCTTCGGACTATGGCGATAAATGCGCGTGTAATAAGCGGCTCGGACCCGGGGGCGGTACCCGGCAGCTCCACCAAAAGACGGCTCGGCTGGCCGTTTCCTGATGGGGCTGAAATAGTGTCGACGGACGTGTAAAGACGAGGCTTTCGCTCGCTTGAGCTGCGTTAGAAGCTCAAAAGCAAATAGTTGCAAACGACAACTTTGCTGAGGGCGAACTGCTCGCCGCGTAAGCGGTGACGGTTTTTCCGACCTAAGTCCTGCGGTTTCAGACCCGTAGGCGGGGCCCGGGGGCGCCTGGCAACAGAAGCCCCCACCTAATCCCGGCTCTTCGGCGCCTAAAGAAGGATCGTCCCCTTGCCGTCCTTCTCCATCGCGCGAATGTAGGACGGATACTCCCGCATCTGCTTGAGAAACCGGTGCCCGTTCGGGAATCGCGCCTCGTCCATTCCGGCGCGGTGCGCCGCGAGTTCCATGCAATAGCCCATGACGATATCCGCAGCCGTCAGCGCGTCGCCCGCAAACCATTTCGACTCGCCGAGCGCTTTCTCGATTTCCTTCATCAACGCATTCAGGCGCGGATCGAAGAAAGCGGTGTTCAGCGCGCCGACCAGAGATTTTGCAATCGGCCGCACCAGCATCGGCGCGCGCGTGGTCAGCGCCCCGAGCACGAACTTGTTGGTCAGCAGTGGCTGCAGGCTGCCCTGCGCCGTGTGGAACCAGAAGAGATAGGCCGCCCGGCTGGCCGCCCCGGGCGCCGGCCGTAAGGCGCTGCCCGGCTGGCCATCGAGAATGTAATCCACGATGGCATTCGTCTCCGCCAGCGTCACGGCCCCATCGGTGATCACCGGCGCTGTCCCAAGCGGCGAGACCGCCTTGTAGGCTGGCGGCGCCAGCCGCGTGTTCGGGTCGCGGTCATACAGCTTGATCTCGTAGGGAATGCGCAGCTCCTCCAGCAGCCAGAGGATGCGGATCGACTGGGATTTCTCGAGGTGGTGCAGCGTGATCAAGGTCGGCGCTCCCGGCGGTTCATACCGGCAGGGTAGCTATGCCGGAAGCACCCGCGCGGCCAGTGGTATCGCAGGGGCAGGGGTAACATCCGCCGGTCTTGCCGCTTCCTTACTCGATCCCCAGCACGTCTTGCAGGAACAGCGTCTCAGCCTCGCGCTGGGCCTCGCGGTTGGATTTTTTGCGGAAGCCGTGGCCTTCATCCATCGCCATCATGAACCAGGCCTTCACGCCGTTGGCCTTGACGGCCGCGAGGATCTGCTCAGCCTCGGTATAGGGCACGCGCGGGTCGTTATAGCCCTGTATCGTGAACAAAGGCCTGGTGACCCTGGAGGCATTTTTCAGCGGCGAGATCACGTCAAAGAAGGCCGCAACTTCTGCAACCCGCTCGTCACCATACTCGACCCTGCGCAGGTCCACCCTGTAGCCCTCGGTATTTTCGAGGAAGGTCCTGAAGTCCGATATGCCGACAATGTTGACCCCTGCGGCGAGCCTGTCGCCATAGTCGATCATCGAGGCGAGCACCATGTAACCGCCATATGAGCCGCCATGCACGACCACCTTGGAGGCATCAAGCTGCGGCTGGGTTGCAATCCAGTCCAGCAGCGCGCCGATATCCTCGACCGATTTCTTGCGGTTCAGGCCATTGTCCAGAGATACGTAGGTTTTTCCGTAGCCGGATGATCCGCGTACATTGGGCACGATGACGGCAAGGCCGAGTTCCTTTGCCCAGTATTGATAAGTCGAGGAGAAGCCGGGGCGGGACTGGCTTTCCGGCCCGCCATGGATCGAGATGATCACAGGATGCGGGCCCGGACCCTCCGGCGCATAAACAAAGGCCGGAATGTCCATGCCCTCGGCATTTTTGTAGGTCATCATTTCGGGCGAGAGGAACGCCTTCGGGTCAAGCCCGCCGGTTTCCGCCTCGGTCCAGCGCGTCAGGTTCAGCGTCGCGATGTCGAACGACCAGGCATCCGCCGGGCTAGTTGCACCATTGAAGGTGAAGCCGATCTGCGCGCCGCTCGGCGAGAAGACCAGACCGCTCGCAATCCCGACCGGCAGCGTCGGGCCGGGGCGCACGTGCCCGCTCGCCACATCCAGCAGGCGGATCGTGCCGAGGCCGTTCTCGTTCAGCGTGAAGGCCGCCGTCTTCTCGTCCGGCGACAGCGCCCAGTCGGACACATCCCAGCCGATATCGGCGGTATAGTTCGTCATCGCCCCGTCGGGCGCGATGCGCACCAGGTTCTGGAACTCGCTGCCCTTGTCGGTCACCGTCAGTACCGATCCGTCCGCAAGGATGGACGCGCCGGAATAGGCGACGTCATCGCCGGTATTGATCTCGGTCAGTGCGCCGCTCGCGACGTCGAGGCTGTAGATATGGCTCCTGGCCACCGACACATAGCGTTGCAGCAGCAGCGTCTTGCCGTCCGCCGACCAGTCGACCGGGCCAATCGCGCCGTCGCCTTCAAGGACCACCCGGCGGCTGGCAGGGTCTGCCGGGTTTGCGATCAATACGTCATTGTTCGGATCACCCGCCGAGGTGCGGGCCCAGGCGACGACGCTGCCATCATCTGCCCACAGCGCGCTGCCATTGCGCGATCCGGGCTCGGAATACTGCGTGATCTCACCGGTGCCGAGATCGAAGCGGTAGGACTGGTAATACTCGTCTCCGCCGCGGTCCTTGGCGAACAGGAAAGCGCCGCCCTCGGGGCTGACATCTGCCGAGCCGACGGTTTCTGTATAGAAGGTAAGCTGCCGTCGCGCGCCGCCGGGGAAGCGCACTTCATGGATCTGGCTGACATCGGCAAACCGGGTCGAGATCAGTATGCCGCCTTCGCCGGTCCAGTCCCGGAAACCGTGCCCGCGCACGTTTTCGTAGCGCGTCAGGCGTTCCTTGAGTTCGGCAGAAGCTTCCGGCACGCCTTCGATCACGAGATTGCCCCTGGTGATGCGCGCAGACGCTGCTTCCGGCGCCGCTTCGGTCAAGGCGGCGTCCGGCGCGGTCCCCGTCTGCGCGCAGGCGGCGAGGGCGAGGGCCGACAGGCCGAACAGGAACGGGCGGAATTTCTGCGGGCGCAACATTGGTATCTCCCCGGGTGTTTTCTGAACCTGACCGGTTCTAGTGTTTTTGTCGCCTGCGTCACGCATTTTTCAGCGCGCGCCTTCACAAGCCTGTGTCAAACGGGGTCTAACTCGCTCGCATCCTCGATTCGCATCCCGCAAGGAGCCCGCCATGAACTGGCAACGCGCAATCCTCGCCGCCTTGGGCTTCCTCGTCCTCGCCGGCTGCACCCACGCACCGCCCGCCGCGCCGGTCGAAGCCGCTGCCCCTGTCGTCGCCGTCGAGGCGCCGGCGCAGCGCGTGCTCCTTATCGGCCTCGACGGCTTTCGCCCTGAAATGCTCGGCTGGGATGCGCCGAATCTCGCCGCTCTTGCTGCAAGGGGCGTTAAGGCTGAAGCGATGATCCCGGTGATGCCAAGCGTCACCTTCGTGAACTTCTATTCCCTCGCCACCGGCCTCTATCCCGAAAACCACGGAATGGTCGCCAATAATCCCTATGACGCCGAAGCAAGGGAATTCTTCCAGCCCGCCGCCGGCCCGCAGGAAGAACGCTGGTGGCAGGGCGAACCGATCTGGGTGACTGCCGAGAAACAGGGCCTGAAAACCGCGATCATGTTCTGGCTTGGCTCAGAAGTGCCCCATGAAGGCATCCGTCCGTCCATCTGGACGCCCTACCAGCACGAGAAGCCCTACCAGGAACGTATCGACGAAGTGCTCGCCTGGTATGACGTGCCGGACGCCGAACGTCCTCGCTTCGCCGCCGTCTATTTTGACCGGGTCGACACCGTCACCCACTATACCGGTCCCAGTTCGGCCGAAGCAAAAGCCGCCGTCGCTGAAGTTGACGCCTTCGTGGGCCAGCTCATTGCGGGCATCGGGGCGCGAGGACTTACGGACACGACGACGATCATCGTCGTGTCGGATCACGGCATGGCCTACACGCCGCCTGAACAGGTGCTCGATGTCGGCGAGTATATCGATCTCGACCAACTCGTCGTCACTCAGTTCGTGGGCCCCTATGCTGGCTCCGGTCATCCGTCCTTGCAGATCTATGGCGAAGGCCCGGCACTCGAAGCTGCCTATAACGGCCTCTCTGCCGCATCCGAACATATCCGCGTCTACCGGCGCGGCGCTATGCCCGCCCATTACCATCTCGATCACCCCACGCGCGGGCCGGACCTCTTCGCCGTTGCCGATCCCGGCTGGCTGATGCGCAGCACGAATGTCGGCGGCTGGCGCGCGCCCATCCCCGGCAACCACGGCTATGACAATCTCGACCCCTCGATGGCCGCCACCTTCATCGCCGCCGGTGCGATCTTCCCGCAAGGCGAAACCGCGGCCCCCTTCGAAAACGTCAACGTCTACAGCATGATAGCGTGCGCGCTCGCGATCACGCCGGCGAAGACAGATGGCGATCCTTCCGTCGTCGGACACATCACCGGCGGGCGGTGCGCGGCAGACTAGCCGGCCCTGGTTCCTATTGCCGCTGGGCCTGCGGGCGCGTGCGCGTGCGCACATCGCGCTGCGGATTGGGGGACGCGTAGGCCATCACCTCCCGCCGGGTCGTGCCCGTCGTGCACACGTCGACCGGGATCACGTCGGAGCCCCAGCGGTGTTGCAGCAGACCATCACTTTGATTGTCGCCAACCTGCTGAACTGATCCGTTGAGATTGCGTCCCGCCTGGATGAGGCACGCCGTATTGCCCGATCCCTCCTGCGTGATCACGCCGGTATTGCCCTGGCCGAACTGCAGTATTCCGGCAGTGTTCCCGCTGCCCGCCTGCAGGACGCCGGCGCCGTTGCCGCGGCCTTGTTGCGCGACCGAGACCCGGTTTGGCGCCGGCGCTGGCTGAACCTGGCTCTGCTCGCGCAGCCGGTCACCCGGGAATTGCCTGGGGTATCCGCCGCGTCCCGGATCCGCATGGGCGGCAAGGGGCATCGTGAAGACCGCGAGCGCCAGGCCGGCGAACACCATCTTGCGGGAATGGGTCATCGTGGTCTCCTAGGAAAGCCGTTCAGCCGAGCAGAGTTCGCCGCCCGCATCGCGCAGTGTCAGCAGGGCGCGCACGCGCCCGCCGGAAAATTCCGCTGAGCCGACGGCGGCGCTTTCGCCGTCCGCCAGATCGACTTCGCCGCCCTGCGTCACGTCAGAAGAGCCGCCCGGGCCCTGCGCCGTCACGGTGAAGTCATATGATCCGCGTACCGCGTAGTCCGCCTGCACGATCGCTTCGAAGCGCACGCCGGTCGCTGTTGGCGTCTCCCGGATCCTGCAGTCCGCTGACGCGCCAGGGGTGGCCCGCTCGCCTTTGACGAATTCAGCCGTCACCGAAGATGATTCCGGAGGTGTCAGCGTGTGCACTTCGGCCGGGGTCTGCACCGCGCACGCCGTGACCAGCGTCAGCGCAGCCGCAATCAAAGGGATTTTCATCCGCGTGTCTCCTTGGGCGGGCGTTGCGGGGAGGCGCAGCGGCCTCCCCGCGCGAGGCGTCAGTCATAGCCGCTCTGCACGACGACGGAGATGTTGCCCTCGCCGCGCTGGCGCACCGTCACATCCTGGCCATTGCCGACCTGGATGATGCCGGATGTGTTGTTATAGCCGTCCTGGTCCGCCACAGCCTTGTTGCTGGTGCCGATCTGGGCGATGCCGGACACGTTGCCATAGCCGGTCTGCAGCGTGTCGGCGCGCAGGTTCAGGCCGTCCTGTCCCGTCACGGCGAAGTTGTTCCCGCCAATCTGGGCCGTGCCGACGCTGTTGCGCGTGCCGTACTGGTCCATGCGCAGGAAGTTGTTGAAGCCGGACTGCACGCCGCGCGCATACTGGCCGCGGCCGCCCTGCACGATGACGGTGCCGTTGCGGTCGCCTTGCTGTGCGGCGGCGGCGCCGTTGCCGTAGCCGGACTGGTCAACGCGCACCCGGTTGCGGGCGTCGGCATGCGCGGCGCCGAGGCTGAACACCATCAGGGCAGCAGCGGCAGTGGTGATAAGACGTTTCATGTTTCAGGCTCCTGGTTTCGTCTTGCGCCTCGGTGAAGGTGGCGCTCGATCCCGCACAGGAATGACGACCTAGCTCTGAACGCGCTTTGAACGCCTGGTTCAGCTTCGTTCATGTTGGCCGCCCGGACAGACCGCCGCCAATGGCCAGCTCGCCCTGCGCCTCGCGGGACTGGAGGCAGCCCAGCGCGCATGGGGCAAAAACGGTCGTGGCCGCAGTCACGGAATTTGGCCGCACAGTCGCAAAACGGAACCGGCGGCACCGGTTATGGCACCGGCAGCGCCGCCTTCCTGCCGGGCGGCGCGGTCTCAGGCGGAAAATTTGGCGGCGACTGGCCGGGACTGGCGCCCGAAGCCCTTTTCCAGGGCCGCGATCTTGCCCCGGCAAAAGACATCCGGCCGGTCTTCATGGCGGTCCCGCAAGACTATTGGGGCCTGGACCGGGACACACTCGGCCGGATCGTCTTTCCGGATGGAACCGGTGTGCGGCCGATCGCGGGGCTGATCCGCACCTGACGTTCCCGCCCCCTTCAGCTATACCGCGCCTCAAGCTTCTCCGCCTTCACCCCCGCCTTATCATCCGCGAGCGCCGCCGCCAGGTCCGCCAGGTAAGCCTGCGCCACCTCAGCATGTTTCGGTGAAAGCATCAGGTGCAGGCTCGCAGGCTCTGCGGTGAACGAGGTGAACCAGCCCCGCGCCCGCATCGCGCCGTACAGAGCCAGCGTCTCTGCCTCCGGATGCCGGAACGCGACCAGCCCGAGCATCGGCCGGCCGAGCACTTCGAAGCCGAGCGCCTTCACGCCGGCCTCGATCTTCTCCCGCGTCGCACAAACCAGCCCCTGCTTCTTGCGGTAGCCTTCCACACCCAGCACATTCATCACCGCCCAGGCCGCCGAGATCGCGCCGCCCGGCCGTGTGCCCGCCAGGGTCGGCGTCTTCATCGGCGCGCCGCTCCAGTCGCGCATCGAGAAGGGCATGTGCTTGTACAGGGCCGCGGACCGGAACAGCACCGTCGAGGCGCCCTTGGCGCAATAGCCATACTTGTGCAGGTCTGCGCTGATCGAGTGCACTGCCGGCACTTCGAAATCGAACGCCGGGACGGGCACCCCGTTCATCCGCGCAAACGGCGCAAAGTATCCACCCACACACGCATCCACATGCAGCCACACGCCCTTCGCCGCGGCCACCTCGCCCAGCGCTGCAACGGGGTCGATGATTCCATGCGGAAAATTAGGCGCCGAGCCCACCATCATGATCGTGGAGGCGTCCACCGCTTCGGCCATCGCGGCCGGGTCGGCCTCATAGCTGCTATCGCCCTTCAGCGGCACGCGGCGCACGGCAATGTCCATCAGGTGCGCCGCTTTGTCGAAGGCGAGGTGCGCCGAACGCGGCAGGACAATGTTGTGGTCCGTCAGCGGCTTGCCGCTCGCACGTGCGAAATCCCGCGCCGTCTTCATCGCCATGGTGATCGAATCGGTCCCGCCGGAAGTCATCGCCCCGGCCGCGCCTTCCGGGGCATGCAGCAGGCCGAGCGCCATCCCGATCACCTCCCTCTCCATCTGCGCCAGCGACGGAAACGCGAGGGGGCCAAGGCCATTCTCGGCCATGAACAGGCCGTAAGCCTCGTGCTGGACATGGTGAATGTCCTCGCCTGCGTTAAACACGTAGACGGCCGTCTTGCCGCTGCGCCAGTCAACGTCCCCGCCGCCGCGCGCGATCATCTCGGCGCGCAGTTCGTCCCAGTCCCGGCCTTGCTGCGGCATCTTCATGGCGGCGCTCCTTGCGGTTCAGGCCACCAGCCTAAGCCACCCGTCGCGGCGCGAGAAGAAAATAAATGCTCGCGTGTTGCGCTAAGGCCGTTGCGGGGTTCAAAGGGTCTGCGTAATTTACAATTCGATAACTAATCAACACCGGGAAGAGCGCGCCAAGATGACGGATTACATCGGATACGAAGCGCTCACCCAGGCTGCCATGCGCGGCGTCGTGCGCGAGGCCCTGCGCCGCGCGAAAACGAATGGCGGCGTTCCCGGTGACCATCACTTCTACATCTCCTTCCGCACCCGCGCCCCCGGCGTGAAGATTGCCGACCACCTGGTCCAGCGCTTCCCGGAAGAGATGACCATCGTCGTCCAGCATCAGTACTGGGACCTTGAAGTGCACGAGGGCCATTTCGAGATCGTGCTGAAATTCTCCGGCGTGCCGCAGCACCTGTCGATCCCGCTCGCCGCGCTGACCCGTTTCGTCGATCCGTCAGTGAACTTCGGCCTCACCTTCGAAACCCGCGGCCGCGATGCCGGCGTTATCGCCCCGGCCAAGGAAGCGGTCGAGGAAGCGCCAAGGCCGCCGGCCGAAACGGTCGTCAGTCTTGACGCCTACCGCCGCAAGTAAGGCGCCCCGGTCTTGACCGAGGAGACAAAGCCCCGCGTGTCCGATGGCGACATGCTGGCCCGCTTCCAGAACTCGAAGAAGCGCCCGCCCTGTTCCGATACGCTCGGCATGCGTCTCGCCGCGCTCTCGCAGGATGAGCAATGGGTGCGCATGGAGTTCGACGTGCCGCAGATGTTCGCCAACCCCACCGGCGCGGTGCAGGGCGGCTTCATCTCCGCCATGATGGACGAAGCGATGAGCACCGCCGTCATCATCGCCTCCAACGTCACGATGACCGCGCCGACGCTTGAAATGAAAACCAGCTACCTGAAACGCCTGATGCCCGGCCCCGCCAGCGTCACCGCCCGCATCCTGAAGCTCGGCAAATCCGCTGCATTCATGGAAGCCGACTGTTTCGATGCCAGGGGCGACCTCGTCGCCCGCGCTACCGCGACGGCGATCCCGATGCTTTACAAGAAACTCTGACAGCCGCCCTGCGGTTCTGACCCGGCGTTACCCGGCGCCATGCCGCGGAAAAGAGTGTATAAGCCTCCCATTATAAAAACTCCCGGGAGGTGTCCCCATGGCCGATGATCCGAAAATGTTGCCCGGCGTTCCGCAATCCGTGCTCGAACTCTCCGCGTTCAATCCCGTCGCCCGCGACAACCCGCATCCGCTGCTGCAGTCGCTGCAGGCGGGCTGCCCGGTGATGCGCGACGAGACCGCCAGGGTCTGGGTGCTTAGCCGCTACAAGGACATCCGCGACACGGTCAACGACCGCACCTTTGTGCGCCATCCCCTGAATGCCGACCCTGGGTCCATCACCGCGCGCCTCGTCGATCCGGAAAGAGACCGTCGCACCAGTATCCTCTTCCTCGATGATCCCGACCATGCCCGCATCCGTCAGCCGCTGGCGAAGGCCTTCTACGCCCGCATCAACAGGATGCGCCCCGAGATCGAGGCGATGGTCGACAAGGTGATCGACGCCGCCCCGGCAACCGGCGCCTTCGACCTGATGGAACAGGTCGCCGTGCCCGTTCCGGTCCTCGTCATCGCCCGCATCCTCGGGGTGGATGAGTCGATGCTCGCAAATTTCCGTCAGTGGTCGGAAGATGTGATCCTCGGCCTCAATCCTGTCCGCACGCCGGAAGAGAATGCCCGCATGCTCTCCGGCGCCTCCGCGCTCGACGTCTATTTCGCCGAGCTGATGCAGGCCCGCCGCAAGGTCCCGCAGGATGATCTCGTCACCGACATGGTGCAGATGCAGGCCAGCGGCGAGGCGAAGATCGAGGACGACGAAGTCTGCCTCAACCTGCAGGCCCTGCTGGTCGGCGGCAACCTGACGACCACCGACCTCATCGGCAACGGCGTCTGGCTCCTGCTCACGCACCCGCAGCAGGCCGCTGCCCTGCGCGCCAATCCGGATCTTGCGGCGCAGGCCGTCGAGGAAGTGCTGCGCTACGAGGCGCCGGTGCAGGTCACCTCGCGCATCGTCGAGAAGGACCGCACCGTCGCCGGCTGCCCGATGCAGAAGAGCCAGCCCGTCTTCATGTCGCTCGCCGCCGCCAACCGCGACCCCGATGTGTTCGAGGCTCCGCAGGCGTTCGACATTACGAAGAAACGCCCCAGCCATATCGCCTTCGGCGGCGGCCCGCACATCTGCATCGGCGCCCCGCTCGCCCGGATCGAAGCGCGCCATGCGTTCTTGAAGCTCCTTGCCCGATACCCGAACCTGCAACTGCCGGAGCAAGACCTCACCTGGCGCACGCTGCCTTTCTTCCGTGGTTTGGAAAAACTGGTGGTGGAGGGCTGATTCCCTGAACGGAGGGGTTGCGCAAGGGCTCCGGGGCTAACCTGCAATGGCTTGAGAGGATTGGGTTTTAGTTTCCGGAGGGGGCGTTTCCTCCAGGTGCAGGTTGGTCACTGTTCTTCGCCAAACTGTGTCAGGCTGTTGCAGGCTTTGTATTCCGGATGTCGGTTTTTACCTTCATTCTCATTTTTTATCACGCCGTATCGGTTTCTTATCATCCGGTACCGCGGCCGGCTTAGGCCGGGCACTTGGGTTGGATGTGGGACATGGGCCCCAGTATACACCCGCCCGGAGGGGTGCGACGCAAGTTTCCGGGCGGAAACTTTCAGCCGATTGATCCGTAGGGGGATTTTTTCGCGGGGAGGTGGGAAAGGGTTGCACAAAGCGGGCTCGGCTTTCGCCTCGGCCTAGCCCTCTATCGCCTCCGCCAGCATCCAGATGCCGTCCCGCTCGCTCTCGCGCCGTTCCACCAGCAGCCGCGCCACCTGACGGTCATCCTCGAACACATTGCCGCTCAGCGAATCCAGCAGGGCCTTGGCCAGGTTGTCGAGGTCCATCCACGGCGCCTCGCCCAGATGTTCCATGACGATATGCACGGAGTAATCGCCATAGCCGGGTCGCAGGCGCGGGAAGTCCTTGCGGAAGAACTCCTTCAGCAGCGTCTTGTAATACTTGGTTTGTGTCGTCAGTCCGGTGCACGCCACCTCCAGCGCGCCGGACTCGGTGAGGCGGGCGCGGACCTTTCCGGATTGTACCCAATCGAAACTCACGCTGACACGCTCTCGTCTTCCGGAGGAAACGTCTGCCGACCGTCGGGAACGCGCTCGATATTCACATGGTATGCGTCGGGCAGGGTATAAACAACGATCAGGCAGGTGCGCGGCACGACCACTCCGCGCGTTCCCTCCACACGTCCCGGTTTGCCGAGAAGGGGAAACCCTTCACGCTGGCCGAATGTCGTGAAGATCGCCGTCATCAGCCGGTCAAGTCCTTGCGCGCTTCGTGGGGCAAGCCACGCGGCGAGCGCGTCAAGGTCAGCTTCGGCACTTGCCGAAAGTCTAACGTGCATCGGCGATAAACTTGCGGACAACCTCGTCAAGCGAGCGGTAAGTCATCCGATATTCGGCTTTGGCGTCCAGCGTGCGGCGGATTTCCGCTTCCAGCCAAGCCTCGTGCGCCGGGTCTGGCAAGAAGTCCGGCTCCGGTGCGCGGAAAGCGGCGCGCGGATCGTTCGAAGGCGAAGCAGTGTCGGCCATCTCTCTAAGATAGGCGAAATTGCGGGCACTGACCAGAGCCGCCCACCCCCCCTCCGCCCTTGAAGGGCAGGGGCTGTCTCGCTAGACCGCGCGGGCATACCGACCCCAGCCCAAGGAGCCCCCCATGGCCGCCAAGACCCCCACCCGCACCGAAACCGATACGTTCGGCCCCATTGAGGTCGAGGCGGACAGGTACTGGGGCGCGCAGGCGCAGCGCTCGCTGGGAAATTTCAAGATCGGCTGGGAGCGCCAGCCCGCCCCGGTCGTGCGCGCGCTCGGCATCGTCAAGAAGGCGGCGGCCGAGACCAACATGGCGCTCGGCAAGCTGGATCCGGGGTTGGGGAAGGTGATCATCCAGGCGTCCGATGAAGTGATCGAAGGCAAGCTGAACGCGCATTTCCCGCTGGTCGTCTGGCAGACGGGGTCCGGCACCCAGTCGAACATGAATGCCAACGAGGTGATCTCCAACCGCGCCATCGAAATCCTCGGCGGCGAGATGGGCTCGAAGAAGCCGGTCCACCCGAACGACCATGTCAACATGAGCCAGTCGTCGAACGACACGTTCCCGACCGCCATGCACATCGCCTGCGCCGAGGAAGTCGTCCACAAGCTGCTGCCGGCGCTGCAGACGCTGCACAATGCGCTGAACGACAAGGCGCAGGCCTGGAAGTCGATCATCAAGATCGGCCGCACGCATACGCAGGACGCGACACCGGTCACGCTGGGTCAGGAATTCTCCGGCTACGCAAAGCAGATCGAGAACGGCATCAAGCGGATCGAGCTGACGCTGCCGGCGCTGATGGAACTGGCGCAGGGCGGCACCGCCGTCGGCACGGGCCTCGCCTCGCCGGCGGGCTTTGCCGACCTGGTCGCCGCCAAGATCGCGCAGATCACCGGCCTGAAATTCACCTCCGCCCCGAACAAGTTCGAAGCCCTCGCGGCGCATGACGCGATGGTTTTCACGCACGGGGCCATCACTACGGCGGCGATGAGCTGTTTCAAGATCGCCAACGATATCCGCTTCCTCGGTTCGGGTCCACGTTCCGGACTTGGGGAGCTGGCCCTGCCGGAAAACGAGCCCGGCTCATCGATCATGCCAGGCAAGGTGAACCCCACTCAGTGCGAAGCGATGACCCAGGTCTGCGCACATATTCTCGGCAACAATGCGGCGATCGCGTTTGCCGGTTCGCAGGGCCATTTCGAGCTCAACGTGTTCAATCCGATGATGGCCTACAATTTTCTGCAATCGGTGCAGCTGCTGGCCGATGCCTCGGTGTCGTTCACGGACAATTGCGTGGTCGGCATCGAGCCGCGCCTCGACAATATCCAGCGCGCGCTCGAGAATTCGCTGATGCTGGTGACGCCGCTGAAGGAAAAGTACGGCTACGACCTGGCGGCTAAGGTGGCGAAGAACGCGCACAAGAACGGCACGACGCTGAAGGTCGAGGCGCTGAAGCTCGGCATCTCCGAAGCCGACTTCGATGCGATCGTGCGCCCGGAGAAAATGATCGGGCCCGACCCGGCCTGACGACCCGGCCTGACGACCTGGCCTGACGACCTGGTCGTGCCGCCCACCAAGCTGGCCAGCCACGCGCCGCTGTTGCGGCTTTGGACGGCGGCGCTGATGTCGGCGGTACTGCCGCGGGAAGGCAACCTGCCGGAACGCCGGACGCTGTTTGCCATCGACGCGTGCGCGCAGCTCGGGGGCTTCGGCCTCCTGGCGATAGTCTACACGCTGGCGCGCTCCTACGGCATGCGCGTCTCGGCCTTCTTCGAGGACCTCGCGCAGATCGAGCGGATGCTGCCGGGTGAATGGTCGACGGTGCTGAACAACCCCGCTGCGATTCCGGCCTTCGGCGTGCCGAACCTGCTGTCGGCGTCGGATCTGTCCCGCGTGCTCAGGGATTTCTCCAAGGAGGGCCGCGGCAGATGGATCGCTCCAGCCTCGCGCTGCAGGTCTCCGGCCGCCGGGGCATCACGGCGCGGCGGCTCAACGACTTCCTCGATCCGGCCTTCCAGGGCCTCTATGACCCGCATCCCCTGCCGGGCAGCAAACCGCCGGGTGGGGGAGGCGGACCGGCGCCGTCGCTTTGAGCCGGAGCGCCCCTGAAAACCGTGGCCGGGCGACCTTATGTCTGCCCGGCCACGCGAATTGAGGACAAGCCATGACCGAACTGCTCAGAAGTACCCTGCTTGCCGCCCTGCTTACGCTCGCGGGCGCCGGTCCCGCCCTCGCGGGCAAGGGCGATGATGACCTTGCGGTCGCAGGATTTGAAGTGACCGAGCCGCAGGCGCTGGAAATCGCCAGGGCGCAGGGCATCGCCTATGTGCGCGAAGTGAAGGCGCGCCGGGGCGTCTGGAAATTCGAAGGCGTTGATGCCGACGGCGTGGTGATCGAGATCGAGATCGACGGATTTTCCGGCGAAGTCTTGAAGGTCGAGCGCTACGGGATGCCGGCGCAGGGCAATTAGGCGGCGTTGTGCGCAGCGATGATGCGCATTACATATGCGTATAATTTCGTCCGCAGGAGCCGCCCATGGCCTCGAAAGTTCGTGTCAACCTCACCCTCGACGAGGCGCTGGTCGCGCAGGCGAAAGCCGCCGGTGTGAACCTTTCCGCTGTGGCGGAGGAGGCGATCCGCTTCAGGACCCGCGCCGAGGAAATGCGGATCTGGTCCGAGCAGAACCGGGAAGCGATTGCGGCCTGGAACAAGCGGATCGAGGAAGAGGGGCTCTGGTCTGACGGCCTCAGGTTGTTCTGACCGATGCAGGCCCTGACGGTACACACGCTCAAGGGTGCGAAGCAGAAAGTCGTCGTGCTGCAGTATCCCGGTCTGGACACGGGCGCGAGCATTCTGGTCGCGCCGTTGTTTCCGGCCAGCGAACTGCCGGAACTGGAAGGTGTGACGCCAAAAGTGAACCTGGACGGCGAGGACCATCTTGTCGCCGTGCAGCAGCTGGCAGCCGTGCAGCGCAAGGACCTCGGCCCTGTCGTGCGGACCCTCGCCGATTACGAGTATCCCATCGCCAATGCCATCAACCGGCTTTTCTTCGGCATCTGACAGTCTTGCTGACGCTGGCCCGGCGGGTGGATAGAGTGGCGCGAGAGAATCACCTCCCGGCCAGAAAGACCCACGCCCATGTCCAAGCCCCCCGTCGGCTCGAAAGCCAATCCGTCCCAGTTCGATGTCCTGCTGAAACTCGCCGAGGACGAGCCCTATTTCGTCATCCGCGCGCATGACCCGATGTCCTCGGCGCTGGTCGAGCTGCACGCCTATATCGGCGCGGGGCAGGCGGGCGCGGCGCACAACAAGCTGGCCGAGATCATGGCGCTGACCTCGCAGAAGCCGCCGCGCCCGGCCTCCAGCCCGAAATACCGGGAGACTTTCGCCATCTCGCTGGCGATGGAGCAATGGCGCGACGCCAACAAGGACTGAGCCGCCATGCAGCTCGCCCCGCTCATCCTGGAGAACGCACACGTGCGCCTGCGCCCATTCGGCGAGGCGATGGACGCGCCGGAACTTTACGCGCTGAATGAGCGGGCGCCGGAGATATTCAGGCTCTGGTCCCACTGGGCGCCGGGCGACTGGGTCAGCGAGTGGATCGATATGATCCGTAAGCGGACGATTGACGGAAGCATGATCCCGTTCACCGTGACGCGTCCTTCGGACGGCGCCTTCCTCGGCATCACCAGCTGGCTGGACCCCAGTGAGGCCAATAAAACGGTCGAGATCGGCATGACCTGCTATGCGCCCGAGGCGCAGGGCACGGCGGTGAACCCGTCCTGCAAGCGCCTCCTGATGGCGCACGTGTTCGAGGCCTGGGGCGCCCGGCGCGTGCAGTACCAGGTGGACGAACGCAATATGCGCTCGCGCACCGCCGTCCTGAAACTCGGCGCCGTGCAGGAGGGCGTCCTGCGCAACCACAAGACCGTCGGAAATGGCTTCGTGCGCAACACCGTCTTCTTCTCCATCCTCGACCGCGAATGGCCGGACGTGAAGGCGAGGCTCGACGCGCGGATCGCGGCGGCATGACCGCGCCGATCAATCTCAACAAGGCCCGCAAAGCGAAAGAAAAGGCAGAGGCCGAGCAGCGCGCGAAAGAGAACCGCGCGAAGTTCGGACGCACGAAAGCCGAGAGGAAACTGGAGGCCGCGAAGGCCGAAAAGCAGGCCAAGCTGACCGAAGGTCATCGACGCGAGATGCCAGAATCGAAACACGGTCCAAAAGACGGTTAAAAAAGCGTTGACAAGACGGCCCCCGCTTTGCACCTCATTGACTGAGTTGTGTCAGCGTGGGAGTGCGGAACCTGGTGAAGAATATTTTCCACAAAACCCTGTTCAGCGCCGTGGCCTTTGCGGCAGGCATCTTGTGGGGTATCGCCGCAGAAGCCAGCGCCGCCGGCCTCCCTCTCATCGGTGTGTTCCAGGGCTGAGCCCCGGCTTCAGCTGCCGCCGGTATCCTTCGCCTGGTCGATCAGCGTGTTTTCGTAGCGCCCCTTATTGACCCGCGTCAGCGCATCGAAGATCGGCTTTGCGTCCTTGTCCTTCAGCAGCGGGATCTGCTTTGCGAGTTCGGCGGCATGCGCGTATTGCGAGTGCGCTGTCGCAATGTCGCCCCGCGCTTCGGCGCAGGCGCCTGCATTGTGCTGGATGCCCGGCGCATTCGGGTAGGCCTCTGCAAGCTCGGCCCATTGCGCGCAGGCGCCGGTGAACTCGCCGCGCTTGGTGGCCTGCACGGCGGCGGCGAAGCGCGCGTCCCCCGCCTCTTCGCCGACCAGCGGCCTGGTGACAATCTCGGCGCGGAAGGTGGCTATGTAGGGGGCAATGTCGAACCGGAACTGGGCCACGGCGGCGGGCACGGCGCCGGCAATCATGCTGTAAGGCGCTTCATAATTGCCGTAGGTTTCGTAGATGGTGGAGCCGACCGTGCCGGTTGTTTGGTTCGTATACGGATATTCGGCAACATCGTAGCAATCTTCCCGCTCGGTCGTGCCGCCCTGGGCGGAGGTGAACACGGTGCGCCGCGCCGCCAGGTCGATCAGGCTGGCGGTGACCTGCACATCGACGATTTCCTTGGTGCACTCCATCTCGACAATCTTTTCGCGCTTGCAGTTGAACGGGCCGTCATACTTGGCGCAGCGCCGCTCTGTTTCGAGGCGGATCTCGCCCCGGTAGCTGGTCACCGCTACCCCGCCTTCATAGACGCCCTGCGGCTGATCGGAATCCAGCACCACGAACCAGGGCCGGCCTTCCAGCTCGGCCGACCGGATGAGGGCGTCAAACTCGCGCCCGGCAATATCGCCCGCAGGGCCATCGAACCGGCCGGCCGACACGTCGGTATAGTTGAGGGCGTCCGGGAAATTCGGCGCCGCCCGGGCCGTATAGTCATAGCCCGGCGTGGCGCAGGCCGCGAGAAACCCGGCCAGGACCAGAGCCAGAACCGGAGCC
>ERZ888423.705-NODE-705-length-33374-cov-7.337705_pt1 | contig 33374 bp, 27 predicted proteins | sample MGYA00520523_ERZ888423 | MGnify/ENA primary metagenome ERZ888423 (study PRJEB32303, sample SAMEA104408611) | aquatic metagenome | biome: Brackish water; feature: Pelagic; material: water | place: Baltic Sea | collected 2014-06-08T10:24:00 | depth 30,27 m ...
CCACCCTTTCGTCCAATTGTTTAAAAAGCATATTTGAAGACTGGAACAAAAACTACTCTCAAGTCGACTCAGTTCAGTTTGCATCATTGATTAATAAGGTTTACTTAAAAGAATATATTTCTGTCATTGAAATGGCCGTTAAGCGCTCGCGTCACAAAGTGTCTGACATGAACTACATAGTTATGAATCAAATTAAAAAAACATTACGCAATGATATTTTAGATGCCATTCAATTGCCGCATGACCACACCTATATATCGTTAACTGAGTTTGGTCATATTGGGCCTGCTGATGCATTCTTTTCAATGGCACTCGCGCACCGAAAAGGGCTGTTGCCCGAAGGTGAGTTAGCTATTATTGCAACCAGCGGTTTAGGCTTTTCTTGGGCCGCGTCTGTTGTTCGTTGTTAGGTGAATATTAAATATAAAGTGCTTTAACCTTCCAACTACATAGATAATTTAAAAATTAGGGTGAATGCAATGGGTACCCATACATTAATTGAACACCCCCTCACTTCAAAAGACAGCATGATGCGTAATCGTAAACTTGATACCTTTCTATACCACTTAAAAATATCTACCCGTTGGAAAGATAATGATGTCTATGGTCATATTAACAACGTGAATTACTACAGTTTTTTTGATACAGCCGTGAATCAGTTTCTCATCGAAAAAAATATACTAAATATTGTTCACTCACAAGTCATTGGTCTCGTGGTTGAAACACAATGCCAATACTTTAGTCCGATCGCTTTTCCAGATAACGTTCAGGTTGGTATTTGCGTGACTAAATTAGGTCGCAGCAGTGTTCGTTATGAAGTGGCAATATACAAAGAGGGTGCAGAATTACCCTCAGCCGCTGGCTACTTTGTGCATGTGTATGTTGATCGTGCTTTGGGGGTGTCGGTACCTATACCTGACTTAACCCGTGAGGCGCTGGCCACGTTGTTGATTCAGTGATGGTCAACATATATGTAGCGATGTAAAAAAATGACCCGTTAGCTTTGTTTTACCATTGTGTGGTTGGGTAAGCGCGCCGCTTAAACGAAGACACAACGCTAAGTTGCAAATGGTCATGTTTATAAACGCTAGAAAGCATGATGCCAGAAAATATGAAATGCTTAGTGTGACAGGCATGACAGGCGAGCCTTTTACTGCCAATTAAGATACGTTGAAATATTGATCTACGAATTCGAAACAAAGAAGCGCGACACTGTAGGCAGACTAATTTCAAGATAAAACCATCATAAAAAAACATAACATGAGAGTAGCAAATCTTAAAGTCATAGGCTGCAATAATTATTTTTTTTTTGGTTTTATTTGTCGATGATTATTGACCAATCAAAAATCCAACTTATTAGATTGCACCTAATGTTTATTTTGATGGCTACATTAAAATATACTGTGTAAGTAACAAACACATCATTGCAGGCCTAAAAGGCTTCAATCGAAACGTTCACATGTTGGAATCACATGAATATCAAACCAAGCGCAACAAGCAACCCTTCTACCCAAACCACTCAAGCTGAACGCGATCTGGCCTACAACAGTTCGCTGGCGATTAGCAATAGTGCAGAAATTACCCGGTCTTGGGTAGATAGAAGTCAAGCAGCAAGAAATCACTTAAAGGGCGAGTTAAACGTTGCTTATGGCCCAGGTGCGCGGCAATGTTTTGATTACTATTCTGCGGGTAACCAATCACCTATTGTGGTGTTTGTGCATGGTGGCTTTTGGCAAATGCGCAGTAAAGACGATTTTTTGTTTTTGGTGCCCACGCTTTTAGAGCACGGCATCAGTGTGGCGATGTTAGGCTACACCTTGGCTCCTGAAGCCAGTATGGGCGACATTGTGAATGATGTTCGTATGGGATTAGATGCCATCGAAGTTAAGGTTAGGCATGACCGAACAGCAGAGATTAAGGCTGGCGCTTCTGCATCCAATAAACATGAGCTTGAGGTCTTTCCAGGCTTCTGTTTATTAGGTTGGTCAGCAGGTGCTCAATTGGTGGCGGCCATCATCGATCAACCCAATGTGAAGTCAGCGGTTTGTGTCAGTGGCATCTACGACCTAGAGCCTATGCGGTATTGTTACGTGAATGATAAATTGCAACTCAACGCCAACAGTGCTGAGCGTTATTCACCTGTCATGCAAACGAACCACTTTGGTAAAACAATTGATTGTTTTGTGGGCGGGGCTGAGTTACCTGCCATGCAAGCGCAAACCAATGACTTTTATGCATATCGTCAAGCCCACGATCAAGCTGGGCAGTTCACGTTATTAGAAGGTCTAAACCACTACACTGTGTTTGACGCTTTTGTTAACCCAGACGGTGCAGTTTTGGCCGCCATTAAAAATCTAACGATGTCTATAAAATCTTATATTCGTACCGTGCCACATTACCCTCACCAGGGCATCATGTTTCGTGACATCACGACTCTGCTTAAAGACCCTGTCGGTTTACGCCTCACAATTGATGGGCTAGCCAATCGATATAAAGACACTAAGGTTGATAAAGTGGTGGGCATTGAGTCGCGTGGGTTTATTCTGGGTGCGCCCTTAGCCTATGCGTTAGGCGTTGGGTTTGTACCCATTCGTAAAAAGGGCAAGTTGCCTGCCGAAACCATTGGCCACGATTATGAGTTGGAATATGGCGTTGACCGTATTGAGCTACATATTGACGCCATAAGTGAAGGTGAGAAAATTTTGCTGGTTGACGACTTAATCGCCACGGGCGGTACAGCCAAAGCTGCGGTGATTCTCATTGAAAAAATGGGTGGCAACATTGTTGAATGCTGTTTCGCTATTAATTTGCCTGATATTGGGGGGAGTCAACGGTTGCTAAACATGGGTCAAAAGGTATTTGCACTCTGTGAGTTTGAGGGCGAATGATGACAACGAATCGCTTACCCCCAATACCCGAGTCGCAATGGAATGCCGCGCAACAGGTCTGTGCTGATGAAATCATAAAAGGCCCTCGTGGAGCTGTGGTCGAGCCGTTTATTCCGCTATTACGTAGCCCTGAACTCTGTACCCACGCTCAACGTATGGGCGAGTATTTACGTTACCGCAGCGCGGTAGGGTTACGTCTGTCAGAGCTGGCTATTTTGGTGACAGCACGTTACTGGTCGCAAGACGTTGAGTGGGCCATTCATGCGCCCATAGCGATAAGTCAAGGTATTGATGCATCAATTGTGCACGCGTTAGGGTTCAACCAAACCCCGCAATTTACACAAGACGACGAGCAAGTCGTGTACGATTTTGTACAGCAATCGCTACACGATAAAAAAATAAGTGACCCCACTTGGGCAGCGGCCCAACTGCATTGGGGTGAGCAGGGCACGGTTGATCTACTTGGTATCGTGGGCTACTACACCTTTTTATCAGTCGTCATGAATGGTTCCGGCACCCCCGCACCCGCAGACTCGGCTATGCAGTTGCCTGTGCTTTGAAGTATTTTTTACGTCAGGCAGTAAGCGCGGTATTCAAGCACTGCAGGCACCTAGATTGTCGCGTCAGCTCTCGGCGCTTGATGCCTCAAGAGACTCGCAAGATAGGCATCGACCTGGTTGGAATTGTCACTCATTAAATGGCTCTCTTCAATACCGCTGGTCAGTTAGCGTAAATGGTAATTGGCGACTAACTTTCAAGTTTGAAAATGAGAACGTCTTGCTTGTTAATGATCAAGACTACCACTAACAATTTTAGCTTAGGGTAAAAAAGAGTTTTCAGCCTAACAGACCGAGTAATATAGAAAAATGACTGTTACAAATGATGCTGATAATGCCTGATCAAACGACATCAAAGGAAGTACTTAAGAAAATATTGGTCGTAGACGATGACCCAGAGCTTAGGCAGTTGCTCTCAACCTATCTCACCAAGCATGGTTACAACACCACCATGGCTGCCAGTGCAGTTGATTTAGAAGCAAACATTACACGCTTTTCCCCTGATTTAGTGGTGCTTGACCGCATGATGCCAGGCCGCGAGGGTATGGCTGCCTGTCGCGAATTGCGTGAGCAGGGCGAAGACGTACCGGTTATTTTATTGACAGCTAAAGACGAGTCGGTTGACCGTATCATGGGGCTTGAATCGGGTGCAGACGATTACATAGGCAAGCCCTTTGACCCTCGTGAATTACTGGCTCGAATTGAAGCGGTACTTAGGCGCAAAGCCGGGCCTTCGGCCTTAAAGCCAAAGGGGCCCTATCATTTTGGCGCTTTCATATTTGATCAAGATGCGCGTCAGTTAACCCGAAAGGGTGAAATAATTAAATTAACGGGTGGTGAAATTGAATTGTTGGGTGCCTTAATACAGCACGCTGGCAAGCCTCTGTCACGAGAACGGTTGTTAATGCTCACGCGTGATGATGTGGGCGACCGCACCGACCGAACGATTGATATCGCCGTGTCGCGATTGCGCAGATTAATTGAAGACGATTTAAAAACCCCTCGTTGGATACAAACCGTATGGGGTGTCGGGTATCGGTTCGTACCATGAAAAAAATTCCATTCTTTCCGCTTTCGTTACGCGCACGCATTTTATGGCTGGTTTTAATATCGGTTGTGGCAGCTCAAGGTTTAACGTTGTACGCTATTTTTTGGCATCAGCGTAATCATGTTCAGTCAGCTGCAGTCAATATGTTGGTCACCAGTATTCGAACCTTGCAGTCTGCCATGCAGTTTGTGCCAGACGAGCAGCGCGCGGCATTTGTTCAAATGACCTCGCAAGGTGAGTGGCGTTTGCGCCAGCATCATTTGCCTAAAGAGGCACGGTTGCAATCGCTAAAAGGTCTTCAATCAGCCCCTGCAGGGCCAAGGCAAGTGCGTGAAAGTTTGCGCCGACTGTCTAAAGATATCAATCGAGCGCTGGGTGAAAAAAGCCAAGTCGCCATCATGGCCAACGGTAAACCAACACTATACGTTTCTCTAGGTGAGAGACAATGGTTAGAAATTCCACTTGATCGCGTTGACCCCCCAGTTACGAATAATATGATTATCGGTTGGTTAGTCAGCATGCTCGGTTTGTTGGTGATAGCTATGGGTTTTTCGTGGCGTATCACTGAACCGATTGCGCGTTTAGCCAAAGCCACTCAACAGCTTGCTCAAGGTAAACCAGAGCCTGTCAAACCTGCTGGGCCGAGAGAGTTGCGCCAACTGGGCGAAGGGTTTAACGCCATGTTGCATGCGTTAAAACAGTCTCAGCAAACACAACGTACATTACTAGCTGGCCTACCACACGACTTAAAGGGTCCTTTATCGCGTATGGCACTGCGTATTGAAATGACGGAAGACGAAGAACTTAAAGCAGGTTTAAAGCGTGACTTGGCAGATATGCAGCGCATGGTTGAACAGTTTCTAGACTTCATTCGCGGTCAAGATGCTGACAGGTTGAATTTAAAACCTGTTCGTTTAGATCAGTGGCTCATGCACCATGTGACGGATGACCAACAGTTGGGCAAACCAGTTGAAAGGTTTGATCAAAGGTCAATGGGTGAAAATGATTTATTGCCGGTCACGGTTTTAGCTGACACGTTGGCGCTCGACCGTATCTGGTCAAACTTAATCAACAATGCACTCGAGCATGGCGAACCACCGATTACTGTTTGCTTGTATGTGGAAAAAACAGAAAATAGCCAGCAATCTGATTGGGTGGTTTTAACCATTTCAGATCATGGCCAAGGCATTGCGAGCCATGATATTGAACGGGCTTTTGAGCCCTTTGAACGGCTAGACAACGCTCGTACTCGCACGGGTAGTGTGGGGTTGGGCTTAAGTCTGGTGAGGGGAATTGTGTTGGCACACGGTGGAACCATTTCTTTACTGCAAAGCCCCCGTGGGGGCTTGCAGGTCAAGGTGATGTTGCCAATATTGAATCTAAACTAATCATACATAACCTAATGAAGGTAAAGCTTTAGTATATTGAGTATTAAGAATTGTCTTGATGCTTACGTGACTCTTTATGTGAATCTTTATGTGAATCTTTCTTTGACTGCATGTATTGACTGACAACCGTTTTTTGCTGGTCGGTTAAACCGTCCCAAAACGTTAACCATTGTTTTTGCACAGTTTTACGTGCTGCGAGTGCTTGGGTTGCCATAGCATCTTGTTGTGTAAATAATGCACGGGGGTCAAAGGTGTCTGAGTTTAGGGCGCCCTTGCGGGCTTCTTTTGCAGCATGCATGTTGGTGCGCATCTCTTGTCGCATGGTTTGTGTAGCAGCTTGTGCCTCACTTAAAACGATTTTTTGAGTATCGTTTAACTGAAGTTGATCAATCACTTTGCTAGAAAGGGGCAACATGTTTTGCTTGTCACGCATTTCATGTTTGGTTTCTTTACCTTCTTTTCTACCGCAACCTTCACTGTCATGTTTCGATGCATAGGCTATGCCGCTACCCGCTACTGAAGCAATAATTAACCCAGCAATAATAGAGCGTATACGGCGATTCGATTTGCTTGGGGCTGTTGTTTCATTTTGCTTGTTCATGTTGCCATTCCTTTCTGTGTGTTGAAGACAGAATCATTGTGCAACGAAGAGGGTTTCAAACCTATTTCAGAAAGAGTGGAAGGTGTTTCAAAGTATTTCAAGGTTTGCAGCGCGTCAAGCCTTTAAGTGCACGGATTGATGCGCTACTCATTGATCCCCCAGAGAGGTAGTGAAATAAACCTCAAACATTCAACCCACCGTACCAGTTCGACGGGCTTGTACCTCAATCATGTTCGACTCAGTTTGTTCAGCCATTAGTGAAGCCAACAAACGTGTTTCAGTTTCCTGCGCTTCCCGTGCATTGCGCTCTTTCACATGGCCAAAGCCACGTATTTTTTGGGGCAAGCGGGCGAGCTCAAGGGTTATTGCAAAGTTTTCTTGATTTAACTTAGACGCAACATTGAGCATTGACTTTTTAAACTGCTCAATCGCATGGCGTTCATCTTTGCGCTCTTGGCTGTAACCAAATAGATCAAACAGGCCACCTCGCAAAAATTTAAGCTTCGCTAATGCACGGTAAGCGTGAATAATCCAAGGCCCAAAAGGTTGTTTAACCAAGTGGCCCTGGTTGTCACGCTTCGAAAATAACGGTGGGGCAAGATGAAACTGTAGGGTGTAACCGGGTTCAAATTGTTTGGCAATACGATCAAAAAAGCCTGATTCCATGTACAAACGCGCGACCTCATATTCGTCTTTATAGGCCATCAGTTTGTAAAGGCTTACACCGACTTCGCGTGCAAAGCGGTCACCTTGGGTTTGCTTGCTTTCTGTGGAAGCAATGCCCCTTATAAACTGCTCATACTGATTGGCGTAAGACGCGTCTTGATAATCAGTTAGGCGAGTGGTGCGGTCAGATAACAAGTTTTCAAGGGAGGGAGTAACGGTGGGTAGCATCACGACGTTGTCGCGTGTAACCATTCCCGCAGCAGATTGCACCACCTTTAAATCAAGTGCAGCTTGTCGGCCCCATGCAAAAGCTGCTTTGTTCATGTCAACTGCAACACCGTTAACTTCTATGGCACGCATGATTGAAGCTTCTCGAATGGGCAACAACCCTTTTTGCCAAGCGAAACCCATCATAAATACATTGGTGGCAACGGTATCACCTAGCAATGCAGTCGCTATAGCAGATGCATTGATGGCATCAACAGACTGCGCATGTTCGGTCAGTTTTGCCAGCATGGCACTGGGCGTAGCCTGCCAATCTGGGTCTTGTGTAAAGGCGCCGGTGGGTGATACATCAGTGTTCACAACGATTTGGGTGCGCTGGGCTTCAAGTGTACTCAGCGTTTCTTTCGCAGCGGCCACCATTAAATCGCAACCAATTACCGCATCGGCTTGCCGAGTGGCAATACGAGCTGCAAAAAGCTCAACTGGTGATTGAGCAAATTTAACGTGAGAGGTAACGGCCCCCCCTTTTTGAGCTAGGCCAGCCATGTCAAGCACCAATACACCAATGCCTTCGATGTGCGCGGCCATGCCGAGTAGGGCGCCAATGGTGACCACCCCTGTGCCACCCACGCCAGTAATCACGACATGATATGGTTTCGCTAAGGTGTTGAGAGCTGGCTCAGGCAAGTCATGTGGCACTTTAGCCTGTGCAACTTCTGGTTTCTTTAACACGCCGCCTTCAACCGTTACAAAACTGGGGCAAAATCCTTTGATACAGGAGTAATCTTTGTTGCACGAGCTTTGATCAATTGCACGTTTACGACCCAGTGGGGTTTCAAGAGGCACAATTGAGACACAGTTCGATTGCACACCACAATCGCCACAGCCTTCACATACGGCCTCATTGATCATGACGCGTCGAGCAGGGTCGACGAGTTTCTTTTGTTTACGACGACGTCGCTTTTCGGCTGCACAAACTTGTGCATAAACAATAACTGAAACCCCTTTCTTTTCACGGGCATCTTTTTGTACATCGTCGAGTTGATCGCGGTGGTGAATGGTGACGCCTGCCGGTATGCCAGACATACCTTTGTACAAAGCAAGATCGTCAGATACCAAGTACAAATGCTCAATACCTTCAGCAGCCATTTGCTGCAAAATTTGCGGCACAGTGAGTGCACCTTCAACCGGTTGGCCGCCTGTCATGGCGACGGCATCGTTGACCAATATTTTGTAAGTTATGTTGACGCCCGATGCTTTGGCAGCCCGTATGGCTAAAGAGCCAGAATGCATATAAGTGCCGTCACCAATATTGGCAAAAATATGTTTGGTTGTGGTGAAAGGGGCTTGCCCTATCCAGGTAGCCCCTTCACCGCCCATTTGAGTGAATGTTTCGGTGCGTCGGTTCATCCAGTGAACCATGTAGTGGCAACCAATACCCGCTGTGGCACGCGACCCCTCAGGCACTTTGGTTGAGGTATTGTGTGGGCACCCAGAACAAAAATAAGGGATGCGTTGTGCCAGTACTTTTTCACCGTTGGCCAGGGCTTTGGCAGCTGGGCATTCAATTAAGTAAGGGTGCACACCATGGGTTAAGGTTTCTGCGCCACATACTTTAGCAATGCGCCCAGCGATCACGCTGGCAACGATGGCGGGTGTCAGTTCACCGTTGGGTGACAACAAAATGCCATCGTGCGGCACGTTAACCCATTCACCCTTTTCGTCATACTTGCCCACCACGCGAGGGCGCGAGGCTTCCGGTTCGTTATATAAATGTTCTTTAATTTGGTATTCAATAATTTGGCGTTTTTCTTCGACTACCAATATTTCCTCTAAGCCTTGTGCAAACTCACGAATGCAGTCAGGCTCGAGCGGCCAAGACACCCCAATCTTAAGTAAACGAATGCCTATAGACTGCGCAACCTGTTCACTGATTCCCATCATTTCAAGCGCTTCGCGCACATCAAGATAGCTCTTGCCTGTGGTGACAATGCCCAGTTTGGCATGGGGCGTATGCCAATCTTGACGGTTTAATTTGTTTAGTCTGACATACTCAAGTAACGCATAAATACGCTCACGTTGCAGCCGGTTTTCTTGTTCAAGCGGTGGGTCAGGCCATCGCATGTGGAAGCCATCAGGTGGAATCGGGTAAGTATCGGGCACCTTGATTTCAACGGCCATGGGGTCAATGTCAAAAGACGCGGTTGATTCAATGGTGTCACTAATAGATTTAAAACCGACCCAACAACCTGAATAACGTGACATGGCATAGCCATGTAAGCCAAACTCAATAAACTCTCTAACCCCAGACGGGTTCATAACGGGAATCATGGCGGCTATTAAGGCATGTTCACTTTGATGCGGTAGCGTTGAAGATTTGCAAGCATGATCGTCGCCAGCAATCAGCAGTACGCCACCATGTTTCGAGCACCCCGCAACGTTGCCGTGTTTAAACACGTCGCCAGAGCGATCAACCCCCGGGCCTTTGCCGTACCACATGGCAAAGACGCCATCGACGGTGGCGTTGGGGTCAAGCGTAACCATTTGTGAACCCCAAACCGATGTGGCGGCAAGCTCTTCGTTTAAGCCGGGAGAAAAGGTAATGCCATGTGATTCAATTAGCTTGCGTGCACGCCAAAGCTCGACATCAACGGCGCCGAGAGGTGAGCCTCTGTAGCCTGAAACAAAGCCAGCTGTGTTTAACCCATTAGCTTCGTCACGTGCTTTTTGAGCAAGTAATAAGCGAACAAGCGCTTGTGTGCCTGTCATGTACACCCGACCGGTTGAGAGGGTGTATTTATCAGACAGGGTTACGTCGGGGTTGGGGCGTACCGTGTTCATGTTCATATCGTCACTTGTGATGAGTTAGCCTGTACATTACAACTGAGAACCCATTTTAGGCAAGACTTGTAAACTACTATAAGTTGTTTCGTTGCCGTGAGAGGGGTAAGGCTGTTTTGTAGCGAACCTGTTTTAAAGCAAAGCTTGAACGAATTTTTTCAACTTGTGCAATCGGTGACAATTGCTCAAGAATAAACCCCTCGAGGGCTTGCATGTCTGGCACCGCCACGCGAATTAAATAATCGGCATCGCCTGTCATGAGATAGCATTCCATCACTTCATCTCGAACGCTGATGCGTTCTTCAAAAGCTTGTAAGGCCTCACGACTTTGTTGCTTTAAGCTAATAGAAATAAACACATTAAGCTGCAAGCCAAGTAAATTAGGGTCAAGTAAGGCAACATACTGTCGAATCAAACCGCTTTCTTCAAGCGCTCGAACACGAGCGAGGCATGGTGAGGGCGACAGGTGAATGCGCTTGGCCAGCTCAACATTTGAGAGGCTGGCATCAGCCTGTAGGGCTTCTAAAATTTTTATGTCAATAGAGTCTAGGTTCATTGCGCTTATTTAATATGCTTCTATATCGTAATTTTACGGTATTTTATGCTGAAAAACGAACATAACTGACTCATTATGAAACCCTGTGCCGATTGGGTTTACGTAAAATAAAGAGTTAGATATTGCTTGAAATGAGTCAAAATACTTGGGTAAGTCGCCCGCAGGTTTTGAGTTGTTTCTTAGCAATAGCATGCTTAGTCATACACAACATTTTTACAAATAGGCAGCACGCCCCATGACACCCGATCACCCTTTCACACATTTCCCAGTATCAACTGCCTCGAACAACATTGACGGTCTAGCTCATGTTGATACTGACCCCACTGAGACGCACGAGTGGCGTGAGGCCCTCATGGCTTTGGTGCAACGTGAAGGGGCCGAACGGGCACGCTTCATACTTGACGATATGGTGGCTTTGGCACGACAAAACCGCCTAGGCTGGACGCCCACTCTTAATACTCCTTATGTCAACACTATTGGGGTTGATCAACAGCCGTCATTTCCCGGTGATTTGGCAATTGAAGAGCGCTTGGCCTCGTTGATGCGTTGGAATGCTTTGGCCATGGTGGTGAAAGCCAATCAAGCTTATGGTGAACTCGGTGGGCATATTGCCAGTTATGCCAGCGCTGCTGATTTGTTTGAAACGGGTTTCAATCATTTTTTTCATGGTCGTTCGGCAAATCACGGCGGTGACTTGGTGTTTTTCCAGCCCCATAGTGCGCCAGGCGTTTACGCCAGAGCATACTTGGAAGGGCGTTTAAGTGAAGCTGATTTACTGCATTACCGTAAAGAAATTACTGCACCCGAAAAAGGCGCACGTGGCTTAAGCAGTTACCCACACCCGTGGTTAATGCCCGATTTTTGGCAGTTTCCCACGGGCTCAATGGGTATTGGCCCCATTAGTTCAATCTATCATGCCCGCTTTATGCGTTACCTCACGCATCGCCAATTGTTAAATTGCGACACCCGTAAAGTGTGGGGTGTATTTGGCGATGGCGAAATGGACGAGCCTGAAAGCATGAGCGCACTAACATTGGCTGCCCGTGAAAAACTCGACAATTTGGTTTGGGTGGTGAACTGCAATTTGCAACGCTTAGATGGCCCCGTGCGTGGCAATGGTCGCATCATCGATGAACTAGAAAAGCTTTTCGCTGGCGCGGGTTGGAATGTGATCAAGCTGGTTTGGGGAAGCGACTGGGACGGTCTGTTTGCACGCGACACAAGCAACGCATTGATCAAAGCATTTTCTCAAACGGTTGATGGTCAAATGCAAACCTTTGCGGCTAAAGATGGGCGCTTCAATCGTGAACATTTCTTCGGGCAAAACCCTGAACTCGAGCGTTTAGCGCAAGGTTTAACGGATGAACAAATTGATCGCTTAAAACGCGGCGGCCATGATTTAGTGAAGATTCATGCCGCTTATGCCGCCGCCGCCCAGCACACTGGCCAACCCACAGTGATTTTGGCGCAAACCAAAAAAGGGTATGGCATGGGGGCGGCTGGGCAAGGCAAAATGACCACACATAGTCATAAAAAGTTTGATGAAGACGACCTGATTGCGTTTAGAAATCGTTTTAATTTGCCGTTGTCCGATGAGCAAGCTAAACAATTAAGCTTTTACAAACCCGCTGCTGATAGCCCAGAAATGCAATACATGATGTCTCACCGCGAGCAGCTTGGGGGGCCATTGCCTAAGCGCGAAACCGTTTGTGACGAGGTGCCCATTCCAGCTATTGATCAGTACGCAAAGTTTGCTCTGCAAGCAAATAGTAAAGAAATGAGTACCACTATGGCTTTTGTGCGCATGATGAGTGCGTTACTTAAAGATAGTGAGCTAGGCCCGCGTATTGTGCCCATAGTGGCCGATGAGGCGCGCACTTTTGGTATGGCAAACTTGTTTAAACAAGTGGGTATTTACAGCAGCGTGGGGCAGCATTATGCACCGGAAGATATTGACACGGTTTTGTCTTACCGAGAAGCCTTAGAGGGGCAAATTTTAGAAGAGGGCATAAGTGAAGCAGGCGCCTTAGCAAGTTGGACAGCGGCTGCCACCAGTTACAGCGTGCATGGTTTGGCGATGTTGCCTTTCTACATTTATTACTCAATGTTTGGTTTTCAACGGGTCGGTGATGCCATTTGGGCAGCAGCAGACCAACGTTCGCGTGGGTTTTTATTGGGTGCCACGTCGGGCCGCACCACGCTAGGCGGTGAGGGCTTACAGCACCAAGACGGTACCAGCCATTTGGTGGCAGCCACCATACCCAACTGCAAGGCCTACGACCCAGCATTTGCGGGTGAATTGGCGGTTATCGTTGATGCGGGTATGCGTGAAATGATGGTGGAACAAAAAGACGTTTTTTATTACATCACGTTGATGAATGAAAACTATGCGCAGCCTGATTTATTAGAAGGCAAGGCCGAACAAATACTGCAGGGGGGTTATCATTTTGCCCGTTATGAAGCACCAAAATCTAAGCAAAACGTCACCTTATTGGGTTCGGGTGCGATTTTGACGGAAGTCATTAAAGCGGCAAACCTGTTGGTCGAGCAAGGTGTAAGCGTTGATGTGTATAGCATCACCAGCTGGAGCGAACTGGCTCGCGAGGGCGCTCAGCACGGCACGTTTGGGTCGTCTGTTGTCAAGGGGAACCCCATCAACATGGCAAAAGCTACAACGCCCATTCAGCCTTACTTAACGGCTTTGATGTCGAACTCTTTAGGCCCCATTATTGCGGCAACCGACTATGTGCGGGCGTTGCCAGATAGTGTGCGGGCTTATATGCCACCAGATCGATCTTTTGAATCGTTGGGCACCGATGGCTTTGGTCGCAGCGATACGCGTGCGACGTTACGCCAGTTCTTTCATGTCGATGCGGCGAGCATTGCCCATGCAGCAAAGATGGCACTTAAGCTTGCGTGATTAAAGCGTTAAATCAAAGAAAATGGTGGCCTCAAGATCAAGCACTTCAACTTCATCTTGGTTAAAGGCTTGCCATTGACAAACTAAAATGCCCACATCGGGTTTGCTGCTTGAGGTACGCGCTTTTTTAATGGTGACGACGGTGTCAATGACATCGCCAGGCCGCACGGGGGCAGGCCATTTTAAGTAAGCCAAACCGGGTGAGCCAACTGAGTTAGAGTCTTTCAAAAAGTTATCAACGACCAAACGCATGGCTTTGCTACAGGTATGCCAGCCACTTGCAATCAAGCCGTTATAAGGCCCGGTTGCGGCAGCTTCAAGGTCAGTATGAAACCACTGTGGGTCATAGGCTTTGGCGAAATCGAGAATCTCTTGTTGGGTAAGCGTAAAAGAGCCAGGTTTATGTATTTGACCTGCCTGAAGTTCTTCAAATCGCATGATGGTTTGTGCCCAATAAAAGTTAAAGTTGAAACTGTTTTAACCCATAAAACGTTTGGTGAATGGGTTTAAGATTTTTTCCAACTAGCGGGGCGCTTATTTAAAAAGGCATCAAAGCCTTCGCGTGCTTCAGCGGTGCCACGCACCCGACTAATGGTTTGAGCAGTTAGGTTGCGAACTGCTTCGTTGACAGGACCAACGTGTAGTTGAGCAAACAGTTGCTTGGTTTCAAGCATAGCTTGGGGGCTGTTGCCCAGTAAAGCGGCTACGGTTCTGTCAACGGCTATGTCTAGCGAAATAAGTGCATCACGTGTATCAAGCCCCTCTGTTTCGACAACTTCATGCACCAAAGCCATTTTTAAAGCGGTTTCCGCGTTGATGCGTTCAGCCGTCAGGGCGAGGTGTCTGGCGTGTCGTTTACCGATGGCGTTGATGACGTAAGGGCCTATGGTTGCAGGCAATATGCCAAGCTTGACTTCGCTCATTGCAAAGCTGGCATTTGACGCGGCAATGGCTATGTCGCAGGCACAAACCAAACCAAACCCACCCCCTAAAGCTGCGCCTTGAACGCGGGCAACGACAGGCTTGTTTGAGGTGTCAATGCCGTCAAGCATATTTGCCAGACGTCGTGCGTCGGCTACATTCCACTCAATACTGGCTTGACTGGCGCGCGTCATCCAGTGCAGGTCAGCACCTGCACTGAAGTGCTTGCCTTCAGCCGCTAAAACAATGACTCGAACATCGTTGCGATCATTTGCCAGTTTGAAAGCTTGTGTGATTTCGGCAATCATGACTTCATCAAAGGCGTTAAAAACATCTGGCCGAGCCATGGTTATCTGACACACACCTGGTGCACGGTCAATGAGTTTAAGCGTCTTGAAAGGGGTCATAATAGAAGCGCCTGTAACAGTTGAATGGCGTATGAAATACACTATTTAAATTTTACGATTTTTTGGGGCTGTAAAAGGTCAATCGCATGACATTTGAGGTTTCAAGCCTTAGTTTAGGCTATCACACGCAAGCTGTATTGGGTGGGGTCGATTTGCGACTGCAACGCGGCACGGTTATTGGTATGTTGGGTGCCAATGGGGCGGGAAAGTCGTCATTGCTGTCAGTTTTGGCGGGCGATATGAAGCCGCAAATGGGGCAGGTTTTGCTCGATGGTCAGCCACTCTATAAGTACGGGCCTGCCGTTTTGGCACAAAAGAGGGCGGTTTTGCCCCAGCAACTTGGCCACACTTTTAACATGACGGTCGGGCAACTAATTGAATTGGGTTTTTTTGCGTTTCCCGATTTATCGCACGCCACAGCAAACGAGATGTCTCTGCAAGCCCTAAATCAGGTGGCCATTGACCCAGCTTGGTCTTCCAAACCCTTAATGCACTTGTCAGGCGGGCAATTGCAACGGGTTCATATCGCACGCACTTTGGCGCAATGCTATGCGAGCATTCATGAGCAAGGTCAGGGTTGGTTGTTACTAGACGAACCGCTGGCTAACCTAGACCCTTTGCACCAACAGCAATTACTCGCAATTTGCCAAAATATGGTGAAAACCTTAAATGTGGGCGTCTTGTTGGTGCTTCACGATTTAAATATAGCGGCGCAATGGTGCGATCGTTTGGTGTTGTTGGGTGATGGACAGGTGTTAAGTGAGGGCGCCACGGCCACGGTTTTATCGGAACCTAACTTGGCGTTGGCCTATGGTGTGCCTTTTCATATTGTAAATATTCAAATTGAGGGAAAACCTAGAACTTTAGTTGTACCCAATGGCGAACACCCTGTTTGCAAATGAGTTTATGCTCAGGTAGCAGCAAGTATTGCATTAAGAATGAGAAGCATAGAGGCCGTTGTAAGAGAATAAGTAAAATCAGTATCGATTAATAATAATAATTCTCATTCATAAAGCCATTGCTTTTAACTATTAGGCTAGTTGAAAAATAGTATTTTATCTCTTGGCAAAATCCACCTAAAATTTATCCACGGGAATAGAAGTGCATGGTTAACAATGATTGGTCACACTGCCTACTATGATCCCGATATTTTGCTTTTCACAAGGAGGCTGTATGCAACTCAAAGGTTCTAAGACTGAAAACTGTCTAAAAGACGCGTTCGCTGGTGAATCACAAGCTAACCGCCGTTATCTATACTTCGCGAACAAAGCTGACATCGAAGGTCAAAATGACGTCGCAGCATTGTTCCGCTCAACAGCAGAAGGTGAAACCGGTCACGCGCACGGTCACCTCGAGTTTCTCGAGCAATCAGGCGACCCAGCAACTGGTATGCCCATTGGCCCAACCATCGACAACTTGAAATCAGCTGTCGCTGGCGAAACCCATGAGTACACCGATATGTACCCTGGTATGGCTAAGACAGCACGTGAAGAAGGTTTTGACGAGATCGCTGATTGGTTTGAAACCTTGGCAAAAGCCGAGCGTTCACACGCTAATCGCTATCAAAAGGCGCTTGACGCGTTTGTCGCGTAATCAGTAACTACCTAACTAACTAGGTGGGCGTCCTGTGCGATTGTGCAGGGCGCATTTTTTTCTTAATTAACCTAATTTTGTGATGGCTCGAAAGGAAGAACATTATGTCGACAAGTGAAGGCAACCTCGAGGCACCTACCCGCCACGCAATTGATTGGCTTAACCCTGACTTTTACGACGAAGACAAACTTCACGCTGAGATGGAGCGGGCATTTGATATTTGCCACGGCTGTCGTCGCTGTGTTTCTCTTTGTGGTTCGTTTCCAACTTTGTTTGATTTGGTTGATGAAACTGAAGATGGCGAAGTGCATGGCATCGACAAGGCTAAATACAATACGGTCGTTGAGCAGTGTTTCTTGTGCGACGTCTGCTACATGACAAAGTGCCCTTACGTGCCACCCCACCCTTGGAATTTAGATTTCCCGCATTTAATGTTGCGTGCCAAGGCGGTTGAATTCAAAAAAGGTAATGCCTCTTTACGCGATAAAGTGTTGTCATCAACTGACACCATGGGTAAATTTGCAGGCATACCGATTGTGACCGAAGCCATGAATGCCGTGAACAAAACTGGCCTTATGCGTGGCGCTTTAGAAGCGACCCTCGGTGTTGACAAAAAAGCATGGATTCCAGAATACGCACCCAAAACCTTTCCACAGTTGGCTGAATCATCAGCTAAATGGCCCGAGCGTAATGGCGATCGTACGCCTGGTAAAGTCGCCATTTACGCCACTTGCTACATTAATTACAATGAGCCAGGTATCGGCCAAGATTTAATTAAAGTGTTGAATCACAACGAAATACCTTATGTTGTGGTTCAAAAAGAAGCCTGCTGTGGCATGCCTAAACTTGAGTTGGGCGATTTAGAGTCAGTTGCAGCCAACAAAGAAAAGAACATTCCTAAGCTCGCAAAGTTGGCCAAAGAAGGTTACGCAATTGTGACGCCCATACCGTCCTGTACCTTGATGTTTAAGCAAGAGCTGCCGTTAATGTTCCCTGACGATGCCGATACACAGTTGGTGAAAGACGCCATGTGGGACCCTTTTGAATATTTCATTGGGCGTAATAAAGATGGTTTGCTTAAAACTGACTTTACCAAATCACTCGGTCATGTGAGTTACCACATACCGTGTCACTCACGCGTACAAAACGTGGGTAGAAAAACGTCTGAAATGCTCAAACTTGTGCCCGGCACAGAAGTGAATGTTGTAGAACGTTGTTCGGGTCACTCGGGTACTTGGGGTGTTAAAAAAGAGTTTCACGATACAGCAATGAAAATCGGTAAACCCGTGTTCAAAGCGATGGCCAACAACACACCAGACTATATCAGCTCTGATTGTCAGTTGGCGGGCCACCACATTGCCCAAGGTATGCAAGAAAATGGTTTGAAAGAAGCTGAAATGGCTCACCCTATTACACTCATTGCGAAAGCATACGGTTTATAAATACAGAGGCTACTATGACCAAAATAAAGCGCGACAGTTTAATGACCCTAGAGGCTTATCATAAGGCTCGCCCAGAGTTACGTAAGTTGGCAATTGAAGAGCGCCGCAAGCGCACGGTTTCGTTGGGTGACAATTTAAACTTGATTTTTGAAAACGAATTGTTGATGCGTTATCAAATTCAAGAAATGATGCGTGTTGAAAAGTTGTTTGATGATGAAAGTATCAACGACGAAATCGCCGCTTACGACCCGCTTGTACCCGATGGCTCAAATTTTAAAGCCACCATGATGATTGAGTACTCAAACGAGCAAGACCGTAAAGATGCCCTCAGACGTTTGGTGGGTATTGAGCATAAAATTTTTATTCAAGTTGAGGGGCAAGCCCGTGTTTACGCGATTGCTGATGAAGACCTTGAGCGTTCAACTGAAACCAAAACATCTGCGGTGCATTTTTTGCGTTTCGAGTTGACGCCTGATATGAAAAAATCGCTGAAAGCAGGTGCACAAATGATGGTGGGTTCTGACCATAAAGAGTACCCCATGCACGTTTCAACTTTGCCTGACGATACCTTGGCTTCTTTTGTTTCTGATTTGACTTAAAGAAGCGAATCTAAGACCTATAGCAGTTAAAAAGATAGTCAATTCAATGAAATAACTCGAAAGCCGATATTGCTTGCTGAAGTAGATGCTGTGTTTGAGTTTCTAGCTGCAACGCGATATCGGTTGCAATATGAGTCGTGGCATAAATACGAACCCCCTCGTAAGGGTTGATTGCCGCCAAGTAAAGCGCCTGTGCACCATTCCCATACATTTCCGCAAACATTAAACAAGCCAAATCCGTTTGGTGCACCCTGATCAGCTTCATTGGGGGCGGGTTGCCAATCTTGTTCAGGTGAGTGTGGAAAAACACCTCGAAATATATTGCAACGGGGCAAACCATTCATGTCGGTTAACTCGTTGCCCCATGCGAATCTTTGGCGATTTAACCCCCCTCTGGCAGCACGCTCCCATTGTTCCTCCGAGGGTAACGATGTGCCAGACCATTGGCAGTAGGCCATGGCATCGTGCCATGAAATATGAACGACGGGGTGATTGGGGCGATCATGAATGTGAGAGCCAGAGCCTTCAGGTCGTTGCCAGGAAGCGAATGGTACAGACAGCCACCAGGGTAGCTCTGAAATAAACTGACGGTGTTTATTTCTTTCCTCTATTGAAACTTGCAAATAAAAAACAAATGAACTGCCGAATCTTTCTGCTTCAGTGACGTACTGTGTAGCACGAATAAATGCTGAAAATTCTGAGTTGGTGACGGTTGTTGCTGCAATACGGTAGGCATCTAAGGTAACGTTATGGGTCGGGCCTTCGTCATCTCCTGGAATGGCATCAACATCATCATTACCCATCGTAAAGTCACCCGAGGGTATATGGCACCAGCTTCGAGACGCAAAAGCGCTCTCTTTAACGTTTTCTAATTTTGACTGACTTAAAGTTTGAGTACTGTTCAGGCTGGTGCAGTGTTGTTGTATTTTGTGTGGTGTACAACAATGTTTTTTCATTTAAATAAACCTTTAATTGCCTTGAAATGATGTATCGTCCTTTTCCCAAAAGGCTCGAGTAACGCCTTGTGTATTCATAAGCGCAAGTATTTTTTCACGCGGAATGACACCACAGCGCACAGCCCATGCATCGTATTGATGCGCCATTTCAACAACACGCTCAGGATGTTTTTGAGCTAGATCATGTAGTTCAGTACGGTCAGATTCCATATCATAAAGCTCCCAATTTAATGGGTAACGCTTAACTAATTTCCAATTGCCAATGCGTACCGCAGCATTCCCTTCATGTTCCCAAAACATAGGTGAACGTTCAATTTGGTCTTTAAGAAAAACAGGTTTAAGCGTTTGTCCAGCAAGCGGTTCAATGGCATGATCATTAAATTTATTTGGGTAATGACAACCTGTTATGTCTAATATAGTTGCCATGATATCTGGCAGGTAACCTGGGGAATGTCGAATGCCACCTTGCTCTGCAATGCCTGCTGTCCAATGAATGATGAGAGGTGTTGAAATGCCACCCTCATGAATCCAATGTTTATAGAGACGAAAGGGGGTGTTTGAAAGGTTGGCCCAAGCTGTGCCATAACTTTGGTATGTATTCTCTGGGCCTGGCATGCGATTGACATCGTTGCCAATGAATACGGGATCACCCTCACGGGTGTTTTCACGAGCAATCATTAATTTATTAACGAGTTCATCTAAGGTAACGCCCTCAGGAATGTCTTCTGCACAAGCCCCATTGTCAGATAAAAATATAATAACGGTATTGTCAAATAAATGATTCTTTTCAAGTGAAGCAATTATTTTACCAATGCCTTGGTCCATTCGATCAATTTGTGCTGCGTACACTTCCATACAACGTAATGTCCAAGCTCGAAATTGTTCATCACTTTCAGCTTCAGTCCAAGGGGCTTGGCTCGGATCTCTCGCTGTTAATTTCCAACTACTTTTCAGTATTCCAAGGTTGACTAATTTCTCTAATCTTTGTTCACGAAGTTGATCCCAGCCAGCGTCAAACCGCCCTCTATATTTTGCAATGTCTTCCTCGTGGGCATGCAGGGGCCAATGTGGTGCGGTATAAGCAACATATTCAAAAAATGGCGTGTCGGCATGATGTTTGACATGGTTCTCAATATAATTAACCGCTTGATCACTAATCGCATCAGTGTAAAAAAAATCTTTATCATGCGCTTCATTTTCAATGTTAGTGTTGCCTCTGGTCAATGTATTCGGGTCATAAAAACTGCCTGCGCCAATAATAGTGCCGTAGAACTCATCAAAGCCTCTTTGAAGTGGCCAAGTGTCTGTCGGCTTAGTTAAGCTTGATGCAACATGCCATTTTCCGCTCATATAAGTTCTATAGCCATTAGACTTCAGTACTTCAGGAATGGTCACACAACGCTTGTTTAAATTTCCGGCATAACCCTCAGGGCCTGCATCATAAGTCAAGATACCAACGCCTGTTTGATGGGGGTGTAAACCCGTCAGCATTGAGGCACGAGATGGACTACAGCGCGCCGTATTGTAAAACTGACTAAATCTTAGGCCACCAAAGGCCAATCTATCAAGGTTGGGTGTATTGATTTCACCGCCAAAACACCCAATATCTGAATAGCCCATGTCATCATTTAAGATCAGAATTACGTTTGGTTTGTTCGTTGTCATATCAAAATCCGTCTGTCTATTTTGTAAGAGTGGTAGATGAAAAAAATCTTTTAAAGTGCTTGCAAGTTAAATACGATTTCCACTTGAAGCATCAAAAAGGTGAGCATCTTTCGGATTAAAACCCAGGGTTACTGATTCACCTTCATTGACTGTTGATTCACTCTCTTTTTTCATCTTTATTAGCGTACCTTGTGCGTCACGAAAACTTGTGATGGTGCTGTCACCTAAGTCTTCTACTCGTTCAACCATGACAGGAATGCCATCTTGTACGATAGAAATATCATTTGGACGCACACCCAATATCACAGGGCAAGACTTATTTGTTTCATCACTCACTTGCATATGGCATCCATTCACATTCACAGACGTGCCGGACCAGTTTCCGGGCAACAAGTTCATGGGAGGTGTACCAATAAAACCTGCGACTGCTGCGGTTGCTGGGGTGACAAAAATTTCACGCGGTGTACCAATTTGAACAATTTTTCCATCCATAAATATTGCGATTCGATCCGCTAACGTCATGGCTTCCTCTTGATCGTGTGTGACATAGACAGTGGTCGTATCAAGAGATTTTTGTAATTTGTGTAGTTCAAGACGCATATCAAGTCGAAGTTTGGCGTCTAAATTAGAAAGGGGTTCATCGAGCAGGAATAGCTTGGGTTGTCGAATAATTGCGCGAGCAAGTGCAACCCTTTGCTGTTGACCACCAGAAAGTTGCCCTGGCGTGCGTTGAAGTAAATGACTGATTTCAACTTTTTCAGCAGCCTCTTTAACTTTTTGAGCAATTTCAGCTTTTGATTTCTTCACCATTTTGAGTGGAAAGCCAATATTTTGGGCCACAGTCATATGTGGATAAAGCGCATAGCTTTGAAAAACCATAGCAACGTCACGTTCGCCAGGTTCTTTTGACGTGACATCAACCTCGTCCATGAATACTCTTCCTGAGCTCACTTCCTCTAACCCCGCGAGAATTCGTAATGTGGTTGATTTACCTGAGCCTGAAGGACCAAGCATGACAAAAAATTCACCTGCTTTAATTGTTAGATTTACTTCATGTAAAACGACTGTTTTCCCATAGCTTTTGGAAACCTTTTCTAGACAAACATTTGCTGAAGTCGATGTCATCTCCTTCCTCCCCCTTTAACAGCCCCTATAGTCAACCCTTTAACAATATGACGTTGAGCAAATATACCGATGATGATGACGGGCGCCATGGCTAACATTGCGCCGGCGGCAAGCCTTGCCCATTGAGTCTGTTCGACAGAAATAAAATTAAACATGGCCACTGTTACCGTTCGAACCTGATTGCCACCCAGTACGACAGCAAATAGAAATTCATTCCATGCATTAAGAAATACGAAAATAGTTGTGACTGCAATACCCCCTCGCGCTTGCGGCAAAATAACGTGCCACAGCGCACCCAAACGACCTGCGCGGTCAAGTAACGCGGCCTCTTCCATTTCAAGGGGAATATCTTCAAAATATGAAACCATTAACCAGATTGCAAAAGGCAATGAGAACGTTAAGTAAATAATAATTAGCCCAGAGTAACTGTCGAGCCCACCTATTTTTTGCAAAATCAAATAATAAGGAATAATTAGACCCACTGGTGGCAACATTTGTGTTGCAAGCACATAAAAGCCTGATGTTTTTTTAATCGGACACCTTAACCGAGCTAATGCGTAAGCTGCCGGAATGGCAAAAAGCATTGTTAATAGGGTTGCGCCGGTAGCCACAACGATGCTTGATAGTAGGTTTGGCAGAATCGACGATGCACCAAAGATGACCTCATGATAGTTATCAAGCGTAGGTGTAAAAATAAACTTCGGTGGATAAGCCAGAACATCTCGCTCTGTTTTAAAAGAAGTCAGTAAACCCCATAAGATAGGAAATACCCATATCGCTAAACTTATGCCCGTTACTGAATAAAGCATTATTTGACGAAGTGGTGAGCGAGTATGTGTGTTCATGAAGATTTTCTGCGAACTCTAAACATAATGAAGGAGATAGCAAGCGTAATGACCATAAGCATGACGGCTAATGAAGAGCCATAGCCTAAATTTAAAATAGTGAAGGAAGTTTGGTAGGCATAAAGATTGAGTATTTCAGTTGAGGAGCCGGGCCCCCCACCTGTCGCTGCATAAATTGCTGCAAATGCAGAAAGAGCCGTCATAGATCTTAAAATAATTACCATAATTATTGCTGGTCGAATTAATGGCAATGTAATGTAGATGAATCTTTGCCAAGCACCTGCACGATCAAGCCTTGACGCTTCAAAAACGTCAAGGGGTAAGGTCGAAAGCGTAGCCAGCAACACAAGAAATGCAAAGGGAGTCCACTGCCAAGTGTGTATGGCTATCACCGAAATCAGTGCTAATTGAGGATCACCAAGCCAATTGTGGCTGCCAAGTCCTAAGGCCTTAGAAACCATATCAATTAGACCAAAATCAGGTGCGAGTACCAATGTTCGCCAAAAAAGACCCACGACAACGGGCGCGAGTACGATTGGCAAAATAGCACTCACCCTCATGAGACCCTGGCCTCGAGGTATCTGAATGACGAGTAAAGCAAGTATTAAGCCAATAAGAACTTGCAGCACAACTGTAGAAGAGGTGTATACGATAGTTAGAAAAAGTGAGTTCCAGAACCTAGGGTCTTCACTCATTTTGAAGTAATTACCCAAACCCGCAAACCCTGAGAGCCATGGCATACCGAGGTCTAAATTATTTAGACTACTCCACCCCAAGTAAACCAATGGTGTCGTTGTCGTCAGTAAAAGGATGAGCAACGCTGGCGCTAATAAAAATATTGCAAAACGTCTCTCTTGAGCAGCCAACGAGTGCCCAATCTGTAAAGTGTTGCTCATAAGTTAAATCTGCTAGTTTTTCTGCATTTGATCGATTCGAATTTGCGCTTCATCTAATGCTTCTTTGGGTTTCTTTTGGCCGACTAATGCTGATTGAATGGCCGTGCCCATGGTTTCCCCAATTGCTGGCCATTGCGGAACGCGTGGCCGCCATTCAACGACAGTGTCGTTTTGTAACGAATCGAGAGCGGCAGGAATAAAATTGTAGCCGGCACCCTGCATAGCAGCAGCAAATTCTGGTGATTTCCAAATGGCCATGCGGTTGACGCCTGAACGCTTAGCTGGGCCATTGAATAAATATGAGGTTCGTATTTGCGTCTCAGCAGAGGTCGCCCATTCAATAAAGAGCCAAGTGGCTATTTTTTGTTTTTCAGTTAACGCGGCATTTATTGGAAAGCTCCAGTTCCAGATTGATGTGACCCCTTTACCAGAAGGGCCTTTGGGCCAACGTGCATAACCAATCTTACCCACTACTTTTGATTTCTCAGGGTTGTTTATAACAGCTGCTGATGAGTGTGCATCGATGTAAGTCGCAACGGTGCCTTGAGAAAAAGCATCTGCAATATCAGGCCAATTCCAATTACGAACAGCGGGTGGCGCGTAGTTGGAAAGTGAATCAACATACCACTGCAGTGCCTTAACAGCTTCAGGGCTATTGACGACTATCTTGCCATTTTTAACCCAGCCTCCGCCAAAACCTAGCAGTATGGAAGGGTAAATGTACATATTTTGTCCGGCACCTGCAAACCCTCGTAAAGCAAGCCCATACATGCGCTCGTTGGGGTTATTAAGGGCTTTCGCATTAAAAATCAGTTCCTCATATGTCGTGGCCGGTTTTAAGCCTTTTGCATCATATAGATCTTTACGGTACACCTGAAGGGTTACTTCGCCGTCAAAAGGAATGCCGTAGGGTTTGCCATCTACTGAGTCAGCTTCTCTCCAGGCTTTGATGATGTCATCATACTTAAACCATGCCGAATCGGTTAGCGCTGTATTGTTTAAGTATTTATCAAGCGGTTCGACCCATTTATTAGCAACGTACAAAGGGTAATACATGGGGTCTGCAGCGTGAGTGGCGTAGGTGCCCGTTTTAGAGGAAAGATCCAACATCGCTTTTTGCCGAATTTGCCCTGGGGGTACTTTTTCGAAGCGCAGTTTAATGCCTGTTAATTCCTCAAACTGCGACTGCAACGAGATAAGATTTAAGAAGTAGCTCGCAGGTATCACGGCTACGGTGATCGCCTCTCCCTCGGCTTGTTTCCAATTGATTTTTGCTGCTTTGTATGCAGCAAGGTTATTGTTTTGAGCAAAGGCCACTGAGTTGAATGGTTGTCCAAGCGCTGCGAGTGTGCCAAGAGCGGCACCATGTTTAAGCAAAGTACGGCGTTTGTAACTGTTAGCAGTAATTTTCATCATTGTCTCCTGTTATGTAATCGATTTCATTTACTTTAACAGTCTTAATTGACATATACAACCTCTTATTTATTGGGATATTCCCTTATCATATAGATATGATTAATGTAATCGAGTTCAAGGACAACTTTGGAACCTAACCCTATTTCAGAAACGATTATCAAAGAGGGCGGTTCAAGCCGATCAAGTGCTAAAGATGTGGCTCGTTTGGCTGGGGTATCAACGGCTACTGTATCAAGAGTTTTAAACACACCCTATCAAGTTGAAGAAAAAACTCAGAAGTTAGTGCGCGATGCAGTTAAAAAATTACACTATGTGCCACATGGTGCTGCACGAGCCCTTCGTAGTGCACGTAGCCAGATGATTGGAGCAGTTATTCCATCATTTGACTATGCTCTGTATGCAAGGATGACAAGTGCTATGCAAACAGCACTAGATGCAAAAGGCTATTCAGTGGTTTTGGCAGAGCACCACTACAACTTAAAATCAGAATTGCGAACGACTGAACAACTCATCAGGCATGGTGTCGATGCGTTTATATTTGTTGGACTTACCCATGATGCAGAGCTTTTCTCAATGCTTCAAAATTACGGACGCCCGTACATTCTGACTTGGGGAATTGATTCGACAGGTCATCACCCTAGCATTGGTTTTGACAGCCGTTCAGCAACATTTGATCTCACACGCCATCTGATTGATTTGGGTCATAAGCGCTTCGGCTTACTGAGTGCAATGGTTAATGGTAATGATAGAGCAACTGACCGAGGTACTGGCATAAGAACTGCGCTTGCTCAAGCAGGTTTAAAGTTAAGTGATGATTGTGTTCAATACGGATCGATTGATCTGGCTTCGGCTAAAGCGATGATGCATAAAATATTGATGCTTGCACCAAGCCATCGACCAACAGCTGTTATGTGCACAAATGACGTGTTTGCTGTGGGTGCCATGACCGCTTGTCGAGAAGCCGGCATCAAAATTCCTGATGATATGTCTATTACAGGTTGCGATGATACTGACCTTGGGGCGACACAAACACCACCCTTAACCAGTATTCATACCCCCATAACTGAAGTAGGCCTGGCAGCAGCCGAGCAAATTATTGCTCGGCTCGAAGGCCAACCCTACAAACAATCTCAGTCTTTTCCTTATAAAGTTGTTTTGCGTGCAAGTGTTTGCAAACCAGCTTATTGATTAATCAAACGTACATTTACCCTATGCAAACAACACACTGCCATGGCTGTGATCGCTCGGCACAGGGGTTGCTTGAAGCGAAAATTGTTTGGCTAAACCTAAGGCGCTAACGTTTTTGGTTGGCGCCTAACCAAGCTGCCCCTCTTACGCCACTTGAGTCTCCAAACTTGGCTTGTAAAATGGGTGTGTCAAAGTCATCAGTAAATACGTCACGTTGTATGGCCTGTTTTACAAGCGGGTACAGCGCTTGCACATTACTCATACCCCCACCTAAAACAATAGCATCAGGGTCAATGATGTTGACTATAGCGGCCAAACTTTGCGCAAGTTGCCGCGCATATAGACTCAAGGCTTCAACAGCGAGTGCATTTCCTGTTTGGCTCAACTCAATCACGTCGATAGCAGAGAGTTTGGCATGCGACTGGCGCAAGAGAAGATTAGAGGGGTGTTGTTTTTGAAGACTGAGGGGTGAGGCATTCACATAATCAGTGAAAGTCTTCACAAAGCCGGGCCCTGATAGATAGGTTTCAATGCAATCATGTAAGCCACAGTAACAAGCGCGAGGAGGGTAGGTGGTTAGCCCTTCAGAAGTCTCTTTAGCGCCCCTTGGTAATGGGTTATGGCCCCATTCGCCCGCTATGCCATGATAGCCTTTTAAGAGCTGACCGTTTATACATAGACCACCACCCACACCTGTGCCTAATATCACCCCAAACACAACTTTTTTTGCTTTAGCTGCACCATCAGTGGCTTCTGAAAGCGTAAAACAATTGGCATCATTTTCTACCCGCACGGGAATATTTAAGCGCTGACTTAAGTCAGCCTGTAGAGGTTGTCCGATTAAGCAGACGGTGTTTGCGTTTTTAATTAAACCTGTATTGGGAACTGTAGTGCCCGGTGCGCCCACACCTAGGTTCGTAAAACGAATCGTTTGCCCCCAAGCCAGGCTCAACGTGGTTTCAGCATGTCTAAACAGCGCTTCAATCGTATCAAGTATGGCGGTATAGCTGCCGTTTGGCGTGGCAACTCTCTCTCGGTGAATGACCGAATCGTCTAAATCAGGTTGGTGTGCCAGAACAACCAATTCGGTTTTGGTGCCACCTAAGTCGACACCGACACTCAAGCGGGTTGTTGTGTTCATGCCGTCATGTACTTAATCAAACGTCCATTTACCCCATGCAAACAACACATTACCATTACCTTGACCGCCAGGTACATAGGTTGCTTGAAGCGATAATTGTTTGTAGCTGATAGACGCTAAAGGTAGCAGACCCGGAAAGGGCACACCACCAAAATAATCTTGCCTTGACATGAGAAAACCAGTGAGACCCACACCAACTTTTACCTCGCTGTTACCCGCATTCCATGTGGGTATCCAAGTATAGCCAACCGTGTAAGACATGTCGCTATGCGAGTCTAGAAAAGCCATGGCGTAGGTGGCCTCAAAATTACCGCTGGCGTTATATCGCCCTAAACCAATACCACCCCCGCCTGGGTATTCGTTATATTCAGATCGCTTTTCAGCGCTGTAAGCAAAGGGCATGTGATAAGTCAGAAAAGGTACATACAACTCGACTTTTCCTTCAGTCCAAGTATCTTTAACGTGTTCAGCCGCTGTGTGATAAATAGTTTTAAGTTGGGTTGCCGTTGAAGGCGCAGGCGAATCTGATTTGTTTGACGCAATCGCTGTGTCGCTGCGGTTCAGATCATCACTTGGGTAGTTCGTTGTGATGGGAAGAGTGGTTGTGTTGACAGTACTCTCGGCATACACAGAAGCGGTAAATTGAACCCAAAATAATACAAAAATAAGAACAAAATGTAATAAACCCATCCGTCTTAAACAGCTGGGTTTAGTCACACTATGTTGCCGTTCGGGCTTTATTAGCAAATTAAAGGTAAACATCATATTGAAGAAATGGTTAATGCGTATCAAGTGTCGCCACAGCACGTTCCCATTGAGCCATCTTTGCCGCAGCTTGGTCGCGTGACCATTGCGGCTCGAATGATCGTTCGATTTGCCAGTGCGCTTTAAGTTCATTTAAATCTGTAAAAACGCCTGTATGCAGGCCAGCCAAATAGGCTACGCCTAAGGCTGTGGTTTCAATGACTCGGGGGCGAATGACTGGTATGCCGAGTAAATCAGCCTGTATTTGCATCAGAAAGTTATTCACACAGGCTCCGCCATCAACTCTTAATTCATAAATGGTGGGGGCATGGCTGTCGTGTGCGTCTTGATTCATCGCCTGTAATAAGGCCGCACTCTGTAAAGCGATGCTTTCTAGCGCTGCACGCGCAACGTGACCCATGGTGGTGCCACGGCTTAAGCCTACCAAGCTACCGTGGGCGTTTGGTTTCCAGTAGGGTGCGCCTAGCCCAGTGAAAGCGGGCACTAACACCACGCCACCCGAGTCGGGAACGGTTTGAGCCAGCGCTTCGACTTGCGAGCTTGATTTAATGGCTTTTAGCCCGTCACGTAACCATTGCACCACTGCACCGCCCATGAATACGCTACCTTCTAGTGCGTAAGATGGGGTGTCGCCCCATTGCGCCAAGCGCGTGGTGAGTAGACCATTGGCACTGGGTACACCCTTATTACCAGTATGGCTTAGCATAAAGCAGCCTGTGCCGTAGGTGTTTTTGGCATGCCCAGCTTCAAAACAGGTTTGCCCAAACATAGCTGATTGTTGGTCACCTGCGACACCACCAATGGGCCACCGGTGACCTAATACGCGTTCATCAGTATGGCCAAAGTCAGCACTTGAAGGCTGAACTTCAGGCAATATACTGGCGGGAATATTTAATGCATTGAGTAACGAAGCGTCCCATTGGTGGGTGTGAATATTCCAAAGCATGGTGCGTGAGGCGTTGCTGACGTCAGTCAGAAAACGCTGACCTTTCGTGAGCTTCCAAATAAGCCACGTATCGATTGTGCCGAACATGAGTTCACCACGCTCTGCCATGGCTTGGGCATCGGGCACTGTGTCAAGAATCCAGCGTATCTTGGTTGCTGAAAAATAGGCATCAAGCCTCAAGCCGGTTTTGTCACGCACACTTTGCTCAAGGCCCCTTTCGCGAAGGCCTTGGCACAGTGACTCAGTGCGACGGTCTTGCCAAACGATCGCGTTATAAATTGGCTTGCCTGTTTTGCGATGCCATACCACGGTGGTTTCACGTTGATTGGTGATGCCCACACCGGCGATTTTTTTGGCTTCGTCAGGGTGATTACGCACAAGCTTTTTTAATACAGCAAGCTGACTTTTCCAGATATCCATCGGGTCGTGTTCGACCCAACCCGGGTTAGGGTAAATTTGTCTAAACTCTCGCTGTACTTGGGCGACAATATCACCACTTGGGCGAAATAAAATGGCGCGCGAACTGGTGGTGCCTTGGTCAATTGCTAAAAGGTAAGACATATACTCATCTCTTTTTATGTGACAGCGTGCAATGAGAAGACATTGCGTTGAATCGCAATCAACTCATAGCATGATTAATTAATATTAATTTCAGTTTAGTTTATCGGGTTAAAAGATACACTTATGAAAAAAAATAATTGTGTAAAAAAGATAGTGTTACGAAAAGCCTATAATTTCGTACAAAGCTCTTTAAAAAGTTTTTTATCATAAGCTTAGACATGAAAAAATTTTCACAACTTGATTTACCTCAAACTTCAGCTGTATTTGATATGGCTGTGATTGGAGGGGGCGCAACCGGTTTAGGGGTCGCCCTAGATGCCAGTCTGCGTGGCTTGTCAGTTGTTCTGTTTGAGTCGAATGATTTTGCAAGTGGCACGTCTAGTCGCTCTACCAAACTGTTACATGGTGGCGTACGGTATTTGGCGCAAGGCAATGTTTCGCTCGTGCGTGAGGCGTTGGCTGAACGTAAAACGGTCATGCATATTGCACCTCATCTGGCACAGCCTTTAGCCTTTGTCATGCCAGCCTATAGTTGTTGGGAAAAAATGACTTATGGCGCGGGCCTGAAAGTTTATGATTTGCTTGCTGGCCAACAGGGTCTAGGTCATACAAAAGTATTGAACCGAAATGAAACGCAAGCGGCGCTGCCAGGCGTGCGTGCCGAGCACTTAAATGGTGGCGTTTTATATTGGGACGGTCAATTTGATGACGCCAGATTAGCTTTAACTTTAGCTCGTAGTGCGCAAGATGCGGGTGCCAAAGTGTTTAATCATTGTCGCGTTCAGGCGATTACGCCCATAAACGACCAGACTGAGCATGACCCCTCTAATCAAGATTCTAAACCGTTACGGGCACCAAACCCAGCGCGCTTTTCATTACAAGTGGAAGATGTCTTTTCAGGTGATACGCGAGAGGTCAAGGCGCGTTGCGTGGTCAACGCCGCGGGAGTTTGGGTCGATGGCATCAGGCACATGGCGGGTACAGAGTCTACCCGTCGTATCGTGTCGCCGAGCCAAGGTGTGCATATTGTGGTGGCACGAGCGTTGCTTCCAACAGACCACGCATTGCTGGTGCCTAAAACTGACGACGGTCGCGTGTTGTTTGCGGTACCTTGGTTGGGTTCAACTATTTTAGGTACCACTGATACCCCTCGCGAAGACGCCCCACACGAGCCTCTACCATTTGAGCACGAGGTTGAGTTCATACTCAGTCAATCGAGCAAAATTTTGTCTCGTCCTGTTACACGTCAAGATGTTAAAAGCGTTTGGGTGGGTTTAAGGCCACTTGTCACCCCTGAAAAATCAAACGGTGGCACCAAAACCATCTCTAGAGAACACACTATCGTGGTGGATGAAAGCGGTTTAATTACCGTGACCGGTGGCAAATGGACAACCTATCGCGTCATGGCTGACGACGTCATGAAAGCAGCGGTGTCGCATGGCTTAATTAAAAACAATGTGCCTTGTGCCACCTCTACCATGCGTTTGCATGGCGCCCCGCAAAGCCAATCAATTTCAATCACTCAGTCACCGGGCGAGCATTTGTTTGGTACCGATATTGAGCGCATTCGTCTGATTGAAGGGTTTGATCAACCGATTGGTATGGGCTTAAATGAGGCTATGGTTCGTTTCAGCGCACGCGAAGAATTTACCGTTACGGTTGAAGATATGTTGGCGCGACGTTGGCGTGCCTTATTTTTAGATGCAAAACAGGCCCTTTCTATGGCACCTCGGGTAGCGGCCATATTAGAGTCTGAAACAGGTCTTGACCCTAAATTAGATAATTTTGAATTGCTTTGCCATCAATATCAACTGGCACGCTAGGTGCAACGGCCTAAGCGCCAATAAGTCACAAATGATAATTGAACGAAACTAGACGTCTGGATAACGATTTTGAATAACGGTGGTGTAGCGATTTTCAAGTTCGGCCGTATTGGCTACACTCATGCCTAAATCACGCGCAATGCCGTCGTGCAAACCATAGGCCCAACCATGAACGGTTAAAGGTTGGTCGCGAGCCCAAGCTTCTTGTACGCTAGACGTTTGGCAAACGTGTACCACTTGTTCAACTACGTTTAATTCGCATAGTTTGTCAAAGCGCTCAGTGCGGTCCAGCACCTTGCCTAAGTAGCTGCTGTGTTTGTCTTGAATGTCGCAGATATGACGTATCCAGTTGTCAGCTAAGCCAATACGTTTTTTTTCAAACGCAGCGCGAACGCCCGAACAACCGTAGTGACCAACCACAATGATGTGTTTAACCTTGAGTTCATCGATTGCGAACTGAATGACAGATAAAGCATTTAAATCAGTATGCACCACAACATTTGCAATGTTGCGATGAACAAACAGCTCGCCGGGCTCAAGGCGAGTGATTTGATTTGCTGGTACGCGTGAATCAGAACACCCTATCCATAAGTATTGCGGTGTTTGTTGGTTGGCAAGCCTTTCAAAATACTGCTCGTCTTCGGCGGTAACTTCTTTGACCCACTTTTTGTTCAGATCAAGAAGCTCGTTCAAGATGTAGGGGTTGTTGTGATTGGCCATTTGATTGTGTAAATTTTAATTTAATATAACCGTAAATAGTATGATGTACTTAAATTGGTTTCTGCCAAACACCAATTAGTGAGCGGCTCATTAGAAAGTCGTTATCAGACATGTGTTGATAGGCCAGTACGTTGGGTTCACGTGCCTGATATCGCCATAATTTAAAACGATTGATAAGTGCCAGTATGGCGTACAAGGGAAAGAGTACTTTTCTTTTGTATTTGTCTCCTGTGACCATCTCTGGCGTGAGGCCAAATTCTTCAAAAAAGTAACAAAGCGTGGGGTAATGCATGGGGCTAATATGGCCACGATCAACCATTTTGCCCTTTGGGTGTTGGGTGTTTTCAGGTTCAAATAAAAAAAGCACACCAGTGAACAAAAACATGAGACGGCAATAGAAGTTATGAACATTTGGCGTAGTGATGATGACGCGTCCACCCGGTGCGATTACACGACAAAGCTCTTCCACCAGTTTGGCGGGGTGCAGCACGTGTTCAATACCTTCCATGCAAATCACCCAGTCAAAGCTGTTGTCTGCAAAGGGTAAGGGCTTTTCCATGTCGGTATAGACAAATTCAGGGCGCTCTTGATTGATGTCGCCGTATGTCATGTCAAACCCTAGCGCTTTTAAGCTGTCGCCAAACTTTCCGCTGCCGGCTGGCATATCTAAAACAC
>ERZ888423.706-NODE-706-length-33364-cov-7.172296_pt1 | contig 33364 bp, 24 predicted proteins | sample MGYA00520523_ERZ888423 | MGnify/ENA primary metagenome ERZ888423 (study PRJEB32303, sample SAMEA104408611) | aquatic metagenome | biome: Brackish water; feature: Pelagic; material: water | place: Baltic Sea | collected 2014-06-08T10:24:00 | depth 30,27 m ...
CCACCTCGGGCAGTCGCAGTTGCGGCACGTACTCCGATTGTCTTGCGGTCATCGAGTCTGGTGGCCAACCGCACTACGAGGGCTCGGCCGGCTCGCGAGAATTCAATGAGTTCGGCGATGCCCGGTGGGCGACTGTCGAGATCGTGCGCTACGTGACGAACACGAAACTCAGGCCGGTCGAGGTGATCGGGCCGTTCGAGGTCCCGCTTCCCTAGGCCTTGGCGAGGGTGCCGAGGTAGAGCTCGATGACCTTGGGATCATTGGCGAGCTCCTTGCCGGTGCCCGTGTACGCGTTGGTCCCCTGGTCCAGCACGTAGGCGCGATCCACGATCTGCAGGCAGCGCGCGGCGTTCTGCTCGACGATGACGACCGTGACACCCGCTGTATTGATGCCCTTGACGTGCACAAACACCTCATCCTGCAAAGCGGGGGAGAGGCCAGCGCTGGGTTCGTCGAGAAGCAACACATTGGGGTCCATCATCAAGGCCCTGCCCATTGCTACCATCTGGCGCTCGCCACCGGAGAGGGACCCGGCGCGCTGTTTACGTCGATCCGCCATGGTGGGGAAAATCGAGACAACACGTTCGAACTGCTGGTTGAAGAGCTTGGGATTCTGGTAGCAGCCGACCTGGAAGTTCTCCTCGATGGTGAGGGAGGGGAAGACGTTGTTGTTCTGGGGCACGAAACCGACACCCTCTTTGACGAGGACATCAGCGCGCAGATTGGTGATGTCGCGCCCGCGGAGCGTGACTCGGCCCGTGTTCACGTGGACGAGCCCGAACATCGCCTTGAGGAGAGTGGACTTGCCAGCGCCGTTGGGGCCGATGATGCCGACGAGTTCGCCGTCCTTGGCGGTGAGTGAGCAGCTATTGAGGATGTTGACCCCGGGGAAATAGCCCGCTGTGAGCTCATCCGCGAGCAGAACGTAGTCCTGCGCCTCGGGCACGAGAGCACCCGGTGTGTCGCGTTGTTCGGCGTTGAGGTCAATGTCCTGTTCGAAGACAGGCAGTTCACTCGGATCGTTTTCGTCACCGGGTCGCACTCCCGCCCTCGGATCGAAGCCGCTCATGACGTCACCTCCTCAGTAAGTGACCCACCACTCGCGGTGAGCTCCTGGTCGTGGTGCGCCCCAAGGTAGGCATCGATGACCCGCTGATCCTGCATCACGATCTCGGGTCGACCCTCGGCGATGATCTGACCCTGGGCCATGACGATCACCCAGTCGCTCACGTCACGGACCATGTCCATATCGTGCTCGACGAAGAGGACAGTGGTGCCTTGCTCCCGGATGTCCCGGATGTGATCGAGCAAACTCTGCTTGAGCGCCGGGTTGACTCCTGCCATGGGCTCATCGAGCATGATGAGTTCGGGCTGGAGCATCAGGGCTCGGGCCATTTCGAGGAGTTTGCGCTGACCACCAGAGAGGGACCCGGCAAAGTCTTTGGACTTGGAAGCCAGGCTGAAGCGCTCCAGGAGGACCATCGCCCGCTCGGTGTTCTTGGTCTCCTGGGATCGCCATGTGAATGGGAAAAGGGATGCCAGCATGCCCTCGCCGGTCTGGCCACCGGCACCGAGGAGCATGTTGTCGAGAACCGTGAGCCGGGACAGGCTCTTGGTCAATTGGAAGGTTCGCACCATGCCCTTGCGCGCCAGTCGATGGGGCGGGGTATTGGTCACGGTGTTGCCGGCAAAAGTCCACGACCCCGCATCGGCCTTGTCGAAGCCGCTGAGGACATTGAAGAACGTCGTCTTACCGGCACCGTTGGGGCCGATGAGGGCGGTGATGGATCCGCGCTGGATCTCGACGTGATCGACGTCCACGGCGACCAGGCCGCCGAAGTGGCGGTTAACCTTGTCGGCGACCAGCAGGGGATCCGGCTTCGGCACGCCCGGCTCCGCCGTGACGGTGGCAAGTTCGGAAACGGCGTGGGTTGCGGCGCTATTTGGCATCGAGGGCGATCTCCTTCTTGTCTCCGAGGATTCCCTGGGGCCGGAAGATGATGAGGAGCATCAGGCCCAGCCCGACCAGGATGAAGCGGATGGGGCCGACCTGCGTGGGCTCGAGGAAGGTAATGGTCCCATTGGAGATGAGCAGGAGCAGGAACTGCTCGACGAAGACCAGCAGGAACCAGAAGATGATGGCTCCGATGACCGGGCCCATGACCCGGGCTGCCCCGCCGAGGATGAGAATCGTGTAGCAGAAAAACGTGAACGCCGGGACGAAGGAGTCCGGCTGGACCGACTGCTTGGCTATGGCCCAGAAGATGCCGCCCAGGGTGCCGAAGATGCCACCGAGGATGAGCGCCTGCATCTTAAAGAAGTAGGTGCTCTTGCCGAGTGAGCGCACGGCATCCTCGTCCTCGCGGATCCCCTTGAGGACGCGGCCCCAGGGACTGCGCATGAGTGCCCAGGTGAGGAGCAGGAGTAGGGCGATGACAATCCATCCGACGGTGACGACCCAGGCGTCGTTGCGCGTGTAGCTCAGCGGGCCGAAGTCGAATCGGTCCTGCTCCGGGAACGGGTTGATGGCGTAGAACTCCTCGCCCATCTTGCCGTTGATGCCCTGTGCCCCGCCCAGGGAATCGGTGGACTTGAAGATCAAACGGATGATCTCACCAGCCGCGATGGTGACGATGGCCAGATAGTCGGCCCGTAACCGCAGCGTGGGCACGCCCAGAATCAGGGCGAGTAGGACGGAGAGGAGGATCGCGTAGAGGATGGCCACCCAGAGGTTGGGGACGAACACGCTGCCCTGCCACTGGATTATGAAGACGCCGATGGCGTAGGAACCGATAGCCACGAAGGCGATCTGCCCGAAGTTGAGCAAGCCGGCGTAGCCGAACTGGATGTTGAGGCCCATCGTGGCAAGCAGGTAGATGATCGCCGTGACCCCGATGGCCTGGGAAATAGCCTGTGTGAGGACGAATCCCATATCCATGTCAGCCCACCCTCTCCGCTCGACCGAGCAGTCCCTGCGGTCGTATCAGCAGCAGGACGATCATGAGGAGCAGCGCGGCCGCGGTCTTGAGTTCGGTGGGCACGATAAGCGTGCTCAGTTGCACCGTGATCCCCACAACGAAGGACCCGACGATCGCGCCTGACGTGGTGCCGAGGCCGCCGAGGACGACGGCGGCAAAAAGCGTGAGGAGGAGGAACTGGCCCATGGTCCAGACGACGTTTTGTGTCATTCCGAGGAATACGCCTCCGTAGGCCGCGAGTAGCGCGCCGAGCACCCAGACCACGGAGATGACGCGCTCGACGTTGACGCCTGAGGCTGACGCCAACGCCGGATTGTCCGACACCGCGCGGGTGGCCTTGCCCAACCGCGAGCCTTTGAGCCAGGCAACCGTCGCGACGAGGAAGATGATCGCGATGATCGAGAGGTAGATCGCCTTGGGCGTGATGAAGACGGGACCGAGGTCGATGCCGGGCTGGCCGGCGAACTGCGCGTAACTCTCGGGGGATCCGCCAAACAGGAAGAGGATCGTGTAGCGCAGCGCGATGGCGAGGCCGATGCTCACGATCATGGCCGCGATCAGGCCCGTGCCGCGCTTGCGCAGAGGCTTCCAGAGGATCTGGTTTTGGCCCCATCCCCACAGCGCTGCGCTGATGACGATGCCGATGGGGGCGGCGATGAGGAGGTTGAGTCCCAGGGTGGTGTTGAGCACCAGGACGGTGAAGGCACCCAGGGTGAGGAGTTCGCCGTGGGCAAAGTTGCTCAGGCCGGTGGTGCCGAAGATGAGGCTGAGTCCCAGAGCACCGAGCGCGATGATCAGGGACAGAATGATTCCATCCAGGATGAGTTGGAGCACGCGATCGACGGTGATGCTCGAGAAAATGCCACCTCCGCTGCCGGAATCACCGCCCTCGCCGACGGGTACGAGGGGGAACAGTACCTTTTTATCCCCCTGGAGAACGTTGATAGAGCGCTCGGGACCGCCCTTGACCTCGACCCCCAAGGGCAGCGTGGCGACATCAATCGTTGCGGTGTATTTGCCCGGTGAGGGGACCTCGATGGTGGCCAGGCCCTCGGCATCGGTTTGCCCGCTGCCGGTGAAGCCGTCCGCATCGGTCACGTTGACCGTGACGCCGGGAATGGGGGCCTTCTCAGCCCCCGACACGAAAGCCGTGATGGACTGGCCCTCCGCCTGGGCGGGGCTGAGCCCCACCAGTCCGGCCGCGGCAAAGGCCACCAAGACCAGGACGAGACGCGCAATTCCCCGATGCACTCGACCTCCAGACGGCGGCTGGGCCCCGGGCGGGCCCTTTGATCGTGTGAGCATAGTCGGCAGGGGTGGGCCAGGACGCGCAACGCCACATTCGAGACGAACCCGCTATGGCGGGCACGGTGGCAGAATGTGCGGGACCTGGCATGCCTTCAGCCCGCTTCTCGGGGGGCGCACCCGGTGGTTGTGGCGGCCATGGCCGCGTTGACACGGGGCTCGGCATCATGTCTTCGCTGATGGCGCGTTCCTGAGATAGCAGGTGAGTCGCGCAGTGCAGATGAGCCGGTCCTCGTCGTCTCGGATCATGATCTGGGTGCTCACAATCGAGCGTCCGATGCTGAGAGGCGTCGCGACGGCGGTGACGAATCCGTGGTGAGCGCTGCGATGATGGCTGCATGACAGTTCAATGCCGACAGCGAATCGGTCCGCCCCAGCATTGAGATTTGCGAGCACGGAACCCACGCTCTCAGCGAGAACCGCACTCGCGCCCCCGTGAAGGAGTCCGAAGGGCTGGGTATTGCCCTCCACCGGGAGGCGAGCACTCACGAGGTCGGGGGTCGTGACGAGCCACTCCATGCCCATGCGTGATCCGAGACCGTCCGAGTCGGCTTCAGCGATGTGTAGTCGAATCTCGTCGGACGTGGGGGAGGCGGGCGTGGGGTGCTCTTCGTTCATGCCGTCAGCCTAGGGCCCCAAGCCTTCACCGAAATGCGATTAGGATCGGAACCGTGCCGACTGGTCGACTGCTTCTCCTTGACGGCCATTCGTTGGCCTACCGGGCTTTCTACGCCCTACCCGTTGACAACTTCAGCACGGTGTCGGGTCAGCCCACGAACGCGGTCTACGGCTTCACCTCCATGTTGATCAATTGCCTGCGCGACGTAGACCCGACCCACGTCGCGGTGGCGTTTGACGTCTCGCGGGCGACGTTCCGCAGTGAGGAGTACAGCGGCTACAAGGCGACACGATCAGCCACCCCCGAGGAGTTTCGGGGTCAGGTGGACCTCATCCGCGATGTCCTCACCGCCATGGGGATCCGCTATCTGGAGCGTGAAGGCTTTGAGGCTGACGATGTCATCGCCACACTCGTGACGCAGGCGGAGGCCAAGGACATGGAGATCGCGATCATCACGGGCGATCGAGATGCGTTCCAACTTGTCAGCGAGGCCACAACCGTCCTGTACCCCCGCAAGGGAGTGTCGGATCTGGCGCGGATGACACCCGAGGCGGTTGTGGGCAAGTACGGGCTGACGCCGACTCAGTACCCCGATTTTGCGGCTTTGCGCGGAGACCCAAGTGACAACCTTCCGGGTATCCCCGGCGTGGGTGAGAAGACAGCGGCCAAGTGGATCGTGGAATACGGGTCACTCGATGGAATCGTGGATCACGTGGATGAGATTCGCGGCAAAGTGGGTGATGCCTTGCGTGAGGCACTGCCACAGGTGCTCATCAACAGACGTTTGACCCAGTTGGTGCGCGATGTTGCCCTGGATGTTGACGTGGAGGAACTCATACGGGTGGCACCTCACGAGCAGGCCGTGCACGACGTGTTCGACGCCCTGCAGTTCCGCGTCCTGCGAGAAAGACTGTTGAGCGCGCTACCCACGCAGGCCATGCCGGTCGTGCCCGCGGAGCATGTGGACCAGGTGGAGGTGGCCCCGGGATCATGGTCACGCTGGCTTGACAATGCGGTCCCACCAGCAGCCATAGCCATACGGGGGCACTGGGGTTCCGGCACGGGAACCATTGATGCCGTCGGCATCTCGTGCCCGGCTGGCGCGACGGTGTCCGTGGTCATCGCCGACCTTCGCGTCGATGACCGCCAGGCGCTGTCCGCATGGCTGGCCAATGCGGTGGTGGCCAAATCCCTGCACGATGCAAAGGGACCCCTGCTGGCCCTGTGGGCGATGGGGTGGGATCTCCAGGGAGTGACGTCAGACACGGCCCTGGAGTCGTATCTGGTGCAGCAGGGTCACCGAGGGGGCGATCTCAGTGACCTCACGCAGCGTTATCTGGGAAGACCCGTTGCGGATGCGGAGAGTGGTCAGTTGACCCTGGAGGGCGAAACAGTCGATCTGGGCGTGCAGGCGGTGGCCATCCGAGAACTTGCCAGTGTTCTCGACGCCCAGGTGGTGGCGCAGGGCGCGGCAGACCTTCTGCGTGACGTGGAGTTGCCGCTCGAACGGGTGCTTGCCCGTATGGAGCGCATCGGTATAGCGGTCGATGCCCCGGGACTTCAGGCATTGAGCGAGGAATTCGGCTCGGAAGCCAGGGCCGCGGAGTCGGAGGCGTTCGACATTGTGGGCCGTCCCTTCAATCTGGGGTCGCCGAAGCAGTTGCAGGAGGTGCTCTTCGTCGAACGAGGGCTTCCCAAGACCAAGAAGATCAAGACGGGCCATACGACTGACGCGGAGGCGCTCGCCTCGCTGCTCGAGAAAACTGCTGACCCCGTGCTCGCGTGCATCATGCGGTGGCGCGACTGGACGCGTCTTCGGCAGACGGTTGACGGCCTGATCCCTCTCGCTGTAGCCGATGGTCGGATCCACACGACGTTCCAACAGACAGTTGCGGCGACCGGCCGGCTGTCGAGCACGGATCCCAACTTGCAAAACATTCCCATCCGGACGGAGTCGGGGCGTCGGATCCGAGCATGCTTTGTCGTGGGCGATGGCTATGAGTCACTTCTTACCGCGGACTACAGCCAGATTGAGATGCGCATCATGGCCCATCTGTCTGAGGATGCCGGCCTCATCGAAGCCTTCGCGGATGGGGAGGATCTGCACACCACCATGGCGGCACGCGTGTTTGGTGTGGATTCGCGGGATGTTGATGCCGAACTTCGGCGCCGCATCAAGGCCATGTCCTACGGACTTGCCTACGGACTCTCGGCGTTTGGCCTGGCGCAGCAGTTGGAGATTGACCCGGATGAGGCACGGGTCATGCGGGAGGACTATTTCGCCCGATTTGGTGGCGTGCGCGACTACCTCAAGGGAGTCGTGGAGGAGGCGCGCGTGCGCGGCTACACCGAGACCATTCTCGGCCGGCGGCGCTACCTACCCGACCTCGTGAGCGACAACCGGCAGCGTCGCGAGATGGCCGAGCGGATGGCCCTCAATGCCCCGGTGCAGGGTTCTGCCGCGGACATCATCAAGGTCGCCATGCTCAACGTCGTGACGGGGCTCGGCGAACGCCAGATGTCCTCCCGATTGCTCCTCCAGGTCCACGATGAGTTGGTCTTGGAGGTTGCTCCCGGTGAGGAGGAGGCACTGCGGCGTCTCGTGGTCCAGGCCATGTCGGGGGCCGCCCGCCTGCGGGTGCCCCTGGATGTCTCGGTGGGCGTGGGGGCGACCTGGAATTCCGCTGGACATTAGCCCCACGACCGCCCAGATCGTGGAAGACTCCCCGAATGCGGAGACTATCGATCCTGCCCGTCTCCCTCGCTTCTGCCCTTGTGTTGGCCGGCTGTGCCACCGCCACGGCCATACCCGAGACGCGAGACCAATCGGCGGATGTGCCGTTCACCGGGTGCGACACGGTGGCCTGCGTCGGAGAGCTCAATGGTGCGGCGTACGAGATTGTCATGCCGGAGACGTGGAATGGATCGCTCTTGCTCTACTCGCATGGCTATCGGCCGGCGCAGCCATTCCCCCCGAACTTTGATGCCGTCGTCACGACGGCGCCTCCCGTGCCCGGTTGGGACTCAGGCGATCAGGCGCTGGGTGAGTCACTGCTGGAGCGTGGGTACGCACTGGCCGGATCCGCGTATGCCAAGAACGGATGGGCGGTCGAAGATGGTGTCCTCGCCGGCGAGGAACTCTACGCATTCTTTACCGAGCAGGTCGGCACGCCCAAGCGCGTGTACGTGTGGGGCGATTCGATGGGCGGACTTGTCACGCAGACGCTCGCGGAGCGCCATCCGGAGTGGGTTGACGGAGCCGCACCCCTGTGCGGTGTCATGGCGGGCCTGGTCCCGAACATCGGTCTGGCTCTGGACACCACATATGGCATACAGCAATTGCTGTACCCCGATATGAAGGTCGCTGAGTTCGACAGTTACGAGCAGGCCCTGGCCAGTTGGGAAGGTGCTGCCTCCCGACTTATCGAGAGTGCCCGGGAGCAGGACACGGATGCCATTGCCAGCATCCTGACGGTGGCTGCCATCGTCGACGCCCCGTCGCAAACATTCACCTATGACGGTTCGAGTCTGGTGAGCACGGTCTCTGGCACCATCGAGTCTTTGCTCACGGCCGTGGCCTACGGCACGGTGGGCCGCTTCGAGATTGAGCAGCGTTTCGGCGGCAATGTCGTGGGCAATGTGGGATCGGAGTACGCCTCTCGAATCGACGAGACCGAGCGCGAGACAATCGATGCGATCGGTGGTGATGGTGCCGCTGCCCGCAACACGGCGATTCTTGATGCCGGTACGCGCATCGAGGCTGATCCGGCCGCGGAGGCCGCGGCTCTCGAGCGGGGCGGGAACCCTACAGGGGCTGTGCAGGTGCCCACGATCACGATGCACACCAAGGCGGATTCCCTCGTCATCGCCCAGAATCAGACCTTCTTTCGCGATCGCTACACCTCCCAGCAGCAGGCCGGAAATGTGAGCGGTGGACTCCTGCAGCTCTTCACCGTGGCTCCACCGGAGTACCCGCAAGAGACCGGAGCCCCCTACGGCGCGGGCCACTGCAACTTCACCCCGGAGTCTCGGATTGCGGTCATCGAACTTCTTGACGGCTGGGTCCGCAATGGTGTGTATCCGGGGACGGCGGCCGTGGAGGCTGCCATGGGTCCACTGAGCGGCTACCAATCCGCGTACGTGCCAGGACCCTGGCCTAATCCGTTGGCGGTATCGACTCAGTAGCCGTGGTCGGCGCCCCCTGCGGTCGCCGCGAGATGACCTCGGCGCCGGCGACAACCAGGCCCAGGCACGCCAGAGCCAGGCCTGCGAGGAGGGCACTGGCGGCAAGTCCGCCGACGGTGGCGGGCAGGACCAGGGTCGCGAGCAGGACCAAGAGGCCGGCGGCTGCCCAGATGGCTATGACGGCACGCCGGTCGTCGACCGCCAGGCGGGTCAGCAAGAGGGCCTGCGCAAGGGCGAACGTTGCCCCTATGGCGGCGAAGAGCCACGCGATGGGCACCAGTGAGATGTACGCCGAACCCCCGATGAAGCCCACGATGATGCCGGGCAGGAGAGCGGTCACCACCACAACGAGGGCCCCGATACCTGCCACAGCCGCAAGCGAAATGATGGTGGCCCGCGAGCGCCGCGCATCCGCGAAGCGAGGGAACGCCACGACACCGACGAATTGCGGGAGCCAGAACGCGACCTTCGCGATGACGGCTCCAACCCCGTAGATCCCCGCCTGCTCTGAGTCGAGGAGTGCGCGGGCTAGCAGGACGTCAATGTTGGTCAGGACAAAGAGCGCAAGCAGGGCATGGGTCGCGTGCGCGGAGTCAGCGAAGAAATTCTCCAGTCGCACGGGATTGGCGGCGACCAGGGGTGCCACCAGGAGACGTCCGACGATTGCTCCCAGGATGGACCCTGCGGTGAGGCCAGCCATCGTGCCCACCACGCTGCCCGTCAGCAGCGCCCCTGCGACTCCACCGACCCCGCGACCCAGCCCCACAACCGCATAGATCGCGGCTAAACGCCGGTAGGACTCACGTCCCTGCGCGACGCCGTACTGCGCACCCGCCCAGGTGAGTGGGATGAAGGCGAGTGCTGCCAGAAGGAGTGCTGCCCAGCCGTCGAGGCGCAGCAGCCAGACGAGGAGCGGGCTGACGGCGAGGGTGGCAGCGGCGACGGCGAGACCACCGACGAGCCCATCGCGCACCATGCTGCGGCCTGCACCCGCGCGCTGGGTGGCATCGAGCCCGACAAGTCGTCGTGCGGCGACGGCCTGGATGCCCATCGCCAGCACACTCCCAATCAGGAGAATGCCCAGAAGAGCGGCAAGGACACCGAAGCCATCGGGGCCGAGGGCTCGGGCGGACACCACGCTGACGGCATAGGCGGAGACCTGGGCGATCCCCAGGGCCATCGCGACGAGGACCGTGTGGGTCATCAGGGGTCCTTGACCGCGGCGCTGGTGCGGAGCCAACGCTCGACCCGTCAGACATGGCCGCTCACGCGTGCCACGATAACGCCCCATGGCGTCCCTTCGGCTCTCCCGCGTGCTCGCGCATGCGTGGATCGCCGGATTGGCACTGCTCATCCTCGGACCCGCGCTCGGGCAGGGGTTCGTCTTGAGTTACGACCTCGTCTTCACGCCTCGGCAGGATCTGCTCCCCGCAGCGCTGGGCCTGGGGGGTGGGCTGCCTCGAGCGGTCCCGCAGGACGCTGTCGTAGCCCTGGTCGAGACCGTCGTCCCCGGAATGCTTGTGGAGAAGGTCATGCTCGTGGCCGTCCTCGTCGTCGCGGGGTGGGGCATGCTCCGGCTCCTTCCCGGGACCACGGCGGGCCTTCTGGCGGGCACCTTCGCGATTGTGAACCCGTTCGTGCTCGAGCGCCTCGTCATGGGTCACTGGGGGCTGCTCCTGGCCTACGCCATCGTTCCCTGGGCCATCGCGGTCAGCCTGCGCTTGCGCCAGACGGGGGACATGTTGGACGGCGTTCGCCTTGTGCTCCTTGTCGCGGCTGGGTCGCTCACCCCCTCGGGAAGTCTGCTCGTTGTGGCACTTGCCGTGCCCCTGGTGTTCCTACCCGGATCGGCGCTATCGATCGGTCGTCGTGTCGCGACCACAGCAGCGTGCATTGCCCTCTGGCTGCCGTGGCTGCTGCCCTCCCTCATGCATCCCAGTGATGGATCCGCCGATGCACTCGGTGCATCCGTTTTCGCGTTGCGGTCTGATGGCCCCTGGGGGCCGATTGTCACGGCGTTGGGTGGCGCAGGGCTGTGGAATGCCGACGTCGTGCCCGCCTCTCGAGCAACCTTCCTCGGCCTCGCATCGACGGTGGTTCTCCTCGGCCTGGCGCTGGTGGGTTGGCGCAGTCTCCAACGCACACTCGGGACACCAGCCTGGGTCTGGTGGCTTGCCGTTGCCACGATCGGATTGGTGAGCGCCGTCGCGTCAGCGCTGGCGCCGGGGCCCTGGGGGACCCTGATCGAGTCTGTCCCGGGGGGAGGAATTCTCCGGGATGCCCACAAACTGCTGGCGCCCTGGATCCTGCTGGTGTGCGCGGCCGCGGGCATGGGGGGAGCTCGGGTGACCGGCTGGCTTCGAGATCGCGGCACGCGTATCACCGCGGTGGCGGCCCTGGCCGTTGTTGCCGTGGCCATGACCCCCGACGCGCTGTGGGGGATCGGGGGCAGACTTGAGCCGGTTCAGTACCCGGGGGATTGGGCCTCGGTTCGCGCGATCGTGCACACGGATGCTCGTGAAGGCGACGTCGTGAGTCTGCCGTGGACGAGCTTCCGCTCGTTCGATTGGAATGACAATCGGACCGTTCTTGATCCGGCTCCGCGGTGGCTGCCGCGACCCACGGTGGTGTCGGACGACCTGATCGTGGCGACGTCGGGGGGACCCGTCAAGGTGTCTGGGGATGATCCCCGAGCCCGCGTGATCTCGGAATCGTTGGGCGCTCCCGGCACCCTCGATGCGACCCTGACAAGCCTCGGGATCGGCTGGGCGCTGGTCGCGAAGGACACACCGGGAGAGGTGCCGTCGCTCGGGGACTGGCAGGTGGCATTTTCGGGCACGGATCTGGTGCTGTACGTCGCCCCCGAGGACGTGACCCCCGTCAGCGTCCCCGCGCTCGAGCTGGGTGTGGTGGCGGGGGTCGACGCCATCCTGGGGGTGGGGCTGCTGCTGGGCCTCAGCGCACTCGGGATTCGGCGAGTCCGCTCCCTCAGGTCGGATCCTTTGATACGGTGAAGACCGAAGGAGGCACTCATGACACTGTGGATTGGGCCCATTATCGCTGCCGTGGTTGGCGCCGTTGTAGCGGCGGGAGCATCATTCGGCATCGTGTCCTCGCAGACTGCCACGCCTCCTACCGTCGATACGCCCTACGTCGTCTACGGATCCACGAACTAGCACCCCGAGAGGCCGCGGTGGCCATGGCCTCCGCGAGCACCGCCTCAAAACGCTCCGCTGAGGCATCCCACGAGAACCGTGCCGCGTGCGCGCGTGCGTCCTTCCCCATGGTTTCTCGTTGATGGCGGTGGGTGATGAGTGATTCGATGGCCGCCGTGAAGTCCTCATCGTCACCGTGAACCAAGACGCCGGTCTGCCCATCGACGACGGACTCGGCCACCCCACCTGCCTCGGCGTAGGCCACCGCGGGAACTCCTGCGGATGCTGCCTCGAGTACGACGAGACCCCAGCCCTCCTTGATCGAGGGCAGCGCAAGGACCCAGGATCGAGCGATCTGGCGGGCCTTCTCGTCCTCATCGACATGCCCGGTGAAGTCTGTGATGTCGTGGACTCCGAGACGAGCGGCACTGTCGCGTAGATCCGACGCCCACCAGCCATCTCCCACGATAGCGACGCGCAGATGAGGATGGCGACCGCGCAATCGTGCAGCGGCCAAAAGCACGTGTTCCACCCGTTTGTGGGGCACCAGCCTGCCGAGCACGAGAATGCGCGGATGCGGATCCTGTGGTGTGTGTGTGTCCGTCGCGGGCAGAGTTCCATTGTGGACCACCGTGATGGACTCCCGGGCCACGCCCAGCGCCGTCAGTTCGATGCGCGTCGCATCCGACACCACGATGTAGGCCGATCGGCGGTAGACGAAGGGGGCCCACCGTGACTCGATGTGCCATCCGATGCGTGCACGGATCGGATCGTAAACAACAGGCCACTGCTCGCGGTGGACGTGATGCACGAGCGCCACGGTGGGGACAGATGTGGCCCAGGGCGCAAAAAAGGGTATTCCATTCTGGGTATCGACCACGACGTCAACTCGTCCCAGGGCACCGCTGCGGAGCAGGTGTCGGGCGCGTGAGTAGACCGTCAGCTTCGAGCCGACGCGTATGAAGCGGACCCCGTGCCGAATATCCATACGTGGCGCTTGATCATGCCCGGCGCACACAAGTGTCACGATGTGCCCTCGGGCCACCAGGCGTTGTGCGATCTCCTCGATGTAGACCTCAGAGCCTCCCCCCTCAGGGTTAGCGGTGTCACGCCAGTTGAGGACCACGATGTGCACGTGGACACGGTACGCCTGTCACCATCAAGCGGGCCCGGGTCCCGCTGGGGTACCGTCACAGAATGTGCGCCGCTACGCCGTCGGCCCCGCTGCGTTCGCACCGGGCGACCTGGCGCCGATCGGTGGGCCTGTTTCGCGCATTTCTATCTGAGCAGTCAGCGCCGGACAGGTTCTATGGCGAGTTGGCGCAGGATTCGGCACGGCATGTGGATCAATTCCATCGGTTGCAGGGGACCTTGCTGTTGGACGTCGGTGGGGGACCGGGATTCTTCGCGGACGCCTTTGCCGCCCGGGGAGCGACGTACGTTGCGGTAGATGCGGATGCCGGTGAGATGCGCTTGCACGGTCGGGAGCCAGGCCCGCGCACCGTGCTGGCGCGTGGTGATGCACTGCCCTTTGCCGATGCCACCTTTGACGTGACCTACTCCTCCAATGTGCTCGAGCACGTCGATGCGCCGTGGCGGATGGCGGATGAGATGGTGCGCGTCACTCGGCCCGGTGGCACGGTCGTGGTGTCGTACACCCTGTGGTTTGGGCCGTGGGGTGGACATGAGACGTCGCCATGGCACCTGATCGGCGGGTCGTACGCCGCCCGACGATTCCAACGACGTCGTGGTGGCGCACCGAAGAATGTGTTCGGCGAAAGCCTCTTTGCCGTAACGGCTGCACAGGGCATCACCTGGGCCCTGAATGCAACGGATGCCACCGTGGTCGCCATCGAACCGCGCTACCTTCCGTCGGCACTGCACTGGATCGTGGCAGTGCCCGGGCTGCGCGAGCTCGTGACCTGGAATCTCCTGATCGTCCTGCGCCGCTCAGAAGACCGTGGACACCGCGGGGCTGATCGACCATGACGGGAATGGCAAAGGACACGGCCATGACGCCGTCGTCGGGCGCTGAGTCTGCATCCACGACGGATCCGAGGTTGATGCATCGGTTCCGTCTAGCGGCCATCTGCACGGTCTTGGTGGCGCTCACCTTCATGCAGGATCCGGGTCGCATCGCCGCGGACACCAAACTCGACCTCGCTGTTGATCCCGGGGGCTTCCTGACGCGAGCGCTCACCCTGTGGGAGCCATTGGGATTCTTCGGGCAACTGCAGAATCAGGCGTACGGCTACCTCTTCCCGGTGGGTCCCGCCTTTCTCCTGGGCGATCTTGTGGGGCTGCCCGCCTGGGTGGTCCAACGCCTGTGGTGGTCGACAGTGTTGATCCTCGCCTTCCTCGGAGTTGTGCGGCTGGCCCGCCTTCTCGGTGTTGCGAATGAACCGGCGCGCATCGTGGCAGGTCTCGCCTACGTCTTCGCCCCGCGCATGGTGACGGAGATTGGGGTCCTCACAACCGAGGTACTGCCATTCGCGCTTGCACCCTGGGTCCTGATCCCCCTCGTATCGGTCGCTCAGGGCCGAGTGACGCGACGGCGCGGGGCGGCCTTGAGCGGTGTCGCTATTTTGCTGGCGGGTGGAGTCAACGCTGTCGCCACCGTGGCCCTGCTCCCTCTCGGCGCGTGGTGGATATTGACGAGATTTCGTGGCCGAGCGCTCATGGTCCTGGGCGGTTGGTGGCTCCTGGCGATCGCGCTGGCAACGCTGTGGTGGGCGGTGCCGTTGCTACTGCTCGGAAACTACTCACCACCGTTCCTGGATTGGATCGAGTCCTCCGCGGTGACCACACTCCTCACCACACCCGACACTGTTGTTCGCGGGACCTCCCAGTGGGTGGCCTACGTGGTTGAGCCGGGTGGTCCCGTCTGGCCGGGAGGCTGGCAACTCGTCTCCGAATGGGGCTTGATCCTGGCGGCAGGAGGGCTGGCCGCGCTGGGCCTGGTGGGTCTTGCGGCCCGATCCACTCCCTACCGCATCTTCCTCGTGGGCGGTCTGCTCATGGGGACGGTGCTGGTGAGTCTCGGTCACACGGGCGCGGTGCAGGGTCTGGGGGCACCCGCGATCCAGGAAGCGATGGATGGGGTTCTGGCCCCTCTGCGCAATACACACAAATTTGACCTTGTGTTGCGGCTTCCCCTAGCCCTCGGTGTCGGGTTTGCCGTTCAACTCCTCCTTCACCGGATTGTCGGCGGTCGTCGCGGCACACGCATCGTGGTGATTGCGGGTGCCACGATGCTCATCGCTGTCGGGGCCTGGCCCATGATGACGGGGACTCTTGTGCGCGACCGATCCTTTGTTGCCATCCCGAACTACTGGGGGGAGGCAGCGTCATGGTTGGAGAGTGAGTCGCCTGACGGGCGCGCCCTGCTCGTGCCGGGAGCGTCCTTTGGCATCTACAGCTGGGGGCGGACACAGGATGAGCCATTGCAGCCGTTGGCCCGGACCGCCTGGGCGGTACGCGATGCGGTGCCCCTCTCCAGCGCCGGCAACATCCGCTGGCTGGATGCCGTACAGGAGAGATTGGACTCGGGCCGAGGGTCGCCGGGCATCGCCGACGCCCTCGCACGCGCGGGTGTCGAGTACGTCGTGGTCCGCAACGACATTGATCAGCGTCGCAGTGGGACACCGCGCACAGTGTTGCTGCGCCAGGCCCTCCTGCGGTCGGGGGGTTTCACTCCCATTGCCGGCTTTGGACCGGCGCTGCCGCCCTTCCGCACACCAACCAGCGTGGTGGACGATGGACTGCAAGATACCGTGGCAGCAGTCGAAATCTGGCGTGTGGACAGTCCCTTCAGTCCAGGGGACCCCCGTGTGGAACTGCGTGATGCGAGCCAAACGCTCGTCGTGTCGGGCTCGGCAGAGGCGGTCCCGGATCTGGCAGATGCGGGTCTCCTGTACCGATCGGCGATTGTGACGCAGGGGGACGAGGGTCCGCTTGTCAACGAGCCGGGCGTGACCCTTGTGAGGGCCGTGACGGATGGCTTCCGCCGCACGGAAGTCACGGTTGGCGCATCCCGGGACAATCGATCCCAGACGCTGGGGCTGGACGATCCCTTTCTGCAAGACCGCAGAGTTCACGATTACCTTCCGCTGGATCCGCAGGGTCTGCAGGCGGTAGCCGTCTTCGAGGGGGGCGCGGTCACTGCCTCGTCCAGTGGTAGCGATGTGACATCACTGCGGGGCCGATCAGCTGCTGCGCAACCGTGGGCCGCCCTGGATGGTGACCCGGCAACCGCCTGGGTGTCGGGGGACCTTGACCGGGGCGTGGGCCAGTGGTGGGAAGTCTCTGCGGAGAGCGCATTTTCGACGAGTTTCATCGTCGTCCGACTCGTCGTCGGGGAACTGGCCGGGACCGAGCCAACATCGATCACGGTGTCCACGGACACCGGTGCCCTCACAGTCCCGGTGGAGCCGACGGACCAGCCGCAGCGATTGGCCGTCCCGCCCGGTCCGACGTACACCCTGCGACTGACGTTGGATGCCGTGGGGGATGGGTCCCCGGGCGAGGCCTTTGGTCTTCGCGAGGTCCAGATCCCCGGGGTCGACGTCCTTCGAAGCGTGGTTGCGCCAGGTACGGCGGATGGGGGTCCGATCGTGCTGACGGCGCGCAGGGGTGAACAGTCCGGCTGTGCCGGGGTCGCCGGTCAACTGGTCTGCACGCCGGCATTGGGAAGACCGGGGGAGGAGAGAGCCGGTCTTCGCCGGGTGGTTGACGTGAACCACACGGGCGATTACCGGGTGCGCATCACCGTGCGCCCCAGAGTGGGTGCAGCGTTGGATCAACTCCTCACCCCGGCGCTCGATGGTTCGCCCCTGGTGACGGCGTCCAGTGCTTTCACGAGTGACCCAGCCAATCGACCTCAGGCGGCCATGGACGGGGTGCTCTCCACCTCGTGGATTGCATCTCCCTTGGATACACGTCCCGAATTGACCGCGAGTTGGGAGGAGCCAAGACGCATCCGCGGGGTGCGAATCGAGCTATCACCTGATCTCGTGGCGTCACGGCCCCTACGCGTCACCACCACGGTGAACGGGCGCGAATCGACCGACATCGTCTCCGCGAGAGGCACGGTCAGGGTGCCCGCGCAGGAGGCTCGGTCACTGACGCTGCGCTTCGACAATGCGGAGGTGGCGCGCAGCATTGATCCCGACACGGGTGCCTACGTCGCGCTGCCCATAGGGATCAATGAACTGCGCATTCTTGGGGCGGAGGACATTGTCAAAGGGCCCCGGCTGATCGATGACGTCGCTGTTCCCTGCGGATTTGGTCCCGAAGTGCGCATCGACGATGTCGTACAGGTCGAGACATCCGTAACCACCTCGGTGATTGACGTACTCACCGACTCCTTGATCCCCGCGGTGCCCTGCTCTGGGCGCGTGGTTTCGCTCCAGGCGGGCACTCACGTCATCGCAGTCGCCCCGACAGCCCAATACGTCGTGGAAAGCATGTCGTTGGAGCCCATCGACTCCCCGCGCTCGACGAATCCGAGGCCTGACGTCGTCGTTGAGGAGTGGGGAGCGACCCAGAGGCAGGTCGTTGTTGACGCAGGGGTGGGTCCGCGCATCCTGGAGACAACAGAAAACGCCAACGAGGGATGGACGGCGACGCTGGACGGTCAGCAGCTGACCCCGATACGCGTCGATGGATGGAGACAGGGTTGGCTCGTGCCAGCCGGGCCGGGGGGCACCGTGGTCATGACCTTTGCTCCCCAACGTCTGTACGCCGCAGGGTTGGGGATCGGACTCCTTGCCGCCATGGCGCTGATTGCCCTGGCTGCCGTGGGTCCGGGTCAGCCGCAGGCCGCGCCGGGACCACCGCGCGTCGGGCGTCGGGCGGAATGGCTGTTGGCGGCGGGGGGCGTTGTGACGGGGCTGCTCATTGCGGGATTGCCGGGTGTCGCCGTCGCTGTAGGAGCCGCAACCCTGGTGTGGTTCACGTCGCGGCCACTCCTGGTGGCCGTCTTGGGCGGTGCGGCGGCCGTCGGTGCCGCAACGGCACCATGGCCTGACAGTCTCCAGTCGCCTGATGGCCTCCGGATCACGACAGCTCTGTTAACTGTGGCGGCGCTGGCCGCGGTTGCCGCCGTCGCAAGGACCCGGAATGTGACCAGCGCTGCAGGGGACGCTCGACCATGAACCACGAGGCACTCGCGGCGGCTATCGACGTGAGTACCACCAGTGGCCAGACGATCCAAAATCCACCAGAGAACACCGGTATATCCAGGGCACCTTGCACAAGGCGAAGCAGCACAAGGTGCCAGAGGAAGATGCCGTAGGAGATTGTCCCGAGGTAGACAACGACGGGACTACTGAGCGCTCGTCCCCACCAGGATGCGTGCACTGAGGCCGCGCTGTCAGCCCGATCGATGTTGCCGACGCCGAGGAAACCCGGCAGCAGAAGGAAGGCGGCAATGACGCCGTAGAGGACGTGTTTGATGATCAGGCTGTCCGGTGTTGCGGGATCAAAGGTCAGCGGGCCAGCGATGGGCGTGGCGGCGACAACGGCGAGAGCAGCGGCAATGAGAAGGCACCAGGGAGTTGCGCGCGCTACCTGTTGAACCGACAACATCCAACGCGGTGCTCCTGCCGTGCTGAGCCTCACCTGGAGGACCGCGGCGGCCATACCGAGGGCGAACCAGTCGAGGAAACCCGGGAGCCAGTAGCCCGTGATCGTGGATGTGCCCAGTCCACCGTTGACACGCACAACCGTGTAGGTCCAGGCGAGGGCCACGCAACCCACGAGCACGAAAAGTTGAAAGCGCGCACTTGCGTCGGGATTGCCTCGTCCGCGCCGCCCTGCCAACCAGGCGATACCAGGCAGGAGCGCGTAGAAGGAGATCTCGGTGGCAACGCTCCAGGTCTGGGTCAACCCCTCCAGGGTGAAACCGGGTAGGTAGATGTGGGCGAGTCCCAGATGGACGGGCCATGCCTCCCAGCGGACCGGCTGAATCTCCGGGAGCACCAGCAGGGTGAAGGCGACCATGACCCAGTAGGCAGGCAGGATGCGGGCCGCTCGGCGTAGGGCATAGGTGCCGAGGGCGGGTCCCGCCGTATCGCCCATGGCGGATTTCGCCCATGGCCGGTACAGCAGAAACCCGGAGAGAAGGAAAAACAGGGTGACGGCGAAGTCCATGCGCCCCAGAATCGGGCCCAGGACGGGGGTTCGGATCTCTCCGGTGTTAAAGGCCACGTGAGTGGTGAGGATCATGAGTGCCGCCATGGCCCTGTAGCCGTCCAGCAAGGGGAAACTACGTCCCATAGGTGCCCCTTCCTCACGGCCGCCCAGCAAACGTCATCTCGGCTGGCGGATCTCCCGCCTGACCCCCCAAGTATCCGCTACCGTCGTCCCGGCAGGTGTTCATCTGGGATCCGGAGGGTTACATGAGGCGCGGAATCGGAATCGTCCTCGTCGGGCTGGGGGTCTTCCTGCTCGTACTGGGAGCTCTCCTCAAATTCAGCGTTGTGCCGGCGGTGGCCAAGGCGCCACTGTCGCCCGGTGAAGACACCGGCGGCGTCACCCAGACGGACCAATCGGGCGTCGCCGCCAAATTGTTCGACCCGGCCACCCTGACCGAGCGGACCGACGTACCCCTGACCGTGACGCGCTATACCCGCGGCGATGTGCCTGCGAGCCAAACAGATGAAGCCAAGAGTGCCGATCTCGCGGTGTACGACACGTTCCAGCGTGTTGAGGATAACGCCGGTGTTGTGGTCCTGGCTGACACTGCGCGCTTCGCTTTTGATCGCGTGTCGTCTCAGTTGTCCAACTGCTGCGGTGCCAACGTCGATGGTGAAAACGTGGAGATGAGTGGCATCGTGCCGCTGAAGTTCCCGATGTTTACCCAGCAGCAGAACTATCCCTATTTCGATACGTCACTGAACGAGGGCTTAGATGCGGTCTTCCAGGCGTCCGAGAGCCTCGAAGGCATCACCGTATACAAGTTCATTGTGACGGTGACGCCGACGCAGACAGGCACTCTGGAGGTGCCCGGAGATCTCGTGGGGTCCCCGCTGCCCAATTTTGTGGCGCCGCGCTTCTACAGCAATGTGCTCACCCTGTGGGTGGAGCCCTCCACCGGGGCCATCGTCAAGGGCGAAAGTGCGCAGGTGCAGACGCTGCGTGGGCCGGATAACACCGACCAGATCACGATCATCGACGCGGTCATTGGGACTACACCTGAGGAGGTCACCTCGGGTGTGAATTACGCCCAGTCTCAGGCCGCACTCCTCACCCTGCTCAACACCACCATCCCCCTTGTGGCGCTGCTGGTGGGTGTCCTCTTCTTGATCCTGGGCATCGTCCTCGTGGCGATGGGCGGATCGCGCAAAAGCGGGGCCCACGCGGGCCAGGGCGGCTCGGCCTCAGCCTCGGCCTAGCCTCGCGGGCCACCCGTCGGTCCTCCTGAGCCGATGAGGGTGCCCCGCGTTGGGAGGGGGGTCTGCGATAGTCTGCGCGAGCACGACGAGCCTGCACGTGTCCCAGACCGAGTGGCTTCGTGGGGTCCTCATGGTCCGTGGGTGTCAGACTCTCCGGATTCGGGATCACGGGCGCGGCCGTGCTTGTCGACATCTATCCGCATCGGAGTCCACGTGACCTCCCAGACCATCGCCCCCGTTGTAGCCGTCAATGACATTGGCGACGCAGACGCCTTCCTCGCCGCAATCGACCTGACCATTAAGTACTTCAATGACGGCGACATTGTCGAGGGCACCATCGTCAAGGTTGACCGGGACGAGGTGCTTTTGGACATTGGCTACAAGACCGAGGGTGTTATCCCCTCCCGCGAACTGTCCATCAAGCATGACGTGGACCCCCATGAGGTGGTCTCCGTCGGCGACGCTGTTGAGGCGCTCGTGCTGCAGAAGGAAGACAAGGACGGTCGGCTGATCCTGTCCAAGAAGCGCGCCCAGTACGAGCGCGCGTGGGGGACCATCGAGCGAATCAAGGAAGAGGACGGCGTCGTCGAAGGCAGTGTCATCGAGGTCGTCAAGGGCGGACTCATCCTGGACATCGGGCTGCGCGGCTTTCTCCCGGCATCGCTGGTGGAGATGCGACGCGTTCGTGACCTGCAGCCCTACGTCGGCAAGACCCTCGAGGCTAAAATCATCGAACTCGACAAGAATCGCAACAACGTCGTGCTTTCGCGTCGTGCCTGGTTGGAGCAGACCCAGAGCGAGGTCCGCCAGACCTTCCTCAATAACCTCCAGAAGGGCCAGATCCGCTCCGGCGTCATCTCCTCGATCGTCAACTTCGGCGCGTTCGTTGACCTGGGCGGGGTCGACGGTCTCGTGCACGTCTCCGAGCTGTCCTGGAAGCACATCGACCACCCCTCCGAGGTTGTTGAGGTTGGTCAGGAGGTCACGGTCGAGGTGCTCGACGTCGACATGGACCGTGAGCGAGTGAGCCTTTCTTTGAAGGCGACGCAGGAGGATCCCTGGCAGCACTTCGCGCGCACCCATCAGATCGGACAGGTCACACCGGGTCGGGTCACCAAGTTGGTGCCCTTCGGTGCGTTCGTCCGCGTGGAGGAAGGCATCGAGGGACTCGTCCACATTTCCGAGCTTGCAGAGCGTCATGTCGAGATCCCCGAGCAGATCGTGCAGGTCGGCGATGAAATCTTTGTCAAGGTCATCGATATCGACCTCGAGCGCCGCCGGATCTCACTCAGTCTCAAGCAGGCGAATGAGTCTGGCGATGGCGAGGTCGCGGATGAGTTTGATCCGTACCTCTACGGCATGGCACCCGCGTTCGACGATGCCGGCAACTACGTCGGACCCGACGGCTTCGATCCTGAGACCGGTGAATGGAAGGCCGAGTTCGAAGGCCAGCGTGCCGAGTGGGAGCGGGAGTATGCCGAGGCCCACGCGCGCTGGGAGGCACATCGCAAGCAGGCCACAGAGATGCGCACGGCAGATGCCGAGCAGGCGGTCGTCGAGGGCAATGCCGCTGGCTACTCGTCAGAGTCAGATGGTGACGATTCAAGTGCATTGGCCTCAGATGAGTCACTACAGGCGCTGCGCGACAAACTCGCCGGCGACGCCTAACACAGCAGGGTCGCTGTGACGATCGCGACCCCCCGCACCATGGATTCGCGGCTGCGACTCCTCCCCTGGGGGATCGCGGCTGCGGGTCTTGCCTTCCACGTGTGGGCCATGTGGGGTGGTTTTTTTCACATGGACGACTTCTTCTATCTCACGGACGCGCAGAGTGGCCTGTGGTCGTACGTGTCCCAGATCTACAACGGCCACCTCATGCCCCTCGGCTTTCTCGTGGTGTGGGTGAGTCAGGCTGTTGCACCCATGTCGTGGCCTCTCGCGGTGCTCGTATGCACAGTGCTGTGGGCGGCGATGCTCAGCGGTGCCATCGCTACCATGCAACGCGCTTTCGGCAGCGTCCCGTGGACCACTCTCGTTGTGGCGCCTTTGGCCTTTGCGCCCCTGCTGACCACTGTGTCCGTGTGGTACGCCTCGGCTCTCCAAGTGCTCCCGTGGGGCGCCACCCTTGTGTGGATGATGTATTTCGCCATCCGAGATGCGCAACAACCACGTCTTTTATGGGCGCTCAGCGGTGTCGGTGTCTACGTGATCGGCCTGCTTTTTTGGCAGAAGGCGATTCTGGTCTTGCCTGCTGTCCTGTGGATCGCATGGAGATATTGGCCCGGCACGGGCCGCTGGGGTCTTGGTGGGATGGGACAGCGCTGGGTTCTTCCGGGGCTATCCGGTCTTGTGACAGTTGGTTACGTCGCAATGTATTTGAGGATGCAGTCAGAGGACATTCTTCGGTCCAACCCGTCAGTCGGACAGCTACTCGAGTCCATCCGCATCAGCCTCGGAGAGGTCTGGCTACCAGGGTACTTCGGGGCTCCGTGGACAGGCTTTGGTGAGGGCCTCACTCCGGGTTCACCATCATCCTGGTGGGCGATTGCACTGGTCTGGCAGGTTGTTGCCGCCATCGTCGTGGTGTCGGTTCTTCGCTGGCGCAGTGCATGGAATGCGTGGTTGATCCTCGCTGCGTACGCTGCAATCACGGTCGTTCTTTTTGCTTTTGGGCGCATCAACGAGTTCGGCCTAGCTCTTGCATACGACCCCAGGTACGTTGAAGACCTCTTCATCGTGGGAACACTTGTCCTTCCCTTCGCTTTTCTCCGCCCACGCGGGTCCACCTTGCCAACACCACGCCACATGCCGTGGCTTGTCACTGGCGAGCGACGCCCGTTGCTCCTGTTGGGCGCGATTGTCCTGGCCAATCTCCTTGTGCTTCCGAGCATCGCGGTGGGTTCCTCGTGGCATGACAGTGAAGCCAAGCGATACGTCGAGACGGCGAGGGCTGCGTTGCTTGCCGATCTCGATACTCCGGTGCTTGATCGCAAGGTCCCCGCCGGGGTCATGGCGCCGCTGTTCCTTGAGCGGGCCAATGCCTCGTATGTTCTGGGTGGCCTACGTTTGCCTGTGCGATGGGACAGCCCCGGAGCGCGAGTGCTGGCGCTTGGCGATGATGGTCAGGCGCTCAGTCCGGTGATAGCCGCAAGTTCCACATCCCTCCCGGGCACCGACGGAGCCTGCGGTTGGCGTGTATTTGAGCGTCCGGCACGAATCCCGATGGATAGTGACCTTTTTGACTGGGTATGGGTGGGCACCATGAACTACCTCGCGTCGGGTGCTGGTGAGGCACGGGTGAAACTGGGCGCCACGACCGTCAGCCTGCCGATTGAAGAGGGTCCGCAGGAGGTCACCTTTGTTCTCGTGGGGGGCGGGGACTCTGTGGAGATTTTCCCACCGGAGGGAGTCGGCCTCTGCATTGCGCGGATTGTTGTCGGCCAGGTGGACTATGGGCAGATGCAGTGAGGATGAGCGCATGAAGATTGCACTCACTGGTGGGATCGGGTCCGGCAAGAGCACCGTGGCGCGTCTCCTCGAAGCCCGGGGCGCGGTCGTCGTCGATGCGGATGCCATCGCGCGCGCAATCGTGGAGCCGGGCGAGCCCGCGCTCGCGGAGATTCGCGAGGCTTTCGGGCCCGATGTGATCGATTCGAGCGGCCGTCTTGACCGATCAGCCCTGGCCGGAATCGTCTTTGCCGACGCTGACTCACTCGCCCGGCTCAACGCCATCACGCATCCGCGCGTAGCGGCGCGCAGCGCTGAACTGCTCGCAGCCGCGCCGAATGGCGCGCTCCTTGTCTACGACATGCCGCTCCTGGTCGAGCAGGGCCCCGAGGCGCTGCTGGGCTGGGATGCCATCGTCGTTGTGGACGCATCTGATGGCGTCCGGTTGGAGCGCCTCCGGGCACGGGGCATGGGTGCGGATGATGCCCGCCGGCGGATGGATGCCCAGGCATCGCGTGAGGATCGCCTGGCGGTTGCAACCGTCATCCTGGACAACTCCGGGGATGTGGCCGCTTTGGAAGAGCAGGTCGGGCACCTCTGGGAAGACCTGCGTCGTCAACGCACCTAGGCTGACATCATGCGCCCGGTCACCGATCTTGTCCGCACGGTTGCACCCTTTGAGGTGATCTCGGAGTACGTCCCCTCGGGTGACCAGCCGACGGCAATCGAGGACCTCAGTCAGCGGGTGTCTGTGGGGGAGCGGGACATCGTGTTGCTAGGTGCGACCGGCACGGGCAAGAGTGCCACCGCGGCCTGGCTCATCGAGCGCCTCCAGCGCCCCACTTTGGTGATGGCCCCCAATAAGACGCTGGCTGCGCAGTTGGCAAATGAGTTCCGGGAGCTTCTTCCCAATAACGCCATCGAGTACTTCGTTTCGTACTATGACTACTACCAGCCTGAGGCATACGTCCCACAGACGGATACGTACATCGAGAAGGATTCGTCTATCAATGAGGAGGTCGAACGGCTTCGGCATTCGGCGACCAATTCGCTCCTGACTCGGCGCGATGTCGTCGTCGTTGCCACCGTGTCGGCGATCTATGGCCTGGGGACCCCGCAGGAGTATGTGGATCGCATGCTGCGCCTGCGCGTGGGGGAGCGCCACGATCGGGATAGTTTGCTCCGGCGCCTGGTGGATATTCAGTACGCACGCAATGACGTGAGTTTCGAGCGGGGGACGTTCCGTGTCCGTGGGGACACCCTGGAGGTCTTCCCGGTCTATGAGACGCATCCGGTGCGCATCGAGATGTTCGGAGACGACATTGAGCGGCTCATGACCCTCCACCCGGTGACGGGGGAGATCATCACCGATGACGAGGAGCTCTACATCTTCCCTGCCACCCACTATGTGGCCGGCCCTGAGCGCATGACCCGAGCCATCGCGGGCATTGAGTCCGAATTGGAGGAGCGTCTCTCCGAGCTAGAAGGACAGGGCAAGCTCCTCGAGGCGCAGCGACTGCGTATGCGCACGACGTATGACATCGAGATGATGCGCACGATGGGCACATGTGCCGGTATCGAGAACTACTCCAGGCATATCGATGGCCGGGACCAGGGCTCATCACCCAATTGCCTTCTCGACTACTTCCCCGAGGACTTCCTCCTGATTATTGACGAGTCCCACGTGTCCGTGCCGCAGATCGGGGGCATGTACGAGGGAGACATGAGCCGCAAGCGCACCCTGGTCGATCATGGATTTCGGCTACCGAGCGCGATGGACAACCGTCCATTGCGCTGGGAGGAATTTCGCGAGCGCATCGGTCAAACGGTGTATCTGTCGGCGACCCCAGGATCCTTCGAATTGGGACAAACGGGCGGTGAATTCGTCGAACAGGTGATTCGACCAACCGGTCTGGTGGATCCGCAGATTGTGGTGAAGCCCACGGAGGGTCAAATTGATGACCTCATGCATGAGATTCGGATCCGCGCCGATCGGCACGAGAGAATCCTCGTGACGACGTTGACCAAACGCATGGCCGAGGATCTAACGACGTACCTTGAGGAGCACGGCGTGCGGGTGCGCTATCTGCACTCCGAAGTGGACACGTTGCGCCGCGTTGAATTGTTGCGCGAATTGCGGATGGGTGAGTTTGACGTCCTCATCGGAATCAACCTGCTGAGGGAGGGTCTGGATCTTCCCGAGGTGTCACTTGTCAGCATTCTCGACGCCGACAAGGAGGGATTCCTGCGCTCTGACACGTCCCTGATCCAAACAATCGGTCGGGCCGCTCGCAATGTCAGCGGTGAGGTGCATATGTACGCCGACAAGGTGACGGCATCGATGGCCCGGGCGATTGATGAGACCAATCGCCGCCGTGACAAGCAGATCGCCTACAACGTCGAGCACGGCATCGACCCGACACCGCTGCGCAAGAAGATCGGAGATATCACGGATCTTCTCGCTCGCGAGGATGCGGACACCGTGGCCCTATTGGCGGATGCCAAAGTGACAACGCGGACACGGTCTCTGGCGGGATCAGACCTCGTGGAGCTCATCCAGGATCTCACCCAGCAGATGCACCTGGCCGCCTCCGAATTGCAGTTCGAACTCGCGGCACGGTATCGAGACGAGGTGGGGGAACTCAAGAAGGAGCTTCGAGGGATGCAGGAGGCGGGTCAGGCATGAACGTCCCCACATGGATGTGGATTGCCACAATCGGTGGTCTCGTGGGCATCATCACCCTCGACCTGATCCTTGTCGATAGTCGCCCGCATGTCTTTGGACCCCGGGAGGCCACTCGCTGGGTGGTCTTCTACATCGCGCTCGCCCTCGCGTTCGCTGGCTTCATCTTCTGGTATTTCGGCGCGACGTACGCCGGTCAATTCCTTGCCGGGTATATCACCGAGTATTCCCTCAGCGTCGATAACCTCTTCGTCTTCATGGTGATCCTCTCGGCCTTCGCCGTGCCAGCCGAGTATCGCCACCGCGTGCTCCTCGTCGGAATCGTGATTGCCCTGGTGCTCCGGGGCATCCTCATCCTCATCGGCGCCGAGGCCATCGCCCGCTTCGCAGGCACGTTCTTCGTCTTTGGGGCGCTGCTGCTCTACACGGCCGTGAAGGTGTGGCGCAGCCATGGCGAGGAGCCCGATCCTGAGGGCAACGCTCTGATTCGCTGGCTCGAGAAGCGGGTGCCGACGACCCGGGAATATCACGGCACGAAGCTCACCGTCCGTCTCGACGGACGTCGACACGTGACGCCGATGCTCCTGGTCATGTTGGCTATCGGCACGACCGACCTTCTCTTCGCCTTCGACTCGATTCCGGCTGTCTTCGGTTTGACCAAGGAGGCCTACCTCGTCTTCACGGCGAATGCCTTCGCCCTGATGGGCCTGCGGCAACTCTTCTTCCTCCTGGACGGACTCTTCTCCAAGATCATCTACCTCAACCGAGGCCTTGCGCTCATCCTGGGATTCATCGGCATCAAGCTGGTCCTCGAAGCCCTGGGGGAGACCACCGACCTACCGGTCCCGCACATCTCGATCCTGGTGTCACTCGGCGTCATCGTGGGTGTCCTGGCGGCGACCACCGTTGTCAGCCTCATCGCCGTGAAGCGCAATCCTTCGCTCGTGGCAGAGTCGCCCGAGTCCGAAGCTGAAGTGATCGCGGCAGCCGACCAGGGTCTGGCCCTGGAGGACCTCGAGGTCGAGCAGCAGGAGGATCGGGAGGCGGGCCCAGAGGGCTCCCGATAACGTAGAGCGATCACTTAACCCAGGGAGGAACTTTTGAGCGTCTCGCTCATCATGTGGCTCGTCACCATCGGAGCCATCCTGGTGCTCGTCGTGATGGACTTCCTCACGGTCAGCCGCAAGCCCCACGAGGTGGCCTTCAAGGAGGCGGCCCTCTGGTCGATCTTCTATATCGCGATGGCGGTGGCCTTCGGGGTGTTCATCTGGACGTGGCAGGGGAGTGACTTCGGCACGCAGTACTTCGCCGCCTACCTGGTGGAAAAATCTCTATCGGTTGACAACCTTTTCGTCTTCGTCATCATCCTCGGGCAGTTCGCCGTCCCGAGTATCTACCACCAGCGCGTACTTCTCTTTGGTGTCGTGCTTGCCCTCATTCTGCGGGCGATCTTCATCGCCATTGGCGCTGCGGCGCTGGCAGCCTTCTCCTTCACGTTCGTGATCTTCGGTGCGATCCTTATCTGGACCGGGGTCCAGCTCTTCCGGCACCGCAATGCCGACCCCGAGCCCAAGGACAACCTCGTTGTGCGCACGGTGCGGCGCTGGTACCCCATCACTCCCGTCTACCACGACACAAAGCTCTTCGTGAAGATTGACGGGAAGCGCATGGCGACGCCGCTGCTCCTCGTCATGGTGGCCATCGCCTCGACGGACCTGCTCTTCGCTCTGGACTCGATCCCGGCGACCTTCGGGGTCACCCAGGAGCCCTATCTCGTCTTCACGGCCAACGCCGCGGCCCTCCTCGGCCTGCGAGCGCTCTACTTCCTGCTCAAGGGGCTGCTGAGCAAATTGATCTACCTGTCCATGGGACTGGCGATCATCCTCGTCTTCATCGGCTTCAAGTTGATCCTCACCTTCGCCCACGAGGTCAATAGCGACATCCCCAAGATCCCCACGGTCTTTTCCCTGGGCGTCATCGCGGCCATTCTCATCATCGTCACCCTGGCGTCGTGGATCAAGGTGCGCAAGGACCCATCGGCGACAGCCCATGCCGGCACCATCACGAAGCCGAAGCCCCACGACGACGCGGGCGGATCCGCCTAGTTCTGCAAGACTCGCATCGTGCTCATCCGCGAAGCGACCGCCGACGACGTACCCGCGGTGGTGCAGGTGCACCTGAACTCCTGGGATGCGGCCAAGGAGGGGCTGGACCTGCCGACTCGGCGCACCCGCGAGCAGCGCACCGAGCACTGGACGACCTTCCTTGGTCAGGGCGGCGGCGATCTATGGGTTGCCGAGGATCACGGAGGCGTAGTCGGCTTCATCGCCTTCGGCCCGTCGCGTGACGAGGATCGGCAGGGTGAGGCCGAGATCTACACGCTGTACGTCGACCCGGACCGGTGGCGCACGGGCATCGGCTCAGCACTGATGGGCAAGGCGCCCACAGACACTTCAGTCTTTCTGTGGGCTGCTGAATGCAATGAGCGGGCCCGGGCCTTCTACGCCCGCGACGGGTTTGAGCCCGACGGGGCGACCGAGGCAGGCCACCACGTGCCGCAAATCCGCCTCGTGCGCGCGGCGCCCCCCACGCGTTGAGTGGCTCCATAACTCGCCACTCGACGAACTTGGGCTACCAGCCGCGCGCGGCCCATTCGTCGAGCGCTCCGCGCTCACGACCGACGGTGGTGTCATTGCCGTGCCCCGGGTAAACCCATGTTTCGTCGGGCAGGACGTCGAAGACCTTGGCCACCACACCGCCGTACAGGCTCGCGAAGTCCTCGGGCCCCGCCGTCTTGCCCACACCCCCCGGGAAGAGGCAGTCGCCCGTGAAGAGGTGCGGTTGACCTTCGGGGTCGTCGTACAGCAGGGCGATAGAGCCCGGAGTGTGTCCGACGAGGTGAATAGCTTTCAGGCTGAGTGCGCCACACACGATCACGTCACCGTCATCGATGACAACGTCGGTGGCGACGGGAATGTCATCCGCGTCATATCGCCCCGCCATGGTCGTGGCGCCTGTCGCTGCCACCACGGCTCCGAGCGCCTGCCAGTGATCACCATGACTGTGCGTCGTGATCACGGCCTCAATGCCATCGGCGCCGATCAGGTCAAGGAGTACGTCGGCGTCCGCCGCAGCATCGATGAGAATCTGCTCGCCGGTGGCCCTGCAACGCAGCAGGTAGGCGTTATTGTCATAGGGGCCGACGGCAATTTTGGAGAGCACCAGTCCGGGCAACTCCCGGACATCCGCTGGTCCACCGACGTGTACATCTCCCGTGTAGGTCACCCGCACAGCCTACGGCTAGCCTGTGCGGGTGTCGGACCGTCTCATCGTGCGCGGGGCGCGAGAGCACAATCTCAAGGATGTCTCCCTTGACCTGCCTCGCGATGCCCTCATTGTGTTCACGGGATTGTCGGGGTCGGGCAAGTCCAGCCTGGCCTTCGACACGATCTTTGCCGAGGGGCAGCGCCGCTACGTCGAGAGCCTTTCGGCGTACGCGCGTCAGTTCCTCGGACAGATGGACAAGCCGGACGTTGACTTCATCGAGGGACTCTCCCCTGCAGTGTCCATTGATCAGAAGTCAACGTCTCGCAATCCTCGCTCGACGGTAGGCACGATCACGGAGGTCTATGACTACCTCCGCCTCCTCTTTGCCCGCATCGGCAAGCCGCACTGTCCGGAGTGTGGGCAACCCATCGCTCGCCAAACACCGGGACAGATTGTCGACCGGCTCCTGGACTTGCCGGAGGGCACCCGCTTCCAGATCCTGAGCCCCGTCATCCGTGAGCGCAAAGGAGAGTACGCGGAACTCTTCCGTCAGTTGCAGTCTCAGGGATACGCACGAGTACGTGTGGACGGTGTGGTTTATCCCCTCGAGGAGGTCCCCAAACTTAAGAAGCAGGAGAAGCACACGGTCGACGTTGTCGTGGATCGTGCTGTCGCGAAGGCATCGGCACGCCGTCGCATTGGCGACTCCGTCGAGACGGCACTTCGACTGTCCGGTGGGCTTGTCATTGCCGATCTGGTCGACCTGCCGGAGGATGACCCCGGACGCGAGCGCACCTATAGCGAACACCTTGCCTGTCTCGTCGATGGCCTGTCATTTGAGGAGTTGGAGCCACGGTCCTTCTCGTTTAATTCACCCTTCGGTGCCTGCCCGGATTGCAGCGGGCTGGGCACACGTATGGAGGTGGACCCGGACCTTGTCGTCCCGGATCCCGACCTGAGCCTGGATGAGGGGGCCCTCGCCCCCTGGTCCGGTGGCCACGTCACGGACTACTTCCAGCGCCTCGTGGAGGCACTGGCTCAGGATATGGGTTTCGATACGTCCACTCCGTGGTCCAAACTCCCCGCGAAGACTCGCAAGTCCCTGCTGCACGGTCATCCCACGGAGATCCATGTGCGCTACCGGAACCGCTATGGACGCCAGCGCAGCTACTTCACGACCTTCGAGGGAGTGGTGCCGTATGTGGAGCGCCGGCACTCGGAGGCCGAGACCGATACGAGCCGCGATCGCTTCGCGGGATACATGCGCGAAGTGCCCTGTGAGTCCTGCGGAGGAGCCCGACTCAAGCCGGTCAGCCTCGCGGTCACCGTGGGGGGGCGATCCATTGCCCAGATTGCGGGGCTGCCCATTGGTGAGGCTGCAGCGTTCCTGCTCAGCATTGACCTTGATGGTCGTGATGCAGCGATTGCTGAACGTGTCCTGAAGGAGGTCAACGAGCGGCTGCGATTCCTCACCGATGTCGGCCTTCACTACCTGTCGCTCGATCGGCCCGCTGGCACACTCGCGGGCGGTGAGGCTCAGCGCATTCGGCTGGCCACCCAGATTGGATCCGGCCTTGTGGGGGTGCTCTATGTCCTCGATGAGCCGAGTATCGGCCTGCACCAACGTGACAATCAGCGACTCATTGAGACGCTCGTGCGCCTGCGCGACCTGGGGAACACCTTGATCGTGGTGGAACACGATGAGGAGACCATTCGCGTGGCCGACTGGGTGGTCGATATCGGCCCGGGAGCTGGCGAGCATGGCGGACGCATCGTTGTGAGCGGTCCCGTGTCCGACCTACTCGCATCACCAGACTCCCTGACCGGGGCCTATCTCTCCGGACGACTGGCCATTGAGGCACCTCTCGTGAGGCGCCCGGTGGACCCCAAACGCGTCCTCGGCGTGCAAGGAGCCTCGGAGCACAATCTGCAGGGTGTTTCCGTGACCTTCCCGCTCGGGTGCCTGGTGGCGGTGACGGGTGTCAGCGGATCGGGGAAGTCCACACTGGTCAACGATGTTCTCTATGCGGCCCTCGCGCGTGAACTCAATGGCGCTCGGGTGGTCCCGGGTCGGCATAAGCGGGTGACCGGACTGGATCTGGTGGACAAGGTTGTCCATGTCGATCAGAGTCCGATCGGCCGCACTCCGCGCAGCAATCCGGCCACCTACACAGGCGTCTTCGACCATATCCGCAAGCTCTTTGCCGAGACTCCTGAAGCCAAGATGCGCGGGTATCTCCAGGGTCGTTTTTCCTTCAACGTCAAGGGTGGGCGCTGTGAAGCCTGCTCGGGTGACGGGACACTGCGGATCGAGATGAACTTCCTTCCGGATGTGTACGTGCCCTGCGAGGAGTGTCACGGTGCGCGTTACAACCGCGAGACATTGGAGGTCCACTTCAAGGGGAAGAGCATTGCGGATGTCCTGGACATGCCGATTGAGGAGGCGTTGGAGTTCTTTGCCGCGGTCCCTCCGATAGCGCGGCATCTACGCACTCTTGTTGAGGTCGGGCTCGGATATGTGCGTATGGGGCAGTCGGCACCGACGTTGTCGGGTGGGGAGGCGCAGAGGGTCAAACTCGCCGCTGAATTGCAGAAGCGCTCGACCGGACGCACGGTCTATGTCCTTGATGAGCCCACCACGGGACTTCACTTCGAAGACATACGAAAACTCCTCGGCGTCCTGCACAGTCTGGTGGACAAGGGCAACAGCGTCATCGTGATTGAGCACAATCTCGACGTGATCAAGTCCGCAGACTGGATCATCGATATGGGTCCGGAGGGGGGTTCCGGTGGGGGGAGCGTCGTGGCCGAGGGGAAGCCGGAGGAGGTGGCCGCTGACCCCGACAGCCACACGGGGCAGTTCCTGCGGTTCCACCTGGAGGGTGCAGCCCCATCGGCCCCATCAGCCCCCACCCGACGGCCAAGTCGACGTGCTCGCGGTCCGCGCGCGTCGTAGGGTATCCCCATGACAACGTCTCTGCCTCGACGCACAATCCTGGTGACGGGTGGGGCTCTGGGAGCCGCCGCAGCCCTTGCCGCCTGCGGTGGGGGTGGCAGTGATGCCGCATCCACCGCCGCTGACCCCTCGCAGGCGCCGACGGACTCTGGACCGTCGGACGCACCGGCGGGGGAGGTCCTGGGCCCGGTGGACCAGGTCACGGTCGGGTCGGGTGTGGTTTTCGACGGTCCGAAGGTTGTCGTCACGCAGCCGGTTCAGGGCGATATTCGCGCTTTCACGGCGGTATGTCCGCACCAGGGGTGCCTGGTGAGCTCGGTGACGAACAACGAGATCCTCTGCCCCTGTCACGGCTCCTTGTTTAGCGCCGAGG
>ERZ888423.707-NODE-707-length-33346-cov-13.687753_pt1 | contig 33346 bp, 28 predicted proteins | sample MGYA00520523_ERZ888423 | MGnify/ENA primary metagenome ERZ888423 (study PRJEB32303, sample SAMEA104408611) | aquatic metagenome | biome: Brackish water; feature: Pelagic; material: water | place: Baltic Sea | collected 2014-06-08T10:24:00 | depth 30,27 m ...
TCAAAAGGGTTCTCGTTGGTATTAAGGCGAACTGGCACATCAAGTTGGGGCGCGCCATAAGGTGAGCGTCCGACGAGGTCTGCGCGAATTGGCAACTCACTACTTTTATGGCGGGCAGCTTCACTTAATGTCATCGGGAACGAATCTCAATTGCCGCCGCGTGACCAGGTAAGCCTTCTGCAGTAGCAAGCGTGACTACAGTTTCAGCAATTTCCCGCAAGGCCCGCTCATCATATTCAACGTAGTGAATGCCTCGTAAAAATGATTGCACCGATAAGCCTGAAGAGTGGCAAGCGCAGCCACCAGTTGGAAGGACGTGATTAGAACCAGCAGCGTAGTCGCCAAGTGAAACTGGGGACCAATCTCCAACGAAAATTGCGCCGGCGTTCTTGACTCGCCGGGCAACTGCTGCAGCATCATGGGTATGAATTTCTAAGTGCTCAGCAGCATACGCATCAACAACCGCTAGGCCATGATCTAAATCGTCTACCAAAACAAAAGCACTTTGCTGACTGGTTAATGCAATGCGAATTCGATCAGCATTCATATTCAACGGCACTTGCCGCTCTAGGCAGTTGCGTACTTTGTCGATAAGTTCTTGACTAGCTGTTACTAATACGGATGCGGCAACAACATCATGCTCGGCTTGGCTAATTAAGTCGGCAGCTACAAACTCGGGGTTGGCAGAATCATCAGCCAAAATTGCAATTTCAGTTGGGCCCGCTTCTGAATCAATTCCGATAAAACCTTTTAGCATTCGTTTCGCTGCTGTGACATACATGTTGCCTGGACCAGTGACTAGGTATACCGGTTCAATTTCAATTGGACCCGAACTGCCATACGCCATAAGCGCTACTGCTTGGGCGCCTCCTGCTGCGTAAACCTCAGTCACACCAAGTAACGCGCACGCAGCCAGAATTGTGGGATGTGGCCAACCACCAAAATCACTTTGTGGTGGCGAGCAAACTACTAAAGATTCCACACCAGCAATCTGAGCTGGCACTACATTCATGATTACGCTGCTTGGATAAACATAATTACCACCAGGAACGTAAAGCCCAACGCGCGCAACGGGGATCCAACGCTCACTAACTGTGCCGCCAGGAGCAACTTGGACAACAGATTCTTCGCGACGTTGCTGCTCGTGAACTATTCGAACTCTACGAATTGCTTCTTCCAAGGCTGCGCGAATTTTGTGATCGACATTGGATAAAGCATCATCAATTACGGCTTGCGGCACGCGGATCTCTGGCGCAGTCACACCATCAAATTTTGCAGACCATTCTTGGACAGCAACTACGCCCCGCTCCCGGACGTCTTCCACAATTGGTCGCACAACTTCAACTACTGAATCTAAATCAAATTTTGCTCGGGGCACGATATTGCGCAAATCCACAGCCCGGCGAGATCCCCCACGTAGATCTAGCGTTGACAACATATTGCCAAGTTTAACGGCAAACTCAAGGTAATAGGATTCTAAAATATGGCGACAGGGACACCTGCAACGACTTTGCTGGTTGCAGCGGGAGTTATCTATGTGGAGCATGTGTACCAACATGATCCAAGCGCTACTTCATTTGGATTAGAAGCTGCCGAGAAACTCGGAATTGATCCAAGCCAAGTATTTAAGACCTTGGTTGCGCAAGTTGATGATTACTTTGCAGTTGCAATTGTGCCCGTCAACCAACAAGTGAGTTTAAAATCACTTTCGCGAGTCCTTAATGCTAAAAAGGCAACTATGGCGCCTCCGCAAGTCGCCGCTCGAATTACTGGTTATGTGGTTGGCGGAATAAGTCCACTTGGCCAAAAGGTTTTACTTCCAACCGTGATTGCTGAGTCTGCCCAATTACTTGGCACAATACTCGTCAGCGGTGGAAAGCGCGGCTTTGATATTGAGTTATCCCCAATTGATTTAGCAGAGTTATTGCAAGCGAAGTTTGCAGACATTGCGGTTTAACAATTACCAGTGATTGATTAAGTTGTCATAAGTTGCGGTGCCTCTAGGCAATTAGCACCCAGCAGGGCTTTTAAGTCGCCAAATAATGACGGTGATGGCGAAACTCTTAGTTTGTCATCGGTCTTAACTGAAACGAATTTATCAGCCTGAATAACTGTCAAGTTGACTTGCGTGGTACCTGGGTGCGCGCTCAAAATCTGACGCAAGGAATCCATGACGGCGGAATTTACTCGCGACTCTGGAATGTACACAGTTACTGGACCAGTAAACGCTGCGCTGACATCAGGGGTTGAGACTTCCAACGCAGCAACACGAGGACCTTCGTCATCTCGCTTTTCAATTCGTACCTTCATTAAAACAATGGCATCTTCATTTAGCAAGGTAGCAACTTTTGTAAAAGTGTTTGGCCACACCATAACTTCAACAACACCTTCTAAGTCTTCGAGCGAGACGATTGCCCATCTGTCACCAGAACGTTTCGTGGTCTTGAACTGCACGCTGCTAATTAATCCGCCAAGTGTGACAACTGCGCCATCAGTTGCTTCTGCTACTCCTGAAATTGGCATTGAAGTGCTCGCGGCTAACAGGTGTTCAACACCAAATAATGGATGGTCACTTACATAAAGGCCAAGCATGTCGCGCTCCTGGGCCAATAATGTTTTCTTGTCCCATTCCTCAAGGGAGATTTCGACATCAATGCCACCAATTGAAGCATCGGAATAATCTTGCGACGAACCAAATAAATCGAACTGTCCTATTGCTTCGGCTTTTTTGGTATCCAATACTGAATCAACTGATTCCACATGGATGGCAAAGAGTCCGCGCCTAGTGTGACCGAGTGAATCAAAGGCACCTGCCTTAATTAAAGATTCGATAACTCGTTTATTGCAAACTTGTACATCAACTTTGGTCAGGAAATCGCCGAAGGATGTGAAGCGACCTTTGTTGGTCCGGCTTACTTTTAGGGATTCCACCACATTAACGCCAACATTGCGCACTGCAGCAAGGCCAAAGCGAATGTCAGTTGCTATTGCGGTGAAATCAACATCGGATTCGTTCACATCGGGTGGCAAAACTTTGATACCCATGCGCCGACATTCGTTTAAGTAAACTGCGGACTTGTCCTTGTCGTCCTTAACACTTGTCAGCAACGCTGCCATATATTCAGCTGGGTAATTTGCTTTTAGATACGCCGTCCAATATGAAACCAAACCATAACCAGCGCTGTGAGCCTTATTGAATGCGTAATCTGAGAAAGGAACTAGGGTTTCCCAAAGTCGGTTAATTGCAGCTTGCGAAAATTTGCGCTCTTTCATGCCAGCTTCAAATGGCACATATTCTTTATCTAGAATTTCCTTCTTTTTCTTGCCCATAGCGCGCCGTAGTAAATCGGCTTGCCCAAGTGTGTAACCTGCAACTTCCTGGGCAATTGCCATTACCTGTTCTTGATAAACGATTAAGCCGTAAGTGTCTCCCAAGATTGCTGCTAGTGGTTGCTCTAAGTCAGGGTGAATTGGAACTTGGACTTTACGTTTGTTTTTGTAATCTGCGTAATCAGTATGTGCATTTACACCCATCGGGCCTGGTCGATAGAGCGCAAGCACAGCAGATATATCGCCAAACGAATCCGGGTTCATCGAACGCAAGAGTGAGCGAATGGGACCACTGTCGAGTTGGAAAACCCCAAGTGTGTCGCCGCGGGCCAGCAATTCATAAGTGTTTAAATCATCAAGTTCAAGTTCTTCCAAGACAATAGTTTCGTCGCGATTTGATTTGATATTGAGCAAAGTGTCATCGAGGACCGTGAGATTTCGAAGTCCAAGAAAATCCATTTTCAGCAAACCCAAAGATTCGCAAGCTCCCATGTCGAATTGGGTAATGATCGCGCCATCTTGATCGCGCCGCCATATCGGCAATATGTCGAGGAGCTCCTCTTTGCACAAAATCACGCCGGCTGCGTGCACGCCAGGCTGACGTTTTAGGCCCTCGATGCCACGCGCTGTATCTACGACAGTTCGCACATCAGCATCGTCGTCATAAAGTTGCCGGAATTCGCCCGCTTCCCCAAAGCGATCATGATCTGGATCAAAAATTCCAGAAAGTGGAATGTCCTTACCCATGACTCCCGGCGGAATAGTTTTATTGATCTTGTCGCCGAGGGCGTACGGGAAACCAAGTGCGCGAGTGGCGTCCTTGACGGCTGCTTTAGCTTTGATCGAGGCATAAGTAATAATCTGAGCAACGCGTTCTTCGCCATATTTGTGTGTGGCATAACGAATCATTTCGCTGCGGCGACGCTCATCAAAGTCAATGTCTATATCAGGCATAGAAATACGTTCTGGATTTAAGAATCGCTCAAAAAGTAAACCATGTTTAATTGGATCAAGTTCCGTGATACCCAAAGCCCAGGCAATCAAGGCGCCCGCAGCTGAACCTCGACCTGGACCAACTCGGATTCCTTCCTCCCGGGCATGGCGACATAAGTCAGCAACTACTAGGAAGTAGCCAGGGAATCCCATTTGCTCAACTACGGCTAATTCGAATGCTGCTCGCTCTAAATGTTCTGGCGGAATAACTTCGCTATTGAAGCGGCGCTGTAAACCTAAGTGAACTTCCTTAACCAGCCAGGTGTTCTCGGTCTCACTGCTTGGGACTGGAAATGATGGAAGTAGATCCTGGCCCTCGACAAAATTAATGTTGCAACGCTCCGCGATCAACAATGTGTTGTCACAAGCTTCTGGTAACTCGCGCCAAACTTCGCGCATCTCGGCTGCCGTTTTTAAATAGAAATCTTGGGCATCAAACTTAAAGCGCTTGGGGTCATCCATAGTTGATCGCGTGCCAATGCAAAGTAGCACCTCATGCATTCGAGCATCTTCGGGATATACATAGTGCAAATCATTTGTTGCAACTAAACCAAGGTTTAAGTTCTTAGCGATTTTAAGTAAGTCTTCGCGATGGCGGCGCTCAATGCCTAAGCCATGATCCATAAGTTCGACAAAGTAATTATCTTTACCCAAAATCTCGCGCATAGTTGCTGCAGTGCTAAGCGCTTTATCGTAATTACCAGCTTGTAACCACCGATTGACTTCACCCGATGGACACCCAGTAGTGCCGATGATTCCAGCGCCATGAGTTTGCAACAGGTCCGCATCAAAGCGAGGTTGGTAGTAGTAGCCTTCCAAACTTGCCTTGCTGGAAAGACGAAATAGATTGTGCAAGCCAACATTGTTCTCGGCCCACAGTGTCATGTGGGTGTAGTTGTAACGCCCGCGTCCAGCGCCATCTTGGGAAGTGTCATCAACAGCTGGGGATCCAAAGTCAAAAGGTGCTCGCAAAGCTCGACCTTGTGGGGCGTAATAACCTTCGATACCAATGATTGGCTTAACGTTCGTGGCTTGAGCTTTTTTCCAAAATTCAAAAGCGCCATATAAATTGCCATGATCTGTCATGGCAATCGCAGGCATCCCGAGCTCATCTGCTTTTGCAAACAAATTATCTAGTCGGGCAGCGCCATCCAACATCGAGTACTCGGTGTGCACATGTAGATGCACAAACGAGTCTTTACTCACGGGATCAGTTCCTTATGTTTTTGGGGCAAAATGCGAGAGGAAGGACGCCCCCCTAGGTTACTCGCGGGATCAGACAGATCTGCGGTGCGGAGTACAAGTAAGTCAACAAGGCGAGAACTTTGAAGTTAGAGATTTCGGGCTAACGCTAAGGAATTTGCTAAATCAGGCGCGTATGGTGAAGAGAAATTGACTTGATCCCCTGAGATCGGGTGGGTAAAGCCTAAGCGAACTGCATGGAGCCACTGGCGATCCAGTTTTAATTTGGCCGCTAATGTCGGATCTGCGCCATAAGTTAAGTCGCCACAACAGGAATGTCGAAGACCGGACATGTGCACCCGAATTTGATGGGTTCTACCCGTTTCTAGATGAACTTCTAAAAGTGAAGCGTAAGCAAAAGATTCCAGAGTGTCATAGTGCGTGATGCTGGGCCGGCCCCCACTCATAATTGCAAATCGATAAGAGGAAGTTGGATGACGATCAATTGGTGCTTCGATCGTGCCATTAATTGGATCAAGTCTGCCCTGAATTAAGGTGTGATAGATCTTGTCCACACTTCGATCGCGGAATTGATCCTTAATACTTACGTAGGCGCGCTCAGATTTTGTAACAACCATCAAACCGCTGGTGCCAACATCTAATCGGTGCACAATTCCTTTTCGTTCAGATGGACCGTAAGAAGTTAACACCGTGCCCATCGCCTCAAGCGAACCAGTCACTGTTGGTCCAGACCAGCCTTGACTTGGATGCGCAGCCACGCCAGCAGGTTTGTCGATGACTACGAATGAGTCATCTTCGAAAACGATTGGGAGTACAACTGTTGGCTCAGCCTCGTGCAAGTCAGGATCAGGTAAATCAACTTCGATCACATCGCCAAACGATAAGCGAGCACTTTTTTGGGCCACTTTTGAATTAATCATGACTCGAGATTGCTCGATTAGAGTCACGCAATTCGCGCGCGACTCTCCCATTAGTCGAGAGAGGCCAACATCACAGCGTTCGCCTTCGAGAGTTTCATCAATTGGCCAAATCCGAATCATGGTTTGTCTATGTTAGGTTGCGACGAAGAAATTCCCGGCGCACTGAAATCGACACCACGAAAAGACAAGATCACCATCGCAATTGCGGACACTACGACTGCGCTATCGGCGATGTTAAACATCGGATAATTAGGAAGCAAAATGAAATCAACTACATGACCTTGGAATGGCTCGGGACTTCTAAATATTCGATCGCCAAGATTTCCAAGTGCCCCACCGAGCATTCCACCTAAGCCCAAAGCCCAAAATCGGTTAGTGGCACTTTTAGCTAAAACTAAAATACCGATCACAACTGCACTTGAGATCAAGGTGAAAACCCAGGTGACATTCGTGCCGATCGAAAAAGCGGCCCCAGGATTTCGAAGAAACGAGAACTGCAAGAACTCTCCAATTACTTGGATGTCACTTCCATTTTCCAAGTATGCAACTGCCCAGATCTTCGTGGCTTGATCAATGACAAATACTGATATTGCCGTAACTAGAAGTGGGCGAAGAAACACTGAGCTAGGAACGATCCTGACGTTCGCGACAAGGCGTGCAAAGGGTTGCACGCTTATTCGCTTCTTGGAGTCGAAGTTTGCCAATCTGTTTGCCACAGTTTTCGCAGACTCCATATGTTCCGGCATCAATTCGTTCTAATGCGCGGTTAGTTTGATCTAGTAAATCCTTTTTGTTGGAAAGGATTGAAATCTCATGCTCACGTTCAAAGGTCTTTGTGCCAGCGTCAGCCTGATCATCACCAGCACCTTCACCACTTTCAAAGATGAGTGCATGGAAATTATCTTCTGCCTTAGCAATTGCAAGCATAAGTTCCTCGGCATCACCTTGCAGCAACTTGCGCACTGCATTTAGCTCACTCTGTGTCCAATTTGACTCATCTTCTTGAACCACTGGATGCTTTGGCTCTGGTACTCTTCCGGGCACTGCCTTTCGAACTGATGGTAAGCCCAAAGATCCAATTGGATTGATGACCTGAACTGGCGGACCAGCAAGCGCGGCAGCAGCGGCAGCTTCCGCTTTTGCAATCGCTGCTAACTGGGCCTTGGTAACTTTAGGAACTTTAACAACTACTGGTTTTGGCACAACAACTTTGGCAGCTTTTTTCTCAGCAACTTTCTTAACAGCCTTCTTGGCCGGCGCAGCCTTTTTCTTTGCTGCTTTCTTCTTTGCGGGCGCAGCCTTTTTCTTAGCGGCTTTCTTTGCGGTTTTTTTCGCAGCCTTCTTAGCCGGCGCAGCCTTTTTCTTTGTTGCTTTCTTGGTGGCTTTCTTCTTGGCAGGTGCGGCCTTTTTCTTTGCTGCTTTGCTTGCTGTTTTTTTCGCAGCCTTCTTAGCGGGCGCAGCCTTTTTTTTAGCAGCCTTCTTAGTTGATTTCACAGCCATTGTTTTCTCTTTTCACCAAAGTTTCGGTCTCTAGAGTCTACCTAGACCACCATCATCAGCCTGATCATCAGCGGCACCTTCACTACTTTCGAAGTTGAATGCACGGGAACTCTCTTCCGCTTGAGCGATTTCAGGCAAAATTTCCTCGGCATCATCTTGAAGCGGCTGGCGCACTGCGCTTAACTCACTCCTTGACCAATTTGATTCATATTCTTGAACCACTGGGTACTTTGGTTCTGGTATTGATTCTCGCACTACGTTTTGAACTGATGGTAGGCCCATGGACCCAATTGGATTTATGGGCTGAACTGGCGCAACAGCAATCGTTGCTAACGGGGCTTTGGTAACTTCAGGAACTTTAACAACTGCTGGTTTTGGCGCAACCACTTTGGCAGCCTTTTTCTCAGTGGCTTTCTTAACAGCCTTCTTGGCAGCTTTCTTAACAGCCTTCTTGGCGGGCGCAGCCTTTTTCTTAGCGGCTTTCTTAACAGCCTTCTTGGCGGGCGCAGACTTTTTCTTAGTTGCTTTCTTAACAGCCTTTTTCTTAGCAACTTTCTTAACAGCCTTCTTGGCGGCTTTCTTAGCCTTCTTAGCGGGCGCAGCCTTTTTCTTAGTTGCTTTCTTAGTGGCCTTCTTCTTAGCGGTTTTCTTCGCAGCCTTCTTGGCGGGCGCAGCCTTTTTCTTAGTGGCCTTCTTTACCGCTTTTTTTGCAGACTTTTTTGCCGGAGCAGCCTTTTTCTTAGCAGCCTTCTTAGTTGATTTCACAGCCATTGTTTTCCCTTTTCGCCAAAGTTTAAGTATCTAGAGTTTACCTAGACCACTAAACAAGAATGACACGACGGTACGCCAAAAGATTCAATCTCGCAATCAAATCCTGCAATGTGTCAAAAATTGCCTGTTTCTAGTAATCTGTAGCAATAATCAACAAAACGATGACGAAGACACATCTAGGCGCCGGTAACACGGGAAATAGCGAGCTGGGGACGGTGTAAGCCCAGTTTCAGTGGACGATTGCCTTGATATCACTTCCGAGTTACTTCGAAGAACCGCCAAGTTAGGAAGTTGACTGGCTTAGTAGAACGAGTAGTTGATTTACTTAAGTGGATTGCGTAGTTTGCTTTTTTGCATTCTGCAATGTCAACAAGGGTGGTACCGCGGGAATGGAAAACTAGACCATCTCGTCCCTTGAAAACTCGCCTAGACCGACGTGTTTTGGAGAGAACTGACCCGCAATCGACAAGGAAATAAAAGATGGCCTACCGCGATGTACCCGCGAAAATCGACCTTCCAGCGATGGAGCATGAAGTGCTCTCGTTCTGGAAAGCCAATGACATCTTTCATAAGTCATTGGCTAAAACTGCCGACGGTCCGCGTTGGGTTTTTTACGAAGGTCCGCCAACGGCAAATGGTAAGCCAGGCACCCACCATGTTGAGGCTCGAGTATTCAAAGACATTTTCCCGCGCTATCGAACCATGAAGGGTTTTAACGTTCCACGCAAAGCTGGGTGGGACTGTCATGGATTGCCAGTTGAACTTGCTGTTGAAAAAGAATTGGGATTTACCGGCAAACAGGATATTGAGAAATACGGAATTGCCGAATTTAATCAGCGCTGCAAAGAATCAGTGCTTCGTCACGTGGATGAATTTGAAGCCATGACATCGCGCATGGGCTACTGGGTTGACATGGACCAGGCCTATTGGACTATGGATGAAAAATACATCGACAGTGTGTGGTGGAGTTTAAAGCGAATTTTTGAAAAGGGATTACTTGTTCAAGATCATCGAGTTTCCCCCTACTGCCCACGGTGTGGCACCGGATTATCAGACCACGAATTAGCGCAAGGTTACGAAGATGTTGTTGATGCTTCGGTGTACGTTCGCTTCCCTATTACTAGTGCGTTGCTTGCAGAAAAATATGTGGGAATCTCATTATTGATTTGGACAACAACGCCATGGACTTTAATTTCAAATACGGCAGCAGCCGTAAATGGCGAAGTCGATTACGTAGTTGCCCAAACTTCCGATGGTGAGTACCTAGTTATTGCCGAGGCATTGCGGGAGAAAGTACTTGGGGAAGATTCGCGCGTACTCGAAACTATTCGAGGTATCGACTTAGAGGGCACTGCCTACAAACGCCCATTTGATTGGGTGGAGTTTCCAGAAACAACTGCGCCAATTCATACTGTTTTATTGGCCGACTTTGTTACCGTCCAAGATGGCACGGGGATCGTGCATGAAGCGCCAGCGTTTGGCGCCGAGGATCTTGCGCTGTGTCGCTCTTACGGCTTGCCGGTTGTTAATCCAGTTCTGCCAAATGGCACGTTTGAAGCAGGCATACCTGAAGTTGCTGGGGTATTTTTTAAGGCTGCTGATCCTCGACTCGTTGAATTGCTGCAGGAAGCAGGTTTGCTATTTCGCCACTTGCCCTATGAGCATTCCTATCCGCACTGCTGGCGGTGCCACACTGCATTGATTTATTACGCACAACCATCTTGGTACATCAGGACCACCGCGATTAAAGATGAGTTGCTTGCGCAAAATGAAGCCACTAATTGGTTTCCAGACACCATTAAGTCGGGTCGTTTTGGTGATTGGTTAACTAACAATGTGGATTGGGCACTTTCCCGAAATCGTTACTGGGGAACGCCACTTCCAATTTGGCGCTGCGAAGAAGGCCACCTGACTTGTGTGGGTGGACGACGGGAATTAGCTGAACTTGCAGGGGATGAAACCTTAACTATTGACCCACATCGCCCATTTGTGGACGATGTGACATTTAGTTGTCCGCAATGTGATGGGCTCGCAGCACGCGTACCTGAAGTTATTGATTGTTGGTATGACTCGGGAGCTATGCCGTTCGCGCAATGGGGCTACCCCGAGCAAAACAAAGAAACATTTGAGGCAAGTTACCCGGCCGATTTCATTTGTGAAGCAATTGACCAAACTCGTGGTTGGTTCTATACCTTGATGGCAATCGGCACTTTGGTATTTGAAGAATCATCATTTGAAAACGTGCTGTGTTTGGGACACATTCTGGACGAAGATGGCCGCAAGATGAGCAAGCATCTAGGCAATGTGCTGGAACCTATGGGCTTAATGGATGAACATGGCGCGGATGCATTGCGTTGGTTCATGTTAGTGAGCGGTTCACCTTGGCAAGCGCGTCGCGTTGGTCACGGCACGATTGCCGAGGTAGTTCGCAAAACTTTATTGACTTATTGGAATACTGTGGCGTTTCAAAGTTTGTATGCGCGCGCGAGCACCTGGGAAGCAACCGGTGAAACACTTAATGAGTTACTCGCGCTAGATGGTCTTACTGACTTAGACCGCTGGGCCATTTCCCAGGCCACTCGATTAGCTCGTGATGTGGATCAAGCACTTGATCAATTCGATACCCAACGCGCCGGTCGCTTTATCGCGGAGTACGTAGATGACTTAAGTAACTGGTATGTACGTCGTTCGCGTCGTCGCTTTTGGGATGGTGAACCAGCCGCTTTAGGTACGCTGCATCACTGCTTAAAAATCGTGACCCAAGTTATGGCACCTTTCACGCCATTTATAACGGAACGGGTTTGGCAAGATTTATTCTCTGATGCAAAAACACCTTCCGTTCATTTAAGTGATTGGCCATCCTGGTCACAAGATCAAATCAGCGACACCTTACGAGATCAAGTTGATTTAACTCGGCGATTAGTGGAGTTGGGTCGCTCGGCGCGAGCAACATCAGGGGTAAAAACGAGACAGCCACTGCAACGCGCATTAGTCGCAGCGCCAGGTTGGGATAACTTGCCAGAGAGCCTGCAAGCACAAATTCGTGATGAAGTAAATGTGCTGAGTCTGGAAAGTTTAGCGGACACCGATGAACTCGTAGATGTTACAGTAAAAGCAAATTTCAAAACATTAGGTGCCAGGTTTGGTAAAACTACCCAAGACATCGCTGCCCAAATTTCGAAAGAGGATGCTCGGGAGTTAGTTGCAACGCTGCGAAATGGTCCAACTGAGTTAAAGGTACTTGGAACGAAATATGAAATTAGTTCGCAAGATATCGTTATTACCGAAGTTCCAAGACAAGGCTGGACAGTAGCCAGTGATGCGGGCGAATCTTTGGCTCTTGATCTGGCTTTGACTCCAGAACTAATCGGTCAAGGTATAGCCCGGGATGTAACGCGATTAATTCAAGACGCCCGGAAAAGTTCGGGCTTTGAAATAAGTGATCGAATCACTGTTACTTGGGAATCTGGGGCAGTTGCAACAGTGCAGGCTCTGACCACGCATCAAGACCATATTTGTGTGGACGTCTTGGCAACATCGTGGCGACAAGACAAAGTTGCAGATCCAACAGCGCAAGATGACGAGCTTGATCTAAAGGTACTCATCGCAAAGATTTGATGAAGTTTGCGTGAACTTTTTAGAAAAAATACGACCCAGAAATTAATCTGGGTCGTATTTTTTAAAAGATTTATACCTTGTTGCTATTTTTGTGCTCCCTGACGGTCGCCGCTCATAGCGCTTGAATCCAACTCGCGTAATTGTGCCTCAAGGTAATTACGTAGGCGACCGCGGTACTCGCGTTCGTAAGCGCGGAGTTCTTCGACTCGGCGTTCCATGGAAACTCGCTGAGCGTCTAAGTCACGGGTTTCTCTTATGACATTAGTTTTGGTTTCAGCCAGCATATTTTCAGCTTCGATCCGGGCGCTAGCTAAAACATCGTCCGCAGCGCGCTGCGCAAGTTCTAGAATTCGCACCGAAGCTACACCTTGTTCAGATGCTGTAGTGCTAGTACCAGATCCTGCTTGTTCTGCCTGCATGCTTTTCAGTGAATCAATTTGAGCTTCCAATGCAGCAATGCGATCCTGCGAAGCTTTAAGCGCGAAATCATTTGCACCGATATCGTTTGTAAGTCCAGGGCGTACTTGCGCGCCCTGAAGTTTCCTTTGAGCCTGGTCAAGTTCACTTTTTAAGCGGCTATTTTCAACACCTAGCGAACGCACTTCCTCACGAACGGAATCTGGCACAGTGCCCTTGGAAACTGAGCGTAGATCCTGCACTTCCAGAGACATGGCATTTAAAGTGAGTTCGACCTCATCTAAAAAGTTATCGACCTCATCAAGGTCATAACCTTCCTTGAATCGAACAGTGGTGAACTGCTTGTTAGCCACTTCTTGGGGCGTCAGTGCCATGTTGACCTCCGTAGTTCATAAATCAATAAACTGGCTAATTCACTGGGAATTAACTAACTCGTTTTTACTAGAGTAGGCAATAATCGGCAAAAAGTGAAACTCATCCGTCACTCAGTTACCAGAAATTGGCCAAGAACCGACAAGTTTTAGCGTATTGTGCCCGCTAAATGCCGGCCAAAATCCCGCGGGTTATTGAGATCGCAAACAACAAAATTAGAAACGATAAGTCCAGTGAAACGCTACCTATTCGCAAGTTAGGAACGACTTTTCGGATTGCCTTAAGGGGCGGATCAGTGAGGGTGAAAACAGTTTCGCTCAGCAGGAGAACGGGCCCGCGGGGCCGCCAATCGCGCGCGAAAATAGCTACATACTCCAAAACTAAGCGGGTAATTAGTACTAGGACGTAGAGATTAAGTAACGATGAAATTAACGAGGCTAGTTGTGACAAGACGCACTCAACCTAACTCTGGTTAAAAAATGGGTCTTCACGCAATTGCGCGCGAGCTGCTGCTCCGGCGTCAATATTGGCTGGCGAAAGTAAAAATACGCCTTTAGTCACCTTTTCGATAGTCCCATGCAAGCCAAAAGCCAGACCTGCCGAGAAGTCAACAATGCGTCTCGCGTCAGCGTCATCCATGTCACTTAAGTTCATGATTACTGGGGTGCCAACACGAAACTCCTCCCCGATTCGGCGAGCGTCGTTGTAAGTGTGTGGATGCAAAGTTGTAATCCGGTAAACATCGGGGTTTGGCGTCACGTTTCGAGGCTGCTCAGAGTAAGAGTTCCCGTTAACGCTGAGCGAGCGGTCATCGCTTTCGAAATCAAATTGACCCTGATCATCGACGTATTCCCCGCCATCAAAGATGCCGAGGTATTCAGCGACTCTGCGCATTGCGTTAGCCATGGGGTTAGCTCCTTGCAGGGGTAATTTACTCATGAACTTACCCTTTAAATGCTCGATTTCCGAGGATAGATGACCCAATCCTTAGGTGTGTCGCGCCGAATTTGAGTGCAGCTGCAAAGTCGCCACTCATTCCTGCTGAGATCCAATTAGCCTTCGGGCTCTGCTCTCGCACTTGTTTGGATATTTCCTGCAAGAGCGCAAAAGCAGCGAAGTCGTCCCCGCCCAGTGGGGCAACTCCCATGACGCCCTGCAGAACAAGTCCCGGAGTTTGATTTATCAGATCAGCAAGTTCAAGAACTTGCTCTGGCGAAGCGCCACCTCGATTATCTTTTGGACTTGGATCTAAATCCACTTGAATCAAAGCCGCCAAAGGCTGCGTCCGGGTAAGGACTGCCTTACCTAGCGCAGTTACTAATTCAGGACGATCAACACTGTGCACGACATCTGCCCAAGTTGCCACACTCTTTGCTTTATTAGTCTGCAGTTGTCCGATTGCATGCCAAGTTAAATTGAGATCTTTAACTTCCTCAAATTTTGGTTTTGCTTCCTGATCTCGGTTTTCACCTACATCTGTTACACCAAGCTCTGCCAATAACTTGACATCGGATGCAGGCCAGGTTTTTGTAACGACAATCAAGGTAACTTCACTTGGTGAACGTTGCGCCGCGGCGCAGGCATCAGCAATCTCTGAGGTGACAATTTCCAAGTTGCTTTGCAAGTGTTGTAATCGTTTCATACCCACCACTCTAGGAACTACTTCGAATGACAAGTAATCCACCACGACCAGTTGGCTGGCCACTTGCCTTTCGGTAGGAAAATAAATTTTCACTTTCCTGTGTGCATCCTGGAAATTCATAAATAGAATCAATTTGCTTTGCCAAAACACTTCGAACGCCAGCGCGCAAATCCAAATGTGTTTCATCAAAAATCGCCGCCGGATGCTCTGAAAATTGGGAGACTCGATCACTTGGAACTTCATAGCAACTGCCACAAATAGCCGGGCCAATTACCGCTTTAGTTTGCGCAAGCTTGCCACCACTTAAAACAAAAGTGTCAACGACAGATTGCATCACATTAGCAAGCACGCCGCGCCATCCCGCATGACCGACTGCAATCACGCCTGAAACAGAGTCCGTCAATGCGAAGCCAACACAATCAGCACTTAGCGCAAGCAATGCCAAATTACCTTCTCGCGTCACAAGCCCGTCGCCACTTGGCGCTAATCCCAAACTCGAAACAACATTGACTTTATTGCCATGAGTTGCCGACATAACAGCAATACCGCTGGCCCCGGCTAGCTCAGTGACCAGCGCCAAGTTTGCGCGCACTGCGGCGGATTCATCACCCACATAATCAGCAAGATTGAGTGAGCTAAACGGGGCATTACTTAAGCCACCATTTCGGCTCAAGGCAATTACTTTTACTGAACCAAAACTGACTTGATCAAAAATTTGCGCCACACTCATATTTGGTGACCAAGCTCCGATTTCGAATCGTTGCTAGCGCAGGAAGTCAGGTACATCCAAGTCGCCAGAATCTTGGGGTTCTTCGAGATATTGCAGTTGACCCGAGTCATCAACAACTCCCACCTTTGGCAACTCACCAAATAAATTATCGAAGTTGTCGTCGTCATCAGGTACTTTTGCGCCAAATGCGCCAGTTGAATAAGAACCTGAGGTTGGAATCGCTGCTGCTCGGCCATCGCGTGCTAAGTCATTTGCAACTGCTACTGCAAGTGGGGTCTCTGCGCGAGCTCGCATCGAATTCGGCGAAGTTGAACGATTAGATGGTGGGGCGCCACCGTCAAAGCCAGCGGCAATAACAGTTACCTTGACTTGATCTCCTTGGGTGTCGTCAATTACGGCGCCAAAAATAATGTTGGCATCAGGATGAACCGCGCTTTGCACCAGACGAGCAGCCTCGTTAATTTCAAAAAGTCCCAAATCGCTGCCGCCTGAAATCGACATTAAGACGCCGCGAGCACCCTCAATGCTTGCTTCAAGCAAGGGGCTAGAAATAGCTTGAAGCGCAGCTTGCGTCGCGCGATCTGCGCCACGCGCTGATCCGATTCCCATCAGTGCGCTGCCCGCACCCTTCATTACACTTCGCACGTCTGCGTAATCTAAGTTAATTAAACCTGGGGTAGTAATTAAGTCAGTGATACCGCTGACTCCTTGAAGTAGCACCGAGTCAGCGTGGAGAAAGGCATCAATAACGCTGATGCCATCATCTGCAAGTTCAAGTAAGCGATCATTTGGAATAACAATTAACGTATCGACTTCATCGCGAAGGAGATTAACTCCTTCATCGGCTTGCGCCATTCTGCGTTTTCCCTCAAAACTAAATGGCTTAGTTACCACCGCGATAGTTAAGGCATCCATTTCGCGCGCAATCTTTGCAACAATTGGCGCGCCACCAGTTCCCGTGCCGCCGCCTTCACCCGCGGTAACAAAAACCATGTCTGCTCCGCGCAACACTTCTTCGATTTCTTCCTGGTGATCTAACGCTGCTTGGCGACCAATTTCTGGGTCTGCGCCGGCGCCCAGGCCACGGGTTAAATCTCTGCCGATATCAAGCTTGACGTCAGCATCGCTCATTAGTAAGGCTTGGGCATCAGTATTAATGGCAATGAACTCCACGCCCTTGAGCCCGGCTTCAATCATGCGATTGATGGCATTGACGCCGCCGCCGCCAATTCCGACAACTTTGATTACTGCTAAGTAATTCTGTGATGCGGCCATGATGCTTGCCTCCCTCGAAGTTCTTGTCAAAAATTTAAGTATCCATTTTGAGTGGTACTGCTCAGCAGGAAACTCTAAACCTAATCTAGAGACTTAAAGTTATGTCAACTAAGTGCAACTATAAGTTACGGGCTAGCGCGAGAAATTTAGCTGATTGAACCCTCGCGTGTCGAAATGTGCTTGGCGCAACTTGAAAAGTAATTATTTTAAAACTGTAGCGGCATCGGGAGCGCTGACGTTTATTACGGAGTAACCCTTTTCCATTAACGCCTGTGCAACTTCGACTTTGTCTGCTGCCCGTTCACTGGACCCAAAAGTAATCACTGCGCCACTTCCCAAAGTAGCGACGATACTGTCTTGCGTTGCGGCTGATAATCCAATTAATTGCCATTGCACAGGTATAGCTGCCAGAGTTTTAATCGCGCCTAGCATCGCGATGCTATCTGGCTGCGCCGAAATAATTAATAGTCCTGCAGGTGGAGCGGCTACAACCCCCGCATTGTGGCCCTGCGAATCAATTAAATTAAACCCACTTACGGTGGCAGCAACTGCAATCGGAGTTCGCTCTGTTACCTTAATCAAAATAGTGTGCGGCCAACCGCGCTCAACAGTTGCAACTTTAATTTCTGGCATCGTCATTAACTGCGAAGCCATTGCAGCGGTATCTATCGACATCAAGGAATTTCCAATTGGAACTTCGGCAAGGGTAGAGATTTGTTCAATTGTGAGGCGCTCATTACCAGTTACCGATACGTCTTGGGCAATAAACCATTTTGATTGGTAGAGACTCCACCAGACAAAAACTGCAATTACAAGTAATAACCAGATCGACCAGGGAATTTTTGGTTTGCGAGTGCTTTGTTTCTTAGCTGAGCGAACGGCTTGGGGCATGGTGTTACTTCGAATCCAATAACGCGAGTATTTCAGGGCACATCATTCCAATGTCGCCCGCTCCAAGGGTCATAATTATGTCGCCTGGCTGGGCTTGGTTAGTCAAATGGCCAGCAACCTGGGACCACGATGGTTCGAATACAACTTGCTCTGGTGCAAGTGGAACATTGTTGGCCATAGTGCTACCCGAAGCTCCTGGAATCGGAGTTTCACCTGGGGCAAAAACTTCCAAGACCACTACGAAATCTGCTAGACCAAGTGCTTGTCCAAATTCTTTTGAAAATAGTGCAGTGCGATAGTAATGATGCGCTTGAAATGCTGCCAGCACCCGACCTGACCCAACAACAGTTCGGGCTGCGCGCAGTACTGCGTCGATTTCTGTTGGGTGATGGGCGTAGTCATCGAAAACCCGCACGCCATTTATCTCGCCACGAAACTCAAATCTGCGATGGGTTCCAGTGAAGCCTTCAAGTCCTGCGACACAATCTTTGGAACTACAACCTTGTTCCAGCGCTGCGATGAGAGCGGCTGTTGCGTTTAGGGCATTATGTACACCTGGTACTAATAATTTTATTGGACCATGGGTTTGCTCCCGGAAGCGAATTGTGAATTGCGAACCCACACTTCCACTTGGCAGCAAAGTTAATACTGCATCATTTTCGCCGCCTTGCCCGTAAGTGATTACCTTTACCCCAAGTTTTTCGGCGCGCTTAGCAGCTTCTTTGGCACCGGGATCGTCGCCGCAAACTATTGCTGCGCCGCCATTACTTTTTGTTTTCACCATGAAGTCCACAAATGCCTGTTCAATGGCGGCAAGGGATTCCCAATAATTTAAGTGATCTGCCTCTACGTTGGTCACAATGGCAAAGGTTGTTGGCAAAACTAAAAATGTGCCATCACTTTCATCCGCTTCAACAACGAATAATTCCCCAGAGCCCTGATGCGCGTTACTCCCCGATTCATTCATCTCGGAACCAATGACAAATGATGGATCCTTGCCAGCATTTTGCAAAATTACCGTAACCATGGAAGTTGTTGTGGTTTTTCCATGTGTGCCAGCCACGCTAATTGTGGTGGCACCGATGAGTAACTCAGCTAGCGCAGTGGCTCTACTAATAACTGGGATGCCAAGTTGAGTTGCCTTTTGGACTTCTGGATTTTCGGAGTTAATTGCAGTTGAAACTACAACGCAAGACGGTAATGAACCCGACACTTCCAATTGATTTTCATTATGACCGACATATACTTTCGCGCCAAGTGGCTTCAATGCTTGTAAGCGCCTCGAGTCTTTTGCGTCACTGCCAGAAACTTCAATACCGCGAGCAAGTAGCACTCGAGCAATGCCACTCATTCCAGCGCCACCAATTCCAACTATGTGGACCCGACTAGTTAAGTAAGTCATGGCTTAAGTATTTCGCACTACAGAGAAAACTAGGTCTGCAAGGGCTGCCGCAGCATTCTTGTGCCCCAAGGCAGCACTTGCTTTTGCCATCGCAGCTAAGTCGTGCTCGCTTCGCAAAATGGGCAATATCTGGTTCATGACAAATTCAGCAGAGAATTCCAAATCTGAAATTAGCAACGCGCCACCTGCCTTCACCACAGGCTGCGCATTGAGACTTTGTTCACCGTTGCCAATTGGAAGTGGGACAAAACAGGTTGGCAACCCAGTGGCAGTTAACTCGGCAACTGTCATGGCGCCAGCACGAGCAATAACAAAATCAGCGGCAGCATAAGCCAAATCCATGCGATCTAGGTAGTTCAGTGGAGAGTAACGTGAACTTGCCGGGTGTTGGAACAGATTTTTTTGACCAACTAAATGAATCACAGAAAATTCGTCCAAACTGCCATTGCGTAGGCAATCATCAATCACCGAATTTAGTTTTACGGAACCCTGAGATCCACCAAAAACTAAAATACATTTTGCCTCAGGTGAAATGCCAAAATATTCGCGCGCTTGGTTGCGCGAGTTTGCTCGATCTAAGTTTTCTATCGCTTTACGTAGTGGGATGCCGATCAGTTTGGCCCGAGGCAAACTACCTGGCACGGTTTCTGCTACGGCTGTGGCAAATCTGGCACCAACTCGATTAGCCAAACCAGCTCGGGCATTAGCTTCATGTACCACGATTGGAACTAGCCCACGCGCAGCTAGATACGCAGGTATTGAAACATACCCGCCAAATCCAACTACTACGTCAGCTTGCAATTCCATAAGTAAATTGCGCGTTTGCGAAATTGCCGAACGTAAGCGAATTGGCAATGTCACTAGTTCGCCACTTAGTTTTCGAGGTAATGGCACTGCCGGGATCAATTTTAATTCGTAACCCCTGGCTGGAACTAAGTCAACTTCAAGGCCGCGTGCGGTGCCCAGCACAGTGATGTTTACCTGCGGATCAATAATTTTTAGCTGATCAGCTAAATTCAGAGCTGGTTCAATGTGACCTGCAGTGCCGCCGCCCGCAAGGACTATATTCACAAAATTTCCGCATTCATAATTTCAACACCTATCAGTTCGCACTTTGCATCACGGCTTCATGTTTAGCAAACGACATCAATATACCCATGGCGACCAAACTCGGAATTAGTGAAGATCCGCCATAACTAACCATTGGTAATGGCACACCTGTGATTGGAAGTATTCCCAGCACTGCGCCAATGTTTACCAGCGCCTGAACAACCAGCCAAGTTACGATTCCGAGGGCAGCTATTTGAATGAAGGCCTCGTTAGTGCCGCGAGCAATTCGCAATCCAATGATGGCGATAGTTACGAAAAGGACCAGGATGCCTAGAGTTCCAAAAATTCCCAGCTCTTCTCCTACTACCGCATATATAAAGTCAGTGTGCGCCTCTGGCAGCGTTCCCCACTTTTCTCGCGAGCCGCCTAACCCAACGCCCAACCAGCCGCCAGATCCAAGTGCTTGCTGACCCCGAATAACTTGAAAGCCAGTGCCTTGTGCGTCAGCGTATGGGTCCAGCCAGGAAGTGAATCGGGCAATTCGGTATGGCGCCGCAATTGTAAGTGCTGCGATTGCGGATAACCCAGCAGCCGCAATTACCAGAAACCATTTGCGCGGCGCGCCAACAAAATAAAGTAGCGAGGCCATGATGGGCATCATGACCATGGCTGTTCCCAAGTCGCCCTGCAACATAATCAAAACTAGAACTACGAAGCAGACGGGAACAAGTGGAATAACTAATTGGTCTCGCTGCTCGAGCAAATGATATTTTTTATCTAAAATATCGGCGCCCCATAACACTATTGCCAGTTTTGCAAACTCGGATGGTTGAACTCTAAACGGGCCACCAAATTCAATCCAGTTTTTTTGACCATAACGTGCCGTACCGATTATCAGAACTGCAATCAGCAAAATTCCGACTACCACCATAAATAAAGTAGACCAATGTCGAATCGCATCAACGTGCATTTTAGAAACTGTCATCATCAAGAAAACGCCAAGCGCCGCGAATATGAGTTGCCTTGTTGCTAGCGCCCAAGAGTTCCCATCATTTTGTTGGTAAGAAAATACACTCGAAGATGAAGCAACCATTACAACGCCCAAAGTAAGCAAGATACCTGTGGTAACCAGCAAAATTTTGTAATGCATCATTGGATGTTCAAGTCGAGCGGCAAGGCCGCCTTCTAAATTGGGTTCTGTTACCACGCGATTCGTTTTCATTGGGGAAGGGCCTTTACTGCTGCTGCAAATGCATCTCCGCGAGCTGCATAATCCGTAAACATATCCCATGATGCGCACCCTGGGGCAAGAAGAACTGTGTCGCCAGCCTGGGCCAAGCTTGCTGCTTTGCCCACAACTATCTCCATTGCATTAGTTTCCTTTGTCGTTACACGATGAATTGGGACATTCGGTGCGTGTCGCGCAAGCGCAGCAGCGATAAGTTCTTGGTCGATTCCCAGCAGCACAACGGCGCGCATTCGATGCGCAGTGTCTAGAACAAGTTGATCAAAATCTTGGCCTTTTGCCATGCCACCAGCAATCCAAACTACTGATCCATATGCCGTTAAAGAAGTGGCTGCAGCGTGCGTGTTTGTTGCCTTGGAATCATCAATGTAATCCACTTCATTTATGCACGCTACGTGAGAAATTCGGTGCGGTGCTGGCTGCCAATCCCGTAATCCATCACGAATTGCGCGGGCATCGATACCGTGTGCCCGAGCTAACGCGCAAGCTGCTAACGCATTTAAAACGTTGTGTTTTGCAGGTGTAGCTAAATCACTAATTTCTGCAAGTTCTAGTGCGGCATCTTTACGATTATCTAGAAATGCCCGATCAACTAGAAATTCTTCAACAACTCCAACCATAGATATGTCTGGGATTGCGTCGGTAAATCCAATCGCTCGGCAGCCTTCCATAACTTCTGCTTGTTCAACCATGTGAATAGTTTCTTCATCTGCAACATTAAATATTGCAGCCACCTGACAGCGTTCATAAATTCTGGCCTTGGCATCGCGATAGGCCACAAAGGAACCAAATAAATCAATATGGTCGGAAGCTAGGTTTAAGCAAACGGCAGCTTGTGGCGACATAGTGTGTACAAACGGAAGTTGTGGAGCGCCAACTTCAATTGCCAGCACATCCCAGGGTGTTGGATCCATTACAACTTCAACAAGGGAGCGACCAATATTTCCAGCCGCTACTGTGCGCTTTCCAGCGGCCAACAAAATTGATTCCAACATTAATGTGGTCGTCGTCTTTCCATTCGTACCAGTAACCACGAGCCATGGCGCAAGATGATTTGGATCTCGCAAGCGCCAAGCAAGTTCAAGTTCTCCCCAGATCGGTAGCTCAGCTAGTTGCGCGGATTTAACAATTGGGGCAAGCGGCGATACCCCTGGGGACAATACGAGTAAATCAATATCACTTGGCAACTCAGTGTCATCCCCAAGGCGGACATCTGCGCCAAGAATTTCCAGAATTGTTGCGCGCTCTTGTTGCCGATCGTTAGCTGCTGCATCTACAACAATTACGTGAGCACCTAAGTTGACGAGTGCATCAGCGGCCGCAAAGCCAGCAACACCCAGACCCACTACACAAACTCGAACATTAGTCCAGTCACTTATTCTTGATAATTCAGAAACATTTAGGGAAGCCATGGTTTCTACTGACGCACCCATTCCGCATAAAACAGTGCCATACCTGCGCCAACGCAAAGTCCTTGAATAATCCAGAACCGAACAACAATTTGAACTTCTGGCCAACCCTTTAACTCGAAATGATGATGTAGCGGCGCCATGCGAAATATTCGACGACCAGTTGCTTTAAACACTCCAACTTGAGTTATCACTGAGAGTGTGATCAATATGAACAAGCCGCCGATTAATACGAGTAGCAACTCCGTTCGAGTCATTAATGCCAGCGCGGCTATGCCACCACCCAAAGCAAGGGATCCGGTGTCGCCCATGAAGATTCGCGCTGGGCTGGCATTCCACCACAAAAAACCAAAGCAAGCACCTGCGCAGGCAGCCGCAAATACTGCTAAGTCAAGGGGATCGCGCACGGTGTAGCAACGTGGGATTTCCCCCCAAAAACAACTCTGGCCATACTGCCAAATCGACATCACGGTGTATGCAATAAATGCCACAAGCGCGGCTCCGGTCGCAAGTCCGTCGAGTCCGTCACTTAGATTTACCCCGTTTGAAATTCCTGTAATAAGTAACCAAATCCAAAAGATTAGTGCGGCAGATGGCAATATCCAATCAGTGTCTCTTACCCAAGAAATGGCATTACTTACCGGCATGTTATTTCCTTCATCTGGAAACTGCATGGCTAGATATCCAAAGGAAAGGGCGGCAATAGCTTGACCAAGTAATTTAGTTCTTGCTCTAATTCCAGTACTGCGTTGTTTGAAAATCTTTAAGTAGTCATCAGCAACGCCGACCAAGCTCAGGGTAAACATTAAATATATTGCAAGTAATCCAGAAGCTGTTGGCGGCCGCATCATAATTAAATGTGCTAAGAAGTAGGCAAGAATTACTGAGCCAACTATCGCAACTCCGCCCATAGAAGGTGTGCCACGTTTGCTGCCGTGTTCGGGATAATTAATCTCACTTGTTGACTCTCGAATCGCTTGCGCCATACCCCGACGACGCAAGAAATTAATCAGTAACGGTGTTCCGATGAGTGAAAATAAAGTTGCCAGGCCACCCGCTAGTACTACCAGCTTCACTTTTGGCTCCACTTCATTTTTAGACAGGCTTCAACTTCTGTTGCCAGCACTTCAAAATGTTCAGAGCGGGAAGCTTTAAACAAGATGATGTCCCCAGAATTGGCTTCCTTGCAAATGTAGTCTGTCGCCGCTTGGAAATCGGGCAACCACACCGTTTTTAGCGCGGGGTCAACGGAGTTAGGGAGTCCGTAAATTCCCCCGTTAGCACCAACTGCAACTAAATGTGAAATTCCAAGGTGCGTGCAATGTGCAACTACCCCTTGGTGTAACTCCGCGCTTAAAGTCCCGAGTTCATGCATCATTCCTACTACTGCCCAAGTCTTTTCGTGATTTGGAATCTTCTTTAAAGTATTAAGTGCCGCGGTCATTGACTCTGGATTTGCGTTATATGAATCATTAATTATCGTGATGTCCCCAGGTAAGTTATGTACTTCCATGCGCCACTTGCTTACCTGCTTTAAGTCCGCGAGCGCTTCTACGATTTGTGATATTTCCATTCCCACTGCAATGCCAACTGCGCAAGCAGCCAGAGCATTCATGACGTTATGTTCACCTAATATCGGGACAGTGGCAGCTGCTCGATAGCCAAGATAAACCAAATCAAAATCGTAAGTACCGTCGCTGGTTAGAACTACGTTTTCAGCGCGAATGTCAGCCAGCTCAGAAAACCCATAAGTAAATACCGTTGCCTTGGTTAAACTTCGCATTGCAAGAACGCGAGCATCGTCTGCATTTAATATTGCGACCCCTGCGTCAGATAACGATTGAACTAATTCAGACTTTGCTTGCGCAATGCCTTCGATGCTTCCAACTTCACCGATGTGTGCCTGGCCAACATTTGTCACCACACCAATTGTGGGATGGGCGATTTCACAAAGTAGCGAGATGTGGTGCAGGCCGCGCATTCCCATCTCTGCAACTAAGTATCGAGTTCCTGGCGGCGTACTAAGAATAGTAAGTGGTAAACCGAGTTCGTTATTTGGTGATCCAATTGGCGCATGCGTTGCGCCCGCATGGGAAAGAACTTGACCAATCATGTCTTTAGTTGACGTTTTTCCAGAAGATCCCGTAACTCCAATTACTTCAACATTTGTCATCACATTACGTACCTGTGTTGCAAGTTTTCCTAGAGCGAAAATAACTGGATCAAGCTCGCCCGCAACATTTGGAACTAGTACATGATCACCAGTTACTTCCCGTGATGCTAGGTAAGCAACTGCCCCATTTTCTTTAGCTTGCGCAATGTGGTCATGACCATCAGTGCGCTCGCCTAAAATTGCACAAAATAAATCACCAGGTTTAGTTGTTCTTGAATCAGTAGAAATTCCGGTGATTCGAATGTTTGGGTTTCCGATCAAGGTGCCATCAATAACTTGAGCAACTTGGGAAAGTGTTAACTCAGGCAAGTTCTGACTCCTGCACTGCTACCAAGCGATCATCAAACGGGAAAATTTCGCCGTTAATCTCTTGTCCGGTTTCGTGACCTTTGCCAAGGATAGCAACGACATCATCTCGCTGAGCAATGTTTAATGCCTTTGCAATTGCTTCCCGTCGATTGGCCACTTCAAATACTTGAGTAGCGTCCGATGCTATGCCAGCCAAAATTTGACGGCGAATTTCGGCAGGTTCTTCCGAGCGCGGGTTGTCATCAGTAATTATGACAACGTCGGACAATTTGCTAGCAACTCGTCCCATAATTGGACGCTTCGAGGAATCTCGGTCACCACCGCAACCAATTACTGTTATTAGTTTTCTGACCCCAGATTCGCGGATTGCATTAAGTGCAGTTGCCACTGCATCTGGGGTGTGTGCGTAATCAACTATCACCCGCGCTAAGCCAGAAACAATTACTTCTTCGAGCCTGCCAGGAATTGCCCTGATGTTTCGGATTGACTTGATGCCTTGCTGTAACGGTAAGCCGAGGATTTCACTTGCTGCTAACGCGCAACTGGCATTAACGGCGTTGTAGGCACCGAGCATGTTTACTTCTATTGAAAAATTGGTGCCATCTGCGCGTTGCAACTCTTGTGTGGTGAATCCAGTTGAATTGGAGGTGGCAGGTTGGGTTTGCCAATCCCCTTGGCTGCCAATTGAGATCGCCGGAATGGTAACTTGCGCAAATAGTTTTTTCCCCCAGTCATCGTCAATACAGATAACGGCAGCTTTGGCATAACTTGGAGTGAATAACTTTGCCTTAGCAGCAAAGTAACGTTCCATTGAGTCATGAAAATCTAAGTGATCTTGCGTCAAGTTGGTAAAGATTGCAACATCAAATTGCAAACCTAAAACTCGATCTAATTCCAACGCATGGCTAGAAACTTCCATGAACACATGGGTGATTCCTTGTTCAACCATCACTGCTAGTAGCGCAAATAGATCTGTGGATTCTGGCGTTGTGCGTACGCTCGGTATTGTTTCCAAATCCAGGAAGGTTCCCAAGGTCCCGATTACCCCAACATGTGAGCCGGAATCAAGAAAGATTGAACGAAGCATGTGCGTTGTCGTAGTTTTTCCATTAGTGCCAGTTACGCCAACGATCTTCAAGCTATTTTCTGGGTGACCATAAATTTTGGCTGCCAGCTTTGCCATATCTTTTCTTGCATCTGTTAATTCCAAGCAAGGTACTTGTTTAGAACCCAAAGATTTATACCCCGTTGAATCAGTTGCAACTGCGATTGCGCCATTACTCAGGGCCTGATCAACGTACTCAATCCCATGCCCATTGCTACCCGGTAGGGCAACGAACAAATCTCCTGGACGAACTGATCTTGAGTCATGCGTAATCCCAGTTACTGTTTCTCGCGCATGACACGTACCCGAAACAAGTAACGCCAACTCGGAAAGTGAAGTCTTACTTTTTACTGGGCGCAGGTCCATGACGTGAGACTCCTACCATTCAACTGGAAGCTTTGGAGGATTTGTAGTCGAAGGTGGGACTTTGTTATTCGCTAATGCGTACGTCATAACTTTTTTAAATACCGGCCCAGCAACCACGCTTCCATAAGTGCTGGTCTTTGGATTATGAATGCTGACCGCCATCACAAATGCTGGCTTTTCAGCTGGCGCCATTCCTATAAATGAAGAAGTGTAACCGCTGTAGCCACCAGTAGCTTGGTCGTACCTGTTAGCAGTTCCAGTTTTTCCAGCCACTCGGTAGCCAGGAATTTGCAGACTATTAGCAGTACCGTCTGCGGAAACAACACTTTCAAGCATTTCGCGCACAGTTTTTGCGGTCTCTGCACTGACTACTCGCCGGCCTTCACTCAAGAAAGTAGGTTCAAACACCCCTTGCGAATTTGAATAGCCAGAGATCAACCTTGGCTTGACCCGAATTCCATCGTTTGCAATCGTGGCAAAGACGCTAGCTGCTTGCACGACATTTACAGCAAGTCCTTGACCAAATGCCAAAGTTGGAAAAGTTGTGTCTGACCATTGGTTGGCATCATCGATGTCGGGAAGCGTACCAGCACTTTCGCCGGGGAAATTTAATCCAGTTGATTCACCAATTCCAAATTTTTGGAGGTACTTGTAAAAGGTTTTTTCACCAATTGTTTCTGCAGCCAAAATTGTTCCGATGTTACTTGACTTGGCTAATACCCCCGCAAGCGTTAATTGCAATACACCATGTTCGTTGTAGTCCTTGAATGAAGTGCCACCACGCAGAAGTCGGTTAGGTACTGTGAATGCAGTTTGCGCTCCAGCGCCACCTTCTTCAATAACAGCGGCCATAGTCATTACTTTGCTTGTGGAGCCTGGTTCAAAAATATCGGTTACCGCAGAATTGCGCTTGGTGTAATCCGTGGAAGCGAACGGGACATTCGGGTCAAAAGTTGGATAAGTTGCAAGAGCCAAAATATTTCCAGTGTTAGGTTCCACAATGACTGCAACGCCACCTTCAGCGCCTGTTGCAATTACTTGATCTTGCAGTGATCGCTCTAGGGTTGCCTGCAGGTCAGCATCAATTGTGAGTCGAACCGAAAGTCCATTTATCGGATCAATGCTTTGTCTCTGACTCGCAGGTATCTCGCGGCCATTAACCCGCTCAACCGTGAGGGTTCCATCTTGGCCCATAAGTTGTTTGTTGAGTCCAAATTCCAATCCGCCAAGACCAGTGCCCTCAGCTCCGACATAGCCAACAATGCTTGCAGCTAGCTTGCCATTTGGGTACGTACGATTAGTCGTGGGTTCACTAAAGACCCCTGGAATCCCAAGTTCTGCGACTTGTTGCCAAGTTTCTGGAGTGATTCGTTTTGCAACATATGAAAACCGCGAATCAATAGTTAGTGATTCGACTATTTGCGCTTGCGGAATTCCAAGTATTGAGGAAAGCGCAGCTGCAGTGCCCACTGGATCTGTGATTAATGTTGGGTCAACCGTTACGTTTCGAGCCATAATGGTGATCGCGATTGGCGTGCCGTTGCGATCTGTAAAACCACCACGCGTTGCTGGTAATAACAAAGTTTGGATTCGGGAATTCTGGGCGGTTGCAGCAAGCTCTGGTCCACGAATAATTTGGATTTCAACGAGTTTAGTTACATACCCCAGCATGACCACTAGAAAAATAACGGTTACAAATCTGATACGTTTGCGCGGGTTGGCAAGTGAAATCAGCACTGGTGGTTTTGCAAGTTGTGGTTGTGGCCTTTGACTTGGACCATGACTTGGACCATGACTCGGCCGTTGACTCAGTTGTGGGCCATTGCTGCTCATGGAACTACCAGAGGCACCGCGACAACTGGAGTACCTAAAATTTCACGATCTGACAGGCGCAAAAAAACAGGGGTTTGCGCCGGCACCATTCCCATGGTTTCTGCGCTTTCCAGCAAACTGCCCGGAGATTCACCTAAAGACACCGTGCTGGATATAGATTGTTCAAGCGCTGTCATTTGGCTTAATTGAACTTTTAATTCATATTTTTGAAATGATGCTTGCGCACCTAACGTATTTACATAAAGCAAAGTCATCATCCCGGTGAACATGATTCCAAGAATAATAAATGTGAAAGTTTTTTTGCTCGCTCGTCCTTGTGGCACCACAACTGGAATCGCTTCGGCAATCGGAGAAATTATTGGTTTGAGAATTGGTTTAACGAGCGCCAATTTACGCATGGTTCGCGATTTACTTGGAATCGGACTAAGGCTAGGAGTTCTTGCAGGCATTACGCTCATGCGGCAACTCCTATTCGCTGGGCGGCACGCAACCGAACTGAGGTAGCGCGGGAATTTTGGGCAATTTCGTCATCACTTGCTGGCTCAGATCCTCGTGTCAATATTTTCAGCCAAGGCTTATCTGTATCTGGAACAAATGGCATGTCAACTGGTGTTGTCGACATCGTTCCAACGCGCAAGGCGTTCTTTACAATGCGGTCTTCAAGTGACTGATAGGACAGAACAACAATTCGCCCATCAAGCTCCAGGCAATCAAGTGCTGCTGGAATGGCTCGCTCTAAGACGGCAAGTTCATCGTTTACTTCAATGCGAAGCGCTTGAAAAGTACGCTTTGCGGGATTGCCACCAGTGCGCCTAGTTGCAGCGGGTATTGCATCACGAACAACAGTTACCAATCGATCGCTTGTGGTGAATGGCTTGATTTGACGTTCCCGAATAATGGCATTGGCCACCCGACTTGCAAATCTCTCCTCACCATATTCTCGCAAGATTCTGGCTAAGTTTGCGTAGTCGTAGGTGTTAACAACATCAGCAGCGCTTTGACCAACTGTGCCATTCATTCGCATATCTAGCGGAGCATTTCTGGAATAAGTAAAGCCGCGTTCGTCGTTATCAAGTTGCATGGAAGACACGCCAAGATCAAAGAGGATGCCTTGCACATGCTCGATATCTAAATCTGCTAACACCTGTGAAATTTCGTCATACACCGCGAGGACAAAATCAATTCTTGGAGCAAATCTAGATAATCGAGTTTTTGAAAGCTCTAACGCTTCTGGATCGCGATCAATTCCAATCACCCGCAAATTTGGAAACTCGGTCAATGCTGATTCAGCGTGACCGCCAAGACCTAAAGTTGCATCAATCAAAATTGCATTATCAACACTGATGGCTGGCGCCAACAACTCAAAACATCTTTGTTGTAAAACTGGAGTGTGGGTGAAAGTCGTCATCGAGCCACCTTGGAACTTGCTGCTACCTCTAGTCCCTGGTCGTTGGAGAGCCTGGCACCGGGGAAGGTGCGCCAGGATCTAGCCAACGGCCAGAGGCCACAGGCAACATCATGTGAAGTTGACTTCGTTAAAAAAATTTTTGATGTCATGGCATGACACCCTCATCCAAACTTGCGAAACCAGGTTCCTGGATCGCAAGATATTGGCTCCAGGCCAAGGTGTCCCAAACTTCAATACGAGTATCTGCGCCAACTACAACTAAGTCGCGATTAAGTCCGGCCCATTCCCGAAGTGGAGCTGGAATAGTCACACGACCTTGCTTGTCGGCGCTGTCATCAAATGCGGAAGAGAAAAAGACGCGGGTGTAGGCGCGAACTTTTTCATTATTTTGAGAGCGTTGCCGCAGGCTTTCAGCAAATTCTTCAAATTGCTCGTTTGGCCAAATTACAACGCAGCGTTCTTGACCCTTGGTCATAACTAAGCCCGTAGTTAAAGGGTCTCGGAATTTGGCGGGCAAAATTAAGCGGCCTTTTTCATCAAGTTTTGGCGTGTGGGTACCTAAAAACACTGTTGCCACCCGCCTTAAGCAATAGCAACCCTTCCCCGGGTCACCGCGTTGTCCCAGATTACTCCCTTTTCCTCCACTGTCAACCTAAATTTATGCACTGGAGTCACACCTTTAACGAAAACGGAGAATTAACCCAACAAATAAAGGGTGGAGTAAAATGGGGTGAATTTAATAGAAAAGTTATTTAGTGGGGACTACAAGCCCCGTTGGATCGCCGCACATTATGTTTCGATCTAATGTAACGCCATCCATGGTCGCGACAAATTGCACTATGTCGGGGGTTTTTCCACCGAATGAACCCCGCAGGCAGGCAGCTTTTGAATCTGCCACCCCAGATGCGACATCCGAATAAGGACCAAGTGCCAGCCAAGTTGGCATCCCAACATTTGCATTGCCGGTTATTTCAAACCAGTGGGCTGGCGGGGCATAAATTCCAACAGGGTACCCAGCCGAAGTTAAGGTAATCGCAATTTCAGTTAATGCCTGAACCGCACGATCTGGACTTGTCCAAGTGTTGTAAGTTTCAACATCTAACCAAATTGGCGTACCGGCTTTGATTTCGTACTTACTTAATCGCTCCAAGGTATCGTTTGCAATCTTTTTGCCGTAACGAACAGGTGATTCTTTTCCAGGATCTGCAGTATTTATATAAACCGCAACTGCGTCGTAAGTTAAAGCCCACTTCCATTGCTTTGCGAAGCAGTTGTTTTCTGAAAATGGCTTGCCACCATTTAAACCAACAATTACAAACCCAACGAATTTATTTGGCAATTTATCTTTGCACTGTGGATAGCTAACGTCATACCCACTGTTATCAATGAGCTGCGAAAATGGAATTAGTTCCGGTTGGGTGGCCTTGATTAATGGCCGGCCATCAACTGTTTCAATAGTTAATGGTTCTGGATACAACCACGAAGTTACAACGGAATATCCAACTAGCCCAGCAAGTGCTAGTGCGCCCGCGGTTACTACAAACCCAAAAAACCTACGCAAACCTTATTCGATCGGACCAGTATTTGCTGCTGGGAAATAATCCTGGCCAATTCCTGAAGCTCTAGTTGGAATCATTACTGAGCGAACCCAAGACAAGACCTCGGTGCCATCTTGGTTAATTCCACGGGTTCGCATGGTCAGAATTCCAAAATCTGGACGCGAGGATGACATTCGCATTTCCAATACTTTACTTTCGGCGTACAAAGTGTCATTTACATAAACTGGGGATTTTAATTTGATGTCAGTCCAGCCCAGGTTTGCAACGGCATGCTGACTCATATCAAGTACTGACATACCAAGTACCAAGGCAACGGTGAGGCCAGAATTTACAATGATGCGGCCTTCAGCGATGGGATTCATTTTTGCATAGTGCTCATTGAAATGGTTTTGATTGGTGTTTACCGTTAATAATGTGAACCAGGTTGAGTCAGCTTCCGTAATGGTGCGACCAAGTGCGTGCTGGTATACATCTCCAACAATATAGTCTTCGGCAAAATTTCCAATTTCAGCTTTGTGAATCGTCATGGATAAATAATGCCTTACTTAAGTCAGGCTCGTCTAATTAGCCGTTGTCTTGGCGACGATCCCAGCGATCTTCTAGACCTTGCATGAACCCACCACTAGGAGCTGGTTTAGTTGATGATGTCGGATCTTTCGCGCCGGCTGCGGCTTTAGTTCCAAGTTGCGCAAAGTAAAAACCAGCGACAATAGCCAAAAACCCTAGGACTCCAAGGGCTGGTATTGCCAAAGTGACTGCAGCAATTAAAATTCCGATGCCTGTTACGACGCCTAATACTGCTACCCCAATACTTCTTGGGGCAGCTCGACTAACCATTGGGACGCGAAGGGCGGAGGCAAATTTGGGATCTTCACTAGCAAGCGCACGTTCCATCTGCTCAAGAAGTGCTTGCTCGTGATCTGAGAGTGCCATGTTCGCCTCCTAATTACTTGACTAACTAAATACCTACATCTTAAATACTTACACTAAGCCTACGTCTGAATCGGGAATCCGGAAACTAAATCCAGTGATTTAGCCACTAATTTGGGGAATTTGTTCCCAAAATCACCTAATTGTCAGTTTCAATTAATCTGGCTGGTTTAACGGCAGAACTTCCAAATTTTTGCGTGACTTGATCCATTGCTGCCTCCGCCTCGCGCCAGCCAGCATCTCGATCTGATAATTCCAGTTGGATGGCTGATTCACTCGTCGGAATTAGTCCGGTGGCTCGCACTCCAACAAGGCGAATCCGAGCTCGCTGCAAATTCATGGCTGTGAACAAGTTTTTACTCGTTGCATAAATATCGGTTGCCAGGTCGGTTGCGGAAACCAGCGACTTGCTGCGGGTTACTGATGTGAAATCAGAAAATCTAACCTTGATTGTGATGGTGCGAGAAAAATAATTCGCATCTCGCAGACGTTTTGCCACTTTGTTGCTCAAATCTAAGAACTGAGCTAGCAATAACTCTGGATCATCAATATCAGAATCGAAAGTGCGCTCCGCACCGATACTTTTCTCGGCTTGATTTGGTGTTACTTTGCGTGGATCACGGGCCCAGGCCAACTCGTAAAGATGCTCAGCAGCGCCTTGACCAATTACGCGAGTTAGAGTTTTTACTGGAGTATTTGCGATATCGGCTACCGTGACCAGCCCAAGTCGAGAAAGTTGTTCAGCTGTTTTCTCACCAACTCCCCAAAGCGCGCCAATTGGTAGCGGGTGCAAGAACTCAATTACTTTGTCAGCTGAAACTACGTGTAAGCCATCTGGCTTAGCAAAGTTAGTTGCAAGTTTTGCAATGAACATTGTTGACGCTACTCCAACGG
>ERZ888423.709-NODE-709-length-33277-cov-12.925832_pt1 | contig 33277 bp, 24 predicted proteins | sample MGYA00520523_ERZ888423 | MGnify/ENA primary metagenome ERZ888423 (study PRJEB32303, sample SAMEA104408611) | aquatic metagenome | biome: Brackish water; feature: Pelagic; material: water | place: Baltic Sea | collected 2014-06-08T10:24:00 | depth 30,27 m ...
ACCATTATCGCATCAAAAATAGTAAGAGAAGATAAACTTCAAGCCATTTGTAATTTACTCGAAAACCAAATTTCTTATTATGATTGGGTAGGTTTTTATTTTAAAAATGGCGACAAAAGAGAATTGAAATTGGCGCAATTTACTGGTGAGCCAACAGAACATACCATTATTCCATTTGGAAAAGGCATTTGTGGTCAAGTTGCAGTGAGCAATCAAAATTTTGTGGTGCAAGACGTTTCTGCACAAGATAACTATATTTCTTGTGGCTGGAAAGTGAAATCCGAAATTGTGATTCCTATTTTTGTAAATGACGAAAATATTGGTCAAATAGACATTGATTCACACACTGTAAATCCGTTTTCTAAAAATGACGAGGAATTATTGGAATATACTTGCAAAAAAGTAGCTACTTTGTTTTGATAGCTCTCTATTGTTAATTATTAACGGTATTTGTTACTATCTTTTTATTGTGATTCATTGCATGTTTGCGTAGTTTTGCATGCTTAACAAAACAGCAAAAAATGAGCACTTCAAAACAAATTAAATCTGCCTTAATTTCAGTTTTTCATAAAGATGGATTGGCACCAATTGTAGAAAAATTAAACGAATTAAACGTTGCAATTTACTCTACTGGAGGTACAGAAAAATTTATCACTGATTTAGGAATTGAAGTAATTCCTGTTGAGGATGTTACCTCATATCCTTCTATTTTAGGAGGAAGAGTAAAAACATTGCATCCTAAAATTTTTGGTGGAATTCTCAATAGACAAGACCACAAAGGCGATATTGCTGAAATGAAAGAATACGAAATTCCGCAAATTGATTTGGTCATTGTTGATTTATATCCGTTCGAAAAAACAGTTGCTTCAGGCGCTTCTGAAGAAGATATTGTTGAGAAAATTGATATTGGAGGCATTTCTCTGATTCGTGCTGCAGCAAAAAATTTTAAAGATACTTTTATTGTTTCGTCAATGGAACAATATGAAGATTTTCTAAACATTATTTCCGAAAATAATTGTGTTACAACATTAGAACAAAGAAAAAAGTTTGCCTCAAAATCATTCAATGTTTCATCACATTATGATACTGCAATTTTCAATTATTTTAATGAAGATGAAGTCGTTTTTAAAGCAAGTGAACAAAAATCACAAGTGTTGCGCTATGGTGAAAATCCACATCAAAAAGGGTATTTCTTTGGCGATTTGGAAGCAATGTTTGATAAAATCCATGGAAAAGAATTGAGTTACAACAATTTGTTGGATGTAGATGCTGCTGTCAATTTAATGGAGGAATTTAGAGGAGAAGCGCCTACTTTTGCCATTTTAAAACACAACAATGCTTGTGGATTTGCGCAAAGAATAACCATTAAAGAAGCGTATGTTGATGCTTTGGCTGGAGATCCAGTTTCCGCTTTTGGTGGAATTTTAATTGCAAATACTACTATTGATGCTGCAACTGCTCAAGAAATTAATGACTTATTTTGTGAAGTTGTGATTGCGCCAAACTATACTGAAGATGCTTTGGAAATAATACAAACAAAGAAAAATAGAATCATTTTAGTGCAAAAAGAAGTGAAATTGCCCACACAATCAGTGAGAACTTCATTGAATGGATTATTGGTTCAAGACAAAGATTTCATCACAGATGCAAAAGAACATTTGACATTTGTTACCAATACAAAACCAAGCGAACCTGAAATTGAAGATTTGTTATTTGCCTCAAAATTGTGCAAAAACACAAAATCAAACACGATTGTTTTGGTGAAAAACAAACAACTTTTGGCAAGTGGAACTGGTCAAACAAGTAGAGTTGACGCCTTAAATCAAGCCATTGAGAAAGCAAAAAACTTTGGATTTGACTTGAATGGTGCAGCCATGGCAAGTGATGCTTTTTTCCCTTTTCCAGATTGTGTAGAAATTGCTGATAAAGCAGGGATTAAAAGCGTGATTCAACCTGGAGGATCTATCAAAGATCAATTGAGTGTTGATTATTGCAACGCCCACAACTTATCAATGGTAACTTCTGGCATAAGACATTTTAAACATTAAAAAAATTAAGTGAATTAAACAGATTTAATTTGTAATTTTGTGATAATACACATTATTTTAAATAATAAACATATTTATGGGTTTTTTCGATTTCATGACTGAAGATATTGCCATTGATTTGGGAACTGCAAATACATTAATAATTCACAATGGTAAGGTAGTTATTGATAGTCCATCAATAGTAGCAAGAAATAGAATTACGGGTAAAATAATTGCAATTGGTCATGAAGCGAGCTTGATGCAAGGAAAAACCCACGAAAACATCAAAACGATTCGTCCATTGAAAGATGGTGTTATTGCTGATTTTCAGGCATCTGAAGAGATGATTAAGGAGTTTATAAAGCAAATTCCATCAATTAAAAAGAAATTATTTCCACCAGCTTTGCGAATGGTGATTTGCATTCCATCAGGAATTACAGAAGTTGAAAAACGTGCTGTAAGAGATTCTGCAAAACACATGAATGCTAAAGAAATTTATTTGATTTATGAACCAATGGCTGCTGCAATTGGAGTTGGAATTGATATTATGGAACCAAAAGGAAACATGATTATTGATATTGGTGGCGGGACTACAGAAATTGCTGTGATTGCTTTAGGTGGCATTGTGTGCGACCAATCAGTGAAAGTTGCTGGTGACTTGTTTACCAATGATATTATGTATTATATGCGCACACAACACAATCTTCATGTAGGAGAAACTACTGCTGAAAAAATAAAAATTCAAGTGGGTGCAGCAACTGAAGATTTGGATTCACCACCAGAAGAAATGTTGGTTCAAGGTAGAGATTTATTGAGCGGAAAACCAAAACAAGTTCAAGTTTCGCACCGTGAAATCGCAAAAGCATTAGACAAATCTATACTAAGAATTGAAGATGCTGTGATGGAAACATTGTCAAAAACACCACCAGAATTGGCTGCGGATATTTATAATTCAGGTATTTATTTAGCTGGAGGAGGTTCAATGCTAAGAGGTTTAGATAAGCGTTTATCTCGGAAAACTGATTTGCCAGTATATGTTACTGAAGATCCATTAACAGCTGTTGTTCGCGGAACAGGAGCTGCTTTAAAAGAACTTGTAAAGTACAAAAATGTGTTGATGAACTAGCCTTTAAATTCTAACAATGCAACAACTGATTTTTTTTATTCAGCGGTTTAAATATTTTTTATTTTTTATATTATTAGAATCTATAGCTATTGGTTTCACAATTTCAAACCTTAGTTTTCATAAAAGCAAAATTATAAATTCTACAAATTTAATAGTTGCAGGTTTATACGAGCAGAGATCAAAAATCACTGATTATTTTCGTCTAAAATCTGAAAATGAAATTTTAGCTACTGAAAATGTTCGTTTAAAAAATCTTCTTGAAAAAAAACCAATAGTCACAATAATCAGAGACTCTACAATAAACGATACTATAAAATATTTTCAAAAATTTACTTTTACTGCTGGCAAAATCATCAACAATAACTATAACAAAGAATTTAATTTTTTGACTTTAAATATCGGAAAAAACCAAGGAATTGATAAGGAAATGGCAGTTGTTAATAGCAATGGAATCATTGGAATTGTTGATCACGCCAAACCTAAATATGCCAGAGTTCAGTCAATTTTAAACAGAAATAGCCGAATCAATGCGCGACTAAAAAATACCAATTATTTTGGCTCACTAAATTGGGATGGAAGTGATTATAAAATAGTACAATTGATAGATATTCCAAGGCAAGCACCTCTCAGAATTGGTGATACTATCGAAACTGGAGGAAAATCTACCATTTTTCCTGAAGGAATTTTAATAGGACGAGTTTCGAAAATTAGTAGAGGAAACTCAGCTGACAACAGAGTTACCATTACTCTTTTTAATGATATGAGCAATCTTGGAGTTGTTTATGTGATTAAAAATTTTGAAAAGAATGAGATAAGAACCATTGAAAGTTTAGAAAATGAATAAGCGATTAAGACTGTTTTTTTTATTCTTTTTATTGCTTTTTTTACAAGTTTTTATGCTGAATAACATCTTATTATTTGGGTCTATAAATCCTTATTTATATATTGTTTTTGTTATTTTATATCCCGTAAAAGAGAATAAGTTTTATTTGTTGTTTTTTTCATTTTTACTTGGATTATTTGTTGATTTTTTCTCTGATACAGTTGGTGTCCACGCTTTTTCTATCACATTTATTGCATACATCAGATTATTTTTTATCAAAGTTTATTTCAGAAAATTAGAGCTTGATTATCCATTTTTCAAACTTCAATCTGAGTCATTTGGAAAAAAATTCAATTTCGTGGTCACTTTAACACTTATTCATCACTTTTTGTTATTTTTATTGGCAAACTTTAGCTTTTTTAATTTTTCTACTGTGCTGAGTAATACATTTTTTTCGAGTATTTTTACATTGGTTTTATATTTTATAGGAACCGCTATTTTTAATGAAAACGAATAATGCAAAAAAAAATTTATTATATTTATTAATATCCTTAACTGGTGTTATCTTCATTGGAAAACTGTTTCAATTACAAATTTTGAGAGGAGTTGATTTTGATCCAGTTCATAATGCTTCCATAAAAATCGAATATGATTATCCTGAAAGAGGTTATATTTATGACAGAAATGGACGGCTTTTAGTTGCTAATCAATTATCATATGATGTGATGGTGCAACCAAATCAAGTAAAAATATTAGATACTGTTGAATTTTGTAAACTTCTAAAAATAGAAAAAGAGGATTTCATTAAAAGATTTAAAAAGGCAGAAAATTACGCCTCATACCTTACTTCTGTTTTCTTAAAACAATTGGCAAAAGAGGATTTTGCTTATTTGCAAGAAAAACTGCACAAATACAACGGTTTTTACATCCAAAAAAGAATTATTAGAGATTATCCTGTCAATGCAGCAGCCAATGTTTTGGGTTATATTGGTGAGGTTAACGAAGAAAAAGCACGAAATAGCAATGATTACGAGCAAGGAGAATTGGAAGGAAAAGAAGGTGTTGAAAGAGAATATGAAGCGCTTTTAAAAGGCAAAAAAGGTAAAAAATACTTCAATAGAAATCGGTTTAACAAAGTTACAGGTTCATTTAAAAATGGATTGATGGACTCTTTATCAGAAGGAGGAAAAGATTTGACTTTGACAATAGACATTGAATTACAATTGTATGCACAACAATTAATGAATGGAAAACGTGGTGGAATTGTTGCAATTGAACCCTCAACTGGCGAAATTCTTGCACTTGTTACTTCTCCCTCTTACGACCCAAATATGTTGGTTGGAAGAGATCGTTCAAAAAATTCAATTTTCTTGATGGATCCAAATAATCCTGAAAAACCAACATACGACAGGGCTTTATTGGCTGCATATCCCCCAGGTTCCCCATTCAAAATGATGAATGCTTTGATTGCTCTGCAAGAAAACGTTATCAATACCGAAACTACTTTTAGATGTTATGGTGGCTATAGATATGGTAGCAAAAGTCATAATTTTATGAGATGTCACTGTGGAATTTATGACTCACCAATTGCTTTAAAAACAGGAATAGCAAAATCTTGTAATAGTTATTTTTCTAATACCTACAAAAGAATTATCGAAAAAAAGAGAAAACCAAGTCAAGGGTTAGATACTTGGAATAAACACGCAACTAGCTTTGGATTAGGAAGTTATCTTGGGTATGATTTGCCTTCTGGTGCTCCAGGATTGATTCCTGACGGAAAATATTATGATGATATTTATAAATATAGATGGACTGCTTCCACGAATATTTCAAATGCAATTGGTCAAGGTGAAGTTTTGACAACGCCAATTCAGTTGGCTAATTTTACAGCCGCAATAGCCAACAGGGGTTATTTTTACACTCCTCATATTGTTAAAAAAATTGATTTGAAACCGATTAAAAATCCTGAATTTATTAATAAAAAGCAAACAACTATTAACACTGAATATTTTGAACCAGTTGTAGAAGCAATGCACGAAGTTTTTAAAACTGGATCAGGAAGATGGAGTCAAGTAAATGGCATTGAAATTTGCGGAAAAACAGGAACTTCAGAAAACTTTGTACGAGTAAACGGATACAAGCAACAATTAGCAGATCACTCTATTTTGGTTGCCTTTGCACCTAAAAATAATCCAAAAATTGCATTGGCCGTTTTTGTTGAGAATGGCGGATTTGGATCTACAATTGCAGCGCCAATCACAAGTTTGATGATTGAAAAATATTTAAATGGATATATTTCTGAGGAAAACAAATTAAGAGAAACTAATATGTTAAATCTAAGTCTGCAAGATATTTACAATTATTACAGACCAAAAAATAAGGAAATTGCGTCAAGAAAAGAATAACATTTTTGAAGGAATAGATTGGATTCTTGTTTTTTTCTATTTCTTTTTTGTGGGTTTTGGATGGCTCAATATTTATGCTGCTTCAAAAACTGATGAAAATCTTCATATTTTAGATTTTACAACAAAATATGGAAAACAACTTCTTTGGATAGGATTTAGTTTTCCTTTAATTGTTACAGTTTTATTTTTTAACTCAAAATTTTATGAGCGTTTTTCGAGTATTTTTTATTTTATTTCGATTTTGTTATTGCTGCTCTTATTTCCTCTCGGAAAAGAAATAAATGGTGCAAGAGCATGGTTTAATTTTGGGTCAATGAGTTTACAACCAGCAGAATTTGTAAAAGTTACTTCAGCTTTAGCTATTGCAAAATTGTTAAGTGACCGTCAATACAATTTAAACTTAGTCAAAAATCAAATTAAAGCATTTTTAATTATATTTTTTCCTACAATTTTAATTGTTCTTCAACCAGATCCTGGATCTGCATTGATTTATCTTTCATTTTTTCTTGTTTTGAATCGAGAAGGTCTGACGTTAAATTATATCATTTTTGGAGTTATCAGTATTTCATTATTTATACTTACTATTTTTTTCGGAACACAAACTATGTTATTTTGGGTTTTTATTATTATTTCAATTATCGTTATTTATCTGATTTATAGAGAGGGAAAGCGTTTAATACGCTTCAATTGGCACAAAATAGTAATCACTTATTTTTTAGTTGGTTTATTTGTCTATGGAACAGGATTCATTTATGAAAATGTCTTTAAACAACATCATAGAGATCGTTTTGAGGTTTTATTAGGATTAAAAATTGACACAAAAGATATTGGATACAACTCTTATCAATCAAAGTTAACTGTGAGTTCCGGTGGATTTTCAGGAAAAGGATTTTTAAATGGAGACATCACCAAAGGAAATTTTGTTCCAGAACAGCACACTGATTATATTTTTAGTACAATTGGAGAAGAGTGGGGTTTTCTTGGAAGTGGATTAGTTGTGTTGCTGTTTATGCTTATGATTGCAAGAATTATTTATCAAGCAGAAACTCATGCCAACAAATTTGGAAGAATTTATGGTTATAGTTTAGCCTCAATTCTTTTCTTTCACGTAACCTTAAATATTGGAATGGTGATTGGATTGCTGCCAACTGTTGGTATTCCGCTTCCATTTTTTAGTTATGGAGGTTCTTCTTTGTGGGGATTTACGATTCTACTTTTTATTTTTATAAGATTAGATGCTCATAAAAATTATGATTGGTAAAGTCTTAATATGACAATGAATTAATGTAGGAATGAATTAATGTAACATCGTATCAACTAGGATGTTTGAATTTTCAATTATTTATGGCGTAAAACAGCAAAGCGATTATAACAAAAAAAAGCGCTGAAAATTCAGAGCTTTTATATATTTTTAAAACTAAAAATTTATTACAATGCGGCTACGTGCTTTGTTAATTTTGATTTCAAGTTTGCTGCTTTGTTTTTATGAATAATATTCTTTTTTGCTAATTTATCCAACATTGAAATTACGTTCACTAATTTTCCTGCAGCTTCAGTTTTATCTTCCATTACACGCAAATCTCTAACGGCATTTCTAGCTGTTTTGTGTTGGTATTTATTACGTAGCTTTTTAGCATCGTTACTTCTAATTCTTTTTAATGCTGACTTATGATTTGCCATAATATTATTTTCTTCGTTCTTATTTAAAACTTCGTAGTCCGTACGGGAATCGAACCCGTGTTACCAGGATGAAAACCTGGCGTCCTAACCCCTAGACGAACGGACCATCACAATTTAGTATTCTCTTAATTGCGGATGCAAATATACAACGTTTTTAAAATCCTACAATTATTTTTAAAAAAAAATAAAAATTAATATGCTTTCGCAAATAGCACTCTTTTTGTGGATGTTTTTCCACTAAAAACGCAATTTCCAGCTTCTTCTTTCAATTCATTTGGAATACATCTAATGGTTGCTTTTGTCAATTCTTTTATTTTTTCTTCTGATTCAGATGTTCCATCCCAATGAGCAGCAACAAATCCACCCTTATTTTCAATTATATTTTTAAACTCCTCAAATGAATTTACCTCAGTAATGTGAGTATTTCTAAAATCCAATGCGTTGTTAAATAAATTATTTTGAATTTCTTCTAATAATTCAGCAACAAAATCAATTAAAATATCTTGAGAAATACTCTGCTTTTTTAAAGTATCTCTTCTTGAAACTTCAACAGTGTTGTTCTCTAAATCACGATTTCCCATAGCAATTCTTATGGGAACTCCTTTCAATTCATATTCTGCGAATTTTGCACCTGGTCTCAAAGTATCTCTATCATCATATTTTACTGAAATTCCTTTTGAGCGCAATGATTTTAAAATCACATTGATTTTTTCTGACAGTAAAAACAATTCTTCTTCTCCTTTATATATAGGTACAATAACCACTTGTATTGGTGCTAATTTTGGAGGCAAAACCAACCCAAAATCATCTGAATGTGTCATAATCAAACCGCCAATCAAACGTGTAGAAACGCCCCAAGAAGTTGCCCAAACATATTCTTGTTTTCCTTCTTTAGTAGTAAATTTCACGTCAAAAGCTTGTGCAAAATTTTGACCTAAAAAATGACTTGTTCCTGCTTGCAATGCTTTTCCGTCTTGCATTAATGCTTCAATAGTATAGGTGTCTTCTGCACCTGCAAAACGCTCACTATCAGATTTCACGCCTTTAATTACAGGCATTGCCATAAATTCTTCTGCAAATGTTGCATACACTTCTTGCATTTGTCTTGCCTCTGAAATTGCCTCACTTTTTGAAGCATGAGCAGTGTGTCCTTCTTGCCATAAAAATTCTGAAGTTCTTAAAAACAAACGAGTTCTCATTTCCCATCTAACCACATTTGCCCACTGATTAATCAATAAAGGTAAATCTCTATAAGATTGAATCCAACCTTTATATGTGCTCCAAATAATTGCTTCAGAGGTAGGTCTAACTACCAATTCTTCTTCCAATTTTGCTTCAGGATCCACTCTTAATTTTCCAGGTCTATCAGGATCATTTTGTAATCTATAATGAGTAACAACTGCACATTCTTTCGCAAAACCTTCTGCGTTTTTTTCTTCAGCTTCAAAAAGACTTTTTGGAACAAACAATGGAAAATACGCGTTTTGATGCCCAGTCTCTTTGAACATTCTATCTAATTCTGCTTGCATTTTTTCCCAAATTGCATACCCATATGGTTTGATAACCATACAGCCTCTTACTGCTGAATTTTCTGCCAAGTCAGCCTTTACAACTAATTCATTATACCATTTTGAGTAATCTTCGTCTCTTTTTGTTAAATTCTTACCCATATTCTTTACTTTGGCACAAATATTGTTTATTTTAATTTATAATCTTTGTTTAAAACGTTCTTTTAAAACGAATACAAAACTACTATAAATTAGTCTTTTTAATGCAAAAATTATTTTTTAATCATTATATTTATTAAAATTCAATATCATGAAACTACAAAACAAAATATTCACTATTCCTTCTTTTTTGTTTATTGCAACTACTAATTTTATATTGGTTTCTTGTGGCTCATATCAAAGTGTGTATAATGAAGACGGAATTTATGACAATCCTCGAAAATTTGAAAAAAGACAAGCAGTTATTATTGAGAGAAATAATCCAGATAATTATGAAGACAACTACTTTTCAAAAAAACTTGATAGTTTGGAGAGTATTTCTAATAATGATATTTTTACAGATGTAAATTCTTACAGTTCAAATAATAATTTTTCCAACAATGCGAATGAAAATTACAATCAAAACGAACCTTGGGGTTTTGAAGATAATAATGTTGTTGTTAATGTTAATATGATGAACGACCCCTATTGGGCTGGCAATGGTTTTGGAGTTTGGGGAATGAACAATTGGGGATGGAACAATTGGGGAATGAACAATTGGGGATGGAACAATTGGGGATGGAATAACTGGGGATGGAATAACTGGGGATGGAATAACTGGGGATGGAATAACTGGGGATGGAATGGTGGTTTTTACAATCCTTACTTTTATGGCAACAACGGTTGGAATAACAACGGATTCAGCAGAAACAATACCTATGGTCGTAGAGCAACAAACAATTCTTACGGACGAAGAGATGATGATAATTTCACTAGAAATAGAACAACTACTGACAGGAGAAATTCTTATTACAACATTCAAGATTCAAACATAATTAGAAGAAGTTCAACAAATAATCCAATAAGAAGAAGTTCAACTATTAGAGAAAACAACACAAATAATAACAATAATAGAAATAATAGCAATATTAATAATAACAACTCTTCAAGAGGAAGCAATACTAATTCAAATAATAATTCAACAATCAGAAGATCTTCTTCATCAAATTCCAACAGTGGAAACTCAACCAGATCATCTTCTAGTGGAAGATCTTCAACAGGAGGAAGAAGAGCAAATTAATTAGTAAATACAAAAGAAAAAAACTTTGAAGAATATGAAAAATTTATTTGCATCAGCGATTCTATTTGTAACTATTTTTACAGGTAACGCTCAATCTCTAGGATATCAGGATTTAGGAATTCTTTTTTCTCAAAATGACAATAACGGAACTGCGCGTTTTACTTCAATGGGTGGTGCTTTTGGCGCATTGGGTGGAGATATTTCAAGTGTAAATATCAATCCTGCTGGATTATCAGTCTTTAATTATAGTTCGGTTTCAGGGAGTTTTAAATCAAGAAGTTCTGATATTAATTCCAATTATTATGGCAACAAATTAACAACTCAAAACCAGTTTATGAATCTTTCTCAAGCAGGAGCTGTATTAGTTTTTGACAGTTTATATGAAGGTGATTGGCAAAAATTTGCGATGGGTTTCAATTATAGAATAACCAAAGATTTTAATGATGCTTTTTTTGCCCAAGGAAATAGTGGTGTAGCTACTTTTCAAGATTTTCCATTGGATATAAACAATCCAACCTTAGTCTATAACACTGCTGATGAACAAAGTTTTAATACCACTTTTGGTGGTCAATTGAGTGAATTTAATATCGCGTTTTCTTCTGTGTATCAAAATAAACTTCATGTGGGTTTAGGATTGAATTTCTATGACTTGAATTTCAATCAACGTTCAAATCTTACCGAGTTTAATAGCGATTCAAATGGCAATGAATTGGATGCTAATTTATTTCAAGAAAATTTTACTTCTGGATCAGGTTTTTCAATGAGCGCTGGTTTTATTTATAAATTAAATCAGAGTTTTCGCTTTGGATTGTCATATCAAACACCCACCTGGTTTTCAGAAATTATTGAAGATAGCAATATCATAAATAATGATGGATTTTTTGGAGATACTGAAATTGCAGTGAGCAATGACAATGTAATTTACGACAATACTGCTGGTGGATTTTTTCCAACGCAATCATTGATATACTCACTAAAAACGCCAAGTAAATTAACTGCAAGCTCTGCTTTTATTTTTGGCACAAGTGGTTTATTGAGTTTTGATTATACAAATATGAATTATACGAGGACGAAACTTTCTGGAGACGATTTTTCTCAAGAAAACCGTGCTTTTCGGAATGACTATGTAAACACACATAATTTTTCATTAGGAACTGAATGGCGTTTTGATAAATTTAGTATCAGAGCAGGTTATCGTTTTGAACAAAGTCCAGATATTTTCGCTATAAATTCTGACAACTTAAAAGAGTATTCTTTGGGAGCAGGATATAATTTTGGCAGTTTTAAATTGGATTTTTCTTACCGAACAAACAATCGAACTGCTGCCTATAACTTCTACTCAGGATTTGATGGTATAAACCCATCGAATCTAACTTTAGATAACAGAATATTTTCAGTAACAGTTTTCGTTAATTTATAGAAATTTTAAAGCTTTAAAAAAGACCTTGCATCAAAACATGGAGGGTCTTTTTTGTTGCAATTGAGTTTTTTGCCGTAATTTTGTAGCTTATCTGAAAATCATGCAAAAAATTATTATTACTATACAAAATTCATCAAACGAAACTATTATAAAATTCAATAGTAATTCCATTTTAATCAACGCTGGAAGCTATGAATATGCTAATATTGACGAAGCAAAAAAATCGCCTTTAGCACAACAATTATTTTATCTCCCTTTTGTGAAGAAAGTGTTTATCACGCCTAATTTTATTGCAATTCAACGCTATGATATTGTTGATTGGAGTGATGTTCAACAAGAAGTTCGTGAGCAAATTGAAAACTATATTAATGAAGGAAATGTAGTTGTAAACGAAGAAAATGTATCTTCAAAAAAAGAAGCATTTGAAGTGTATGCTGAAGTAACTCCAAATCCTTCAGTCATGAAATTTGGCATCAATAAACCCCTGACAGAAATTGATGTTGAATATAAAAATATTGATGAAGCAAGCAAATCTTCACCTTTGGCAAAAGCTATTTTTTCTTTTCCTTTCGTAAAAGAAATATTTATTTCTAACAATTATATCTCAATTACGAAATATAATATGGTTGAATGGAAAGAGATTTTTGCAGAAATGAGAAGTTTTATCCGAGAATATTTGGCAATAGGAAAACCTGTATTTAATGAACTTCCACTACAACAAATTACATCCAATGAAAAAGCTGTAATTCCTGCAGTAAAACTAGAGGGAATCTCTGCTCAAATTTTTGATATTTTAGAAGAACACATTAAACCTGCTGTGGCAAGTGATGGTGGAAATATCGCTTTTCGTTCTTATGACGAAACAAATAAAGTAGTGAGTGTAGTGCTTCAAGGCGCTTGCAGTGGTTGTCCTTCATCAACAGCAACTTTAAAAAATGGGATCGAAAATTTATTAAAAGAAATGCTTCCTAATCAAATCAATGGAGTAGTAGCAATAAACGGATAAAAAGTTTCTTTTAATTCTCCAAAGGGGAAAAAATGAGTTCAAAAAAATAGTCAAAATAAAAGAGTTAAAATAAAAAAAAGTTGCTCACGTTAAAAGTTTCATCCCTTTGGGAGGATTAGGTAGGCTTTCATTATGTCTGAAATTATCAAACCATATAAAGATTCATCTGCAGGAAAAAAAGAACAAGTTACCCAAATGTTTGATGCCATTTCAGGAAATTATGATGGCTTAAACAGGGTTATTTCCTTCGGAATTGACGTAAAATGGCGTAAAAAAGTAATTGAAATTGTCAGTAAAAATCATCCAAAACAAATTCTTGATATTGCCACTGGCACTGGAGATTTGGCATTGATGATGGCAAATTTGAATCCTGATCAAATTATTGGTTTGGATATTTCTGCTGGAATGCTCGAAGTTGGCAAACAAAAAATCATCAAAGCAAATTTATCTGACAAAATAAAAATGATTTTAGGTGATTCAGAAGAAATGCCTTTCCAAAATGACACTTTTGATGCAATTACGGTTTCATTTGGCGTTAGAAATTTTGCAAATCTTGACAAAGGAATTAGCGAAATTGCAAGAGTTTTAAAACCAACAGGTGTTTTGGTGATTTTAGAAACCTCTAATCCAACAAAATTTCCGATCAAACAAGGGTATAAAATCTATACCAATATTTTCCTTCCAATTGTCGGTAAATTGTTTTCAAAAGACAAAGTTGCCTATTCTTATTTGTCAGAATCTGCAAATTCTTTTCCTTTTGGTGAAGCGTTTAACAATATATTGAGAAAAAATGGGTTTAATAATGTAACACATTTACCTGTAACTTTTGGTGTGGCAACAATTTATACAGCTCGAAAATAAATATGGTGAAAAATAAAATTTTTTTAGGGTTCTTTTTCCTGATTTCAGCAATGGTTTTTGCACAAAGAGAACGTGTTGAAAACCTTCCTACTTTTGATGACAGAAAAATACATTATGGGTTTTATTTAGGTTTGAATCAAAATGATTTCAAACTCAATCTAAGAAATAGTTCAATTATAAATGCGGATATTACAGTTTCTCCTTCTACTGGATTCAATGTTGGTTTGATTGCAGATTTACGATTACACAAAAATCTAAATTTACGTTTTGAACCTGGTTTGATGAGTAATTCTAAAAAGATTTATTTCAATCATTTGGCGATTCTTAGAGATAGTGTTCGTGAAATTGGCTCTACGTATTTGCATGTTCCTTTGTTGCTCAAATTCAGTACTGATCGTTATAAAAACATTCGCCCTTATGTGTTGGCAGGGATTTCTTACGACCATAACTTTTCGAGTAATGAAGCAAATCAAAATGATAATTCAGCTAAAGAATTTCGAATGAAAACGCACAATTTTATGTATGAAGTTGGTATTGGAATTGATATTTATTTGTATTTCTTTAAATTTTCACCTTCTATTCGTGGTGTTTTTGCCATCAATAATGAAGTGAAATATGATAATCCAAAGTACGATACATCAACTGGTGAATTAATACCAAGCCCATGGACCGCTCCTATTAATTATATGGGTACTCGCGGAGTTTTCTTAACGTTTGCTTTTGAGTAACTATCTCTAAAAAAGTTGTAAAGTTTCTGTTGTTTATATTGTTTCTGTGGTTCTCTAATTGAATAAAAAATAACATTACAATCAAAAGTTTCGGAAATGAAAACCTTGTAGGTATTCAAAAAACTTATTTCCCTCTTTTAAATTCACTTAATAAAATGGCAGTTGCTGTGGCAACATTCAAACTTTCGGTTTGTTGAACATCCCCAAATCTTGGGATAGAAATGATTTGATTTGCGAATTTTTTCACACCTTCAGAAACGCCATTCGCTTCATTTCCCATCAGTAAAATTCCTTCTTCATGAAGTTGTGATTTATACACATTTTCACCATTCATATCTGCAATAAAAATAGGCAATAAAGTTTCACTTAAAAATTGTTCTAAAGCTATGTAGTGAATGTCAATTCTTGACAAAGATCCCATGCTTGCTTGCACTACTTTTGAATTGAAACAATCTACAGTATCCTCAGAACAAACCAATTGTGTGACTCCAAACCAATCGCATAAACGAATGATGGTTCCCAAATTTCCAGGATCATTTATCGCGTCTAAAACCACTGTCAAACCAATTTTTTTAAATGATTTTTTTGGTGGGATTTTAAACAACGCCAATACATTATTGGGTGTTTTTAACTGACTTATTTTTTGTAATTCCGATTCAGAAATGGTTGTTTTTTTATCTAAAAAATTATCGCATTTAAAATCATCAGTTGCAAAAATAGCTTCCAATTCAAGTGAAGAATTCAACAATTCATTCACCACTTTTACACCCTCAGCAATGAATAATTGATGTTGAATTCTATACTTTTTTTGAGATAAACTCGTGATGATTTTTATTTGATTTTTTGAGATGCTCATTAATTGATTCTAAATGAAAATAAACCGATGAAAAATGTTATTTTTGAACTTATTTCAGTTGCTAAAATAATGAAAAAACGCTTTTACTATTTTTTATTTATCATCTTTTTCACCTCATGTAATTCAACCAAATATGTTGCTGAGGAAGAATTCATGCTCAAAGAAAACATTGTTTTTATTGACAGCGTAAAAACGAATAGTGGAAATTTAGAAAAATACATCTTGCAGAAGCCAAATACTCGCTTATTGGGATTGCCTTTGGGGTTATATTTCTATAATTTAGGAAATCCAAATAAGCCAAAAACAGTTAAAGAATGGGCTGAAAAAAATCCAAAATCTTATCAATTCATCAAAAGCATTTTTTCCGAAAAACAAAGTATTGCCTATGCAAATTCGTTTATCAATTTGAATAATTGGTATTTGAAAAACGACGCTCCTGAAATTATAAACAAGTCAAAAATTCAAAAAACAGCCGATAATTTATGGGCATATTATAAAACGCAAGGTTTTTTTGAATCAAAAGTGGATACTGTTATCCAAAGAAATGATGAAAAAAAAGCATATGTAACGTATCATATCAGCAAAGGAAAACCAACAATTTTAGACACCATTTCTGTGAAAATCGCCTCTCGCACTTTGGATTCTATTTATAAAAATTCAAAGCTTCAAAGTTTTTTAAAATCAGGCACTCAATACAAAGACCAAGACTTTAGAGCCGAAGCAAGTAGCGTTGTAAAACTTTTTAGAAACAGTGGTATTTTTCATTTTTCTGAGGCAGCTTTGGGTTTTTATGTAGATTCTACAAGAACTGATTATAAAACAAATGTCGATTTTCTAATTTCATCCAATAGATTGTCAGAAGTGGATGGAAGTTATATAGAAACACCATATAAAATCCATACAATCAAAGAAGTAACTGTTAATACTGATTATTATTTTACAAAAAAAAATAAAGCAATCAAGGATTCTTCAACTTATGAAGGAATTAATTTTATTGCTAACGATAGAATAAAATTCAATCCAAAGTATTTATCACAGTCTATTTTCCTGAAACCTGGAGAAGTTTACAAAGATACTTTGCGGAATCTTACCAGAAATCATTTAAAATCATTACAAAATTTTAAATCTACGAGCTTACAATTCACACCACTTTCTGAAACAAATGGCGATTTAAGAATGGACGTTTTTTTAACACCTATGGAAAAATATAACATGGGTTTGGAAACAGAAATTACCCATTCAAACATAAGAAATATTGGAACTTCTGCCAAATTTTCTATCACAAATAGAAATGCTTTCAGAGGGGCAGAATTGGTAAAAATGTCGGTCTTAGGTTCGTGGTTCAACTCAAATAGCGGTCCTGGATGGGAATTGGGTGCTGATGTTTCTATCGAAATGCCAAGGTTTGTAGCGCCTTTTGGACTTGGGAAATTGGTTCCTAAAGAAATGTCGCCAAGAACTTATTTTTCAATTGGATCAAGTTTTCAAAAAAATATTGGATTGGACAGGCAAACATTTTCTTTTATGACCGATTTTAAATGGCAATTTAATGCGAAGAAAACCATTCAACTAGAAGTTTTGAATACACAATATGTAAAAAACCTAAACGTCAGTAGTTTTTTTGATATTTATAGCTCAGAGTTCAGAAGATTAAATGATATTGCCCAAATTTATCCAGGAATTGCAGGCGATTTGCCAACGGATGCAACCAAGTATCAAGCAACCCTTAATTTCATGTCAACATTAGGTGGTGATGCTGCATTTCAGGCATCAAATCCTAAAGAATACAACACAGTCCTCAATATTCAAAATCGTTTCAATATTGTTACTTCTGATTTCTTAATTCCAGTAATTGCCTATTCTTTTACATTCAATAATCAATTTGATTTCAAAGATAAAAACTTTTCTTTTTTTAAAGTCAGGATTTCTAATTCGGGAAATATTTTAGGGCTTCTTTCCAATCAAAAAAACAGTAACAATAAGAGAACTTTTTTTAATATTCCATTGGCACAATATTTTAAAACAGATATTGAATACAAGAAATTTTGGGGTGTTGGCAACAATAGCGTTTTTGCCATTAGAGGACTTTTGGGCGCAATTATCACCTATGATAATTCAGATATTCCGTTTATAAGAAGTTATTTTGCGGGAGGTTCAAATGATATTAGAGCTTGGCAAACCTATGAATTAGGCCCTGGAAGAAGAAATACAGGTTTGGAATACAACACCGGAAGTTTCAAGTTTTTGACAAGTGCTGAATATCGTTTTGATGTTTTTAGCATGTTGAAAGGGGCATTTTTTATAGATGCAGGAAATATTTGGGACATTTCTAAATCAAGTTTTGTAGATGATGATTCAAAATTCAAGAATTTATCATCACTCAAAAACATTGCAATCGGTTCTGGTTTTGGCGCACGATTGGATTTTAACTTTTTAATCTTTCGTTTTGATATTGGTTTTAAAACCTATGAACCCTATTTAAATGACAGTAAATGGTTTAGTAACTTCAATTTTGCGAATGCAGTTTACAATATTGGAATCAACTATCCATTCTAAAAGATATCGTTTTCGTTATTTTAACCCAAGTTTTCAGCCATAAAACACTATATTTTTATTACTTTTGATACATAAAATCAATAAAACAATCATGAGTCATTCAATCAAACCTGGAGTAGCCACAGGAAAAGAAGTTCAAGCAATTTTTAAACTTGCCAAAGAAAAAGGATTTGCAATTCCTGCAGTAAACGTTATTGGGTCGAGCACTATCAATGCTGTTTTGGAAACTACCAAAGAATTAAATGCCCCTGTAATTATCCAATTTTCAAATGGAGGAGCACAATTTAATGCTGGAAAAGGATTATCAAACGAAAACCAAAAAGCTGCCATTGCAGGTGGAATTGCTGGTGCAAAACATATTCACGAATTGGCAGTTGCTTATGGAGTAACTGTAATTTTACATACAGACCATTGTGCAAAAAATTTATTACCTTGGATTGATGGATTGCTAGATGCTTCTGAAAAACATTTTGCTGAAACTGGAAAACCATTATACAGCTCTCACATGATTGATTTGTCAGAAGAGCCATTGCACGAAAATATTGAAATCTGCAAAGAATATTTGTCAAGAATGAGCAAAATGGGCATGACGCTTGAAATCGAGTTAGGAATCACTGGTGGTGAAGAAGATGGCGTTGACAACTCAGATGTTGATTCATCAAAATTATATACACAACCTGAAGAAGTTGCATATTCTTATGAAGAATTATTGAAAGTTTCTCCACAATTTACAATTGCAGCAGCTTTCGGAAACGTTCATGGAGTTTACAAACCAGGAAACGTGAAGTTAACACCAAAAATCTTACGCAATTCTCAAGAATATGTTTCTAAACATTATAACGTTCCTGAAAACACAATTGATTTTGTATTTCATGGAGGTTCAGGTTCAACTGTTGAAGAAATCAGAGAAGCCATTGGATATGGAGTGATCAAAATGAATATTGATACAGATTTACAATTTGCCTATACTGAAGGCATCAGAGATTATATGCAACAAAAAACACCTTATTTGGCTTCACAAATCGGAAATCCTGAAGGAGCAGATCAGCCAAATAAAAAACATTACGATCCAAGAAAATGGATGCGTTTGGGCGAAGAAACTTTTAAAGCACGATTAAAACAAGCATTTGCTGACTTAAATAACGTGAATACTTTATAAAATAAGAATTAAACTTAGTAGAAAAAGCATCTTAAAAATTTAAGATGCTTTTTTTATGAAGGAAGTTTAAACGTCAACAAAAAATCTTTTACATTTGTTATTAAAATTCACAGTAAAAGTGGTTTTTGAAAACAAACAATAACTTTAAATAAAGATTCATATGAGTGCTTGGTTTAAAAGAACAGACAAAGGAATTCAAACAGCTACTGAAGATAAAAAAGACACACCGAAAGGACTTTGGTATAAAACTCCTAGTGGTAAAATTATTGATACAGAAGAGTTAAAAAAGAATTTATACGTAAGTCCAGAGGACGGATATCATGTTCGAATTGGTAGTAAAGAATACTTTGAGTTGTTTTTTGATGACAACACATTCAAAGAATTAAATAAAAACCTGACTTCAAGAGACCCATTAAAATTTGAAGATACACAAAAATACCCAGATCGTTTAAAAGAAGCACAAGTAAAAACCAAATTAAAAGATGCTGTCAGAACAGCTGTTGGCAAATCATTAGGGAAAAAGTTGGTTGTTGCTGCAATGGATTTTACGTTTATTGGGGGTTCAATGGGCTCAGTGGTGGGCGAAAAAATTGCGAGAGCAATCAATTATGCTATCGAACATAAAATACCGTTTTTAATGGTTTCAAAATCAGGAGGTGCTAGAATGATGGAAGCCTCACTTTCGTTGATGCAATTGGTAAAAACATCTGCAAAATTAGCACAATTGGCAGAAGCTAAAATTCCATATATTTCTTTGTGTACTGATCCAACAACAGGAGGAACCACAGCTTCGTATGCCATGTTAGGTGATATCAATATTGCTGAACCCAATGCATTGATTGCTTTTGCAGGTCCAAGAGTGGTAAAAGACACTACAGGAAAAGAATTGCCAGAAGGTTTTCAGCGTTCAGAATTTGTTTTAGAGCATGGGTTTTTAGATGCCATTTACGAGCGCAAAGACCTTAAAAAGCAAGTGAATTTATACATTGATTTAATTCAGAATTTACCGATAAGAAAGTAAAAAAAAAGTTAGCAAATACTAACTTTTCTTGAAATTCAGTAAATAGTTTTCCTATTTAATCCACAAACTCAATGTCGAATTTGCAATCCGCCCCCACAACAATATTTTTTTAGAGCTAAAATAATCATCGTCAGGCAATGTGTTTTTTTCAAAGAATTATTGTAATTGGTATTTTTTTTTGATGATAGTCACAGATTGTAAATTCGCTATCAAATTTTCTAAAATTTCGATTGACCCCAACTGCGGACCAATAAAATAAAAAATGCTCAAAGTAAGCTCTCGAATAAACTAAGAAAAAAATAGCCACATTTCAATTTCATAATTCCTCCCGTCTTTTTCCTATTTTTGCTTCCATGAAAACCAATCCTGCACAATTTATCAAACAAGAAGCCAAACGTTTGGGTTTCTTGGCTTGCGGAATTGCTAAAGCCGAGTTTTTGAGTGAAGAAGCTCCACGTTTGGAAAAATGGTTGCAAAAAGGTTTTCATGGGGAAATGCAGTATATGGAAAATCATTTTGACAAGCGATTAGACCCTCGTTTGTTGGTAGATGATGCAAAATCTGTGATTTCATTAGCGTATAATTATTATCCTGAACAGCAACAAAATAAAGATTCGTATAAAATCTCGAAATACACTTATGGTGAGGATTATCATCATGTCATCAAAGAAAAATTGCGAGAATTATTAGCAAATATTCAACAAGAAATTGGCGAAGTTTCAGGTCGTTGTTTTGTGGATTCTGCTCCTATTTTAGAACGTGCTTGGGCAGAAAAAGCAGGTTTGGGCTGGAACGGAAAACATTCTTTATTGATTCAAAAACAGCAAGGTTCGTTCTTTTTTTTGGCTGAATTGATTGTTGATTTAGAATTGGAATATGACCATCCAACAACCACCAATCATTGTGGCACGTGCACCAAATGCATAGATGCTTGTCCAACAGCCGCTATTTTGCCCAACAATACTGTAGATGCAAGCAAATGTATTTCCTATTTTACCATCGAATTGAAAGAAAATATTCCTTCTGATTATAAAAATCAATCGGATGATTGGATGTTTGGTTGCGACATTTGTCAAGATGTGTGTCCTTGGAATCGATTTTCGAAAGCACACCATGAACCCTTATTTTATCCGAAAGCAGCAATTTTGCAATTCACGAAAAGAGATTGGGAAGAAATCACGGAAGACACTTTTCAGAAAGTTTTTAAAAAATCGGCTGTAAAAAGAATAAAGTTTTCAGGTTTACAGAGAAATATTTCGTTTTTAAAAGATTAAAAACTTCCTTGCTCTTTCATTGAAAACTATATATTTGTATGCTTAAAATAGCAAACAACCAATATATGAGCGATTCTAGAAAAAGACATGAAGCTTTATTATATCATGCAAAACCAAAACCTGGAAAAATAGAAGTAGTTCCTACCAAAAAATACGCAACACAACATGATTTAGCCTTGGCATATTCACCAGGAGTTGCTGAACCTTGTTTAGAAATTGCGAAAGATAAAAACAACGTTTACAAATATACTTCCAAAGGGAATTTGGTTGCTGTAATTTCTAATGGAACTGCTGTTTTGGGTTTGGGAGATATTGGACCTGAAGCCTCAAAACCTGTAATGGAAGGAAAAGGAGTTCTATTCAAAATTTTTGCTGATATTGATGTGTTTGATATTGAGATAAATGAGACCGATGTTGAAAAATTTATTCAAGTAGTCAAAGCGATTTCACCCACATTTGGCGGAATCAATTTAGAAGATATCAAAGCTCCTGAAGCTTTTGAAATTGAACGAAGATTAAAAGAGGAATTAGACATTCCTGTGATGCATGATGATCAACATGGAACTGCCATTATCTCAGCAGCAGCTTTAAAAAATGCGATTGAAATTGCCAATAAAGATTTTTCTAAAGTAAAAATTGTAGTAAATGGTGCAGGAGCAGCTGCCATTTCTTGTACTCGTTTGTATCTAAAATTGGGAGCAAAAACCGATAATATTGTGATGTGTGACAGCAAAGGTGTTATCCGAAAAGACCGAGATAATATGACTTCTGAAAAAGCTGAATTTGCCACTTCTCAAAATCTATTCACATTAGAAGAAGCCATGAAAAATGCAGATGTTTTTATTGGCTTATCACAAGGAAATGTTGTCACTCCTGAGATGTTGCTTTCAATGGCAAAAAATCCAATTGTTTTTGCAATGGCAAATCCAGTTCCAGAAATCAATTATGATTTGGCAATCGCTACCAGAAAAGATATTATCATGGCAACAGGAAGATCTGATCATCCTAATCAAGTAAATAATGTGCTTGGTTTTCCATTTATCTTTAGAGGCGCTTTGGATGTGAGAGCAACCAAAATCAATGAAGAAATGAAATTGGCTGCTGTGCATGCTTTGGCTGATTTGGCGAAAAAATCAGTTCCTGAACAAGTAAATATTGTGTATGATGAAGTGAGTTTGACTTTTGGAAAAGAATACATCATTCCAAAACCATTTGACCCAAGATTGATTTATGAAATTCCACCAGCAATTGCAAAAGCCGCCATTAAATCAGGAGTTGCTTTAGAGCCAATCACTGATTGGGAAAAATATCGTGAAGAATTGATGGAACGTTCTGGTTCAGGCAGAAAAGAAATCAGAATGATTCACAACCGCGCAAAAAGCAATTTAAAACGCATCGTTTTTACGGAAGCTGATTATATAGATGTGCTAAAAGCAGCACAAAGAGTGCATGAAGAAAAACTTGGTTTGCCGATTTTATTAGGAAGAAAAGAAGTGATTTTGGCACTCAAAGAAGAAATTGGTTTTACGGCTGACGTGCCAATTTTAGACCCAAAAACCGATGAAGAGGAAGATCGAAGAAATCGTTATGCAACCTCTTATTGGAACACAAGACAACGAAAAGGAAGAACACTCACAGAAGCCAAAAAATTGATGCGCGAGCGAAATTATTTCGCTGCAATGATGGTTAATGAAAACGAAGCTGACGCATTAATTACCGGATATTCAAGACCTTACCCAAGCGTTGTAAGACCAATTTTAGAATTAATTGGAAAAGATATAGGAATCTCGAGAGTTGCAGCTTGTAATTTGATGTTGACAAAACAAGGGCCTTTGTTTTTGGCTGATACAACTATCAATGTAAATCCAACAGCGAAAGATTTGATAAAAATCACTCAAATGACTTCGAATTTGGTAAGAATGTTTGGCATGAAACCCAATGTCGCATTGGTTTCATTTTCAAATTTTGGCTCATCAAAATCAGAAAGTTCAGAAAAAATTAGTGAAGCTGTTGCATACATCCACAGAAATTATCCAAATGCAGTTGTTGATGGAGAAATTCAAGCAGATTTTGCTTTAAATCCAGAATTATTGGCAAAAGAATTTCCATTTTCAAAGCTAAATGGAAAAAAAGTAAATGTATTGATTTTCCCAAATTTAGAGTCGGCAAACATCACTTATAAATTATTGAAACAGCTTGAAGGAGCTGAATCTATTGGACCTGTAATTCTTGGATTGAGCAAACCTGTGCATGTTTTGCAATTGGGATGTAGTGTTGATGAAATGGTAAATATGGCAGCTTTGGCTGCAGTTGATGCTCAACAAAGAGAAAAGAGCAAATAAATTACTACATTAGGGGCTGAAAAAAAGTTATGATAACTCAGATAAGAGGAAGATTGGTTGAAAAAAACCCAACAGAAGTTGTTGTGGATTGCAATGGTGTTGGCTATCTGTTGCACATTTCTTTGAATACTTTTGCAGGATTGCCTTCGGATGAAAACGTGGTTTTATATACGCATTTATCAATCAGAGAAGATGCACATACCTTGTTCGGATTTATCACAAAAACCGAAAGAGAAGTTTTCAAATTGTTGATTTCGGTTTCTGGTGTTGGGCCGAGTATTGCAAGAATCATGTTGTCGTCAATGACTTCAGAGGAAATTCAGCAAGCAATTGCGTCAGGAAATGTTGATGTTATTCAATCTGTAAAAGGAATTGGTGCCAAAACCGCGCAAAGAGTGATTGTTGATTTGAAAGATAAAATTATGAAAACTTATGATATGAACGAAGTTTCTGTGCACACAAACAATACCCATAAAGATGAGGCGTTATCTGCTTTAGAGGTTTTAGGTTTCAACAGAAAACAATCTGAGAAGATTGTAAACAATATTGTGAAAGAAAATCCAGATGCGAGTATAGAAAAAATAATAAAATTGTCTTTAAAAATTTTATAATCAATTGATTAGCGATTTAAGAAAAATATTTTCAGCCATTCTTTTTACTTTTTTGGTAAGTTATCAGGTGTTTGCTCAAACAAATACTGATAAAGATTCAACTGCCATAAAAAATGATACTGTTCCGTTAAAATACAATTTCAATTACACACAAAAAGGCGGTCTTTTCTTGGATGATTTGGCTAAAAAAGTGGTGATTTTTGACAAAGGTTTAAACAAATATGTGATTGTAGAAAAAATTGGAGATTATTATACCAAAATACCAATCTTTTTAACGCCAAAAGAATACGAACAATATCGTTTAAAACGAGATATATCGCAGTATTTTAAAGATAAAGTTGGTGCTACAAATAGCAAGAAAAAGGGTTCCTCAGATGCTCAAAAAGATTTATTACCAGATTATTATGTGAATTCGAAATTCTTTGAAAATATTTTTGGCGGAAATACCATCAAATTCACACCTACAGGAAATCTAAATTTAAAACTTGGTTTTATTTATCAAAATACCGAAAATCCACAAATTTCACAAGAAAATCGTCGAAGTTTTACCTTTGATTTTGACCAACAGATCAATGCAAGTTTACGAGCAAAAGTGGGTGAACGTCTTGAATTTACTGCAAATTATGATACACAAGCTACTTTTGATTTTCAAAATTTAATAAAACTTGACTTTACCCCTACTGAAGATGATATTATTCAAGGAATTGAAATAGGTAACGTTTCAATGCCAATCAAAAACTCTTTAATTAATGGTGCTCAAACTTTGTTTGGGGTGAAAACAAAATTACAATTTGGAAAAACATCTGTTACTGGTATTTTTTCTCAGCAAAACTCAGAAAGCAGAAATGTGATTGCAGAAGCAGGCGCTTCAATTCAGCCTTTTGAACTAAGAGCCACTGATTATGACAATGATCGACACTTTTTTTTATCACAGTTTTTTTTTGACAATTATGCAAATTCTTTAAAAAATTATCCTCTAGTAAGTAGTCAAGTAAACATCACTCGAATTGAAGTTTGGATTACCAATAGAAACGCTGCAACTGATGATTTTAGAAGTATTGTTGCCCTTGCAGATATCGGAGAAACCAACAATACGAATTCAAACTATAAAAATTTAGTAGATAATTCTGGGGCTGTTCAATCCACAAATCCTGTAAGTATTTCTGTAAACGGTCAAGTTAGTTTTTTACCTCAAAACGATGCCAATAATATTTACGATGCAACCGTTTTATCAGGAATTAGAGATATTTCTTCAGTAGATAATACATTGATTTCCAGATTTCAAATGGATCAAGGAACAGATTATTCGATTCTTGAAAATGCAAGAAGATTAACCGCAAATGAATATACTTTAAATCCGCAATTAGGATACATTTCATTGAACAGAAGACTGAATGATGGTGAAGTTTTGGCGGTTGCATACGAATACACAGTAGCAGGAACTGTAATTGGAAGTAGCAAAAAATCATTTAAAGTTGGTGAATTTTCAAATGACGGAATTCAAGCTCCTCAAAATTTAGCAGTTAAATTATTACGTTCAGAAATTTTACAAACTTTCCGAAGAAATAATATTACAAATCGAGATGAATCTTTTCCAACTTGGCGTTTGATGATGAAGAATGTGTATGCTTTGGGTGCATTTCCATTGAGTCGAGATGGTTTCCGATTTGAAATTCAATATAGGGATGATGATACTGGAATTGCATCAAATACTTTACAAAATGCTCAAACTTCAGGAATTCCAAATTTACCATTGATCCAATTATTGGATTTAGATCAACTAGACCAAAGTCAGTTTAGAACCGCTGACGGTTTTTTTGATTATGTAGAAGGAATAACTGTAAATTCTCAAAACGGGTATGTAATGTTTCCAAATCCTGAACCTTTTGGAGATGGAGTGGCAACCGATTTAATAAATCCATCAGATGAACGATTTTTATTCAAAGAATTATATTTGAATACTAAAATCAATATCCAAAATAACTTCCAAAACAAAGACAAATATTTTTTAAAAGGCTATTTCAAATCAGAAAATGCTGGTGGTATTCCAATTGGTGCATTCAACGTTCCACAAGGCTCTGTAAAAGTTTCTGCAGGAGGGAGACAACTAGTTGAAGGCGTTGATTTTGTGGTAGATTATTCATTAGGAAGAGTTCAAATTTTAGATCCAGGTTTGAAAGCTTCAGGAACACCAATTAATATTTCAACCGAAAATAATGCAGTTTTTAATCAGCAAAGAAAAACCTTTATGGGAATTGATGTTGAACATCGTTTTTCAGAAAATTTTATCATTGGAGGAACTATTTTAAACGTGATGGAAAGACCATTGACACCAAAAATTAATTTTGGTTCAGAACCAATTGATAATACCATGCTTGGTTTTAATATTGATTACTCTACTGAAGTTCCCTATTTTACCAAACTTGCTAACAAATTACCTTTTGTAAATACTGATGCTCCTTCTAATTTATCAGTAAGAGCAGATATGGCTTATTTATTGCCAGGTTCACCAAAAGGAATTGATGTTACAGGTGCAGCAACTTCATATATTGACGATTTTGAAGCATCCCAAATTCCGATAAGTTTGATTTCTCCTTTGGATTGGTATGAAGCGAGTACACCAAGGTTTTTTAACGGTTTTAATGGTGATCAAACTGATTTTTCTTACAATTATAAACGCGGAAAATTGGCTTGGTATAGTATTGACCAAATTTTTTATGGATTTGGACAAACTCCCGGAAGTGTTACTGCTGACGAACTTTCAAGAGCAGAAACCAGACAAATTAACTTTCGTGAATTATTCCCAAATCAACAATTAGATATTACTCAAAATGCTCAAATCAGAACGTTAGATTTGGCTTATTTTCCTGAAGAAAGAGGTTCCTATAACTTTAACCCAAATGCAACTATCACAAATGGTGTTGCCAAATTACCAAATCCAGAAACAAATTGGGGTGGAGTTATGCGTGCTTTAACCACTAATAATTTTGATCAAGCAAACGTTGAATACCTTCAATTTTGGATTATGGATCCATATCAAAATTACTCAATCACCTCAGAAGAAGGTTTGCCAAATGGCATAAACCCTGCTGATATTTCTAATCAAGTTGGGGATTTATATATCAATTTGGGAAATGTTTCAGAAGATATTTTAAGAGATAATCGTAAAATGTTTGAAAACGGTTTGCCAGAAGATGGGATAAAAATCGATGGAACAAATATCAACAAAACAACTTGGGGTGATGTTCCAAGAAATCCTTCAATCATTTATGCATTTAGTGAGTTAGATGCTGCAAGAACAAACCAAGATTTGGGTTTTGATGGATTAAATGATGCAGAAGAAAAAGCACTTCCTGGAATCGGAATTTTCAGTACTTTAGACGATCCTGCTGCGGATAATTATTCTTTTTTTAGAGGAACGCAGTTGGATGCAATTAACGCAAGTATCATCAAAAGATACAAAGATTTCAATAACACTCAGGGAAATTCGCCTACTTTAAATCAGTCAACAGAACCCTACCCTACTTCATCTACTACCTATCCTGATGTGGAAGATATCAATAGAGATCAAACCATGAATACTGTTGAAAGTTATTTTGAATATAAAATTTCGATGAATAGAAATGAACTGGTGAATGGACGAAATTTTATTGTAGATGAAAAAACAACTTCTGTAACACTTGAAAACGGAAACACTCAAGATACAAAATGGTATCAATTTCGAGTTCCTTTAAGAAATGGAAAGCCAATAAATGGGATTACCGATTTCAATAGTATCCGTTTTATTAGAATGTTTTTGACAAATTTCAAAATGCCTATAGTCATCAGATTTGGTGAACTTGATTTGGTAAGAGGTGATTGGAGACGTTATGTAAGAACATTAGATACTAGAATAAATCCAGATAGAGACTTGACTCAAAGTGAGTTAGAAGGTTTTGAAGTAGGTGTTGTTAGTATTGAACAAAATGATGGAAGTTATATTCAACCACCAGGAATTGAAAGAGAGCGTTTGCAAGGTTCAACCACTGTTCAGTTGCAAAATGAACAATCTGTGAGCTTGAAAGTAACCAATTTAGAACCAAATTCTACGAGAGCCATTTATAAAAACATTAGTGTTGATTTGCGTCGTTTTAAAAACTTAAAAATGTTTATGCACTTGCAAGGTGATAATGGTTTTTCAGGAGTAATTAGGTTAGGAACAGATTTGGGTGAAAACTTTTATGAACTTGAATTGCCGTTAACAGTAAGTAGTGGTGGAGGAAGTCAATTAGATATTTGGCCAGAAGAAAATAATTTAGATGCCTTTTTAGAATCTTTTGGAAAAGTAAAATTAGAACGAGATGCCATTGGTGCGCCTATTAATGAAGTGTATACTTCCACATCACAAAGTGGAAATCTTCCATACAAAATTAGTGTAAAAGGGAATCCAACTTTGGCGCAATTGCGAACCATTATGCTAGGATTGAAAAATACTAGTATTACAAATAAATCAGGAGAAGTTTGGTTTAATGAATTGCGTTCTGCAGGTTTTGACAACAAAGCTGGTTGGGCTGCAGTCGTAAATGCAGATGCAAATTTTGCAGATATTGCCAATGTTTCGCTTTCAGGAAGTATCAAAACAATTGGTTTTGGAAATGTGGAAGATCGAGTAAATCAACGAAGTTTAGATGAAACAAAGCAATATGATGTTTCCACAACTATCAATTTAGGAAGAGTTTTAACGCCTGAAAAATGGGGAATTCAATTGCCAATGAGTTATAGTGTTGGCGAGCGTTTTATTGACCCAAAATTTGATCCTCAATACCAAGATGTATTGATGTCAAATGCCATTAACCAAAATCCTAATAGCGAATTTTCGAGAGATTATACTAAGAGAACAAGCATTAGTTTTATAAATGTGAAAAAGAATCGGAATCCGAATTCAACCAAAAAACCAAAGTTTTATGATGTTGAAAACGTAGCTGTCTCCTATTCTCAAAACAGCGAATTTCACAGGGATTATAATGTTCAAAAATATGTAAATGAAAATATAGCAGCTTCTGCAGCTTATAATTTTAATTTCGATTCAAAACCCATTGAGTTTTTTAAAAATAATGACTCAATTTTCAAAAGTAAATATTTGCGATTCATCAAAGATTTAAATTTAAATCCAATTCCAAAAAACATTGCAATTAACTCGAGAATCAATAGAACTTATAATGAACAACAATCAAGAAACTTAGTTCCTGGCTTGTCAAATCAGCCAGAATTAATTCAGCGTAGATTTTTGTTTGATTGGGATTACACTATTGGATTTGACTTGACAAAATCATTACAATTGAACTTTACTGCAACAAATAATTACATTTTTGATGCATTTGGGAGTGGTGAAGAATTACAAGTTTTTGATAATTTTTTCAATACAGGAAGACCAAATCATTATCATCAAAAACTAAATACGACTTACAATATTCCTTTGGATAAATTTCCTTTTTTAGACTTTGTGAAAGCAGATTATGCATATTCAGCCGATTTTGACTGGAAAGTTTCATCGCAAGATAAAACCATTTTTGAACAAATTGGAAACATAATTCAAAATGCAAATACACATAATATCAATACTGATTTTTCATTTGATAAAATTTATAAAAGCTTAAATTTAGAAAAGTTTTTATTGACAAAAGCGCAGCGAAAATCAGCAAAAGATAAAAATATCCGCATCAATCCAAGTAAAAAACTTTCTGTAGGAAAACAGATTTTAAAAGGAACGTTTGAGGTATTAACTTCTGTAAAAAAAGCAACCATCAGTTATACCGAAAATAACGGTCAGTTTTTGCAGGGATACAATCAGCCAATTGGATTTTTGGGAGGCACTCCAACTTCATTTGCATTTGGTAGTCAAGTAGATATCAGAAATACAGCACTTGAAAATGGTTGGTTAATCACAAGAGTTGATGGTGCAGAATATTTCAATAAAACCTATAGCAGAACTCATTTTAACAAATTGGATTACACATTTATTGTAAAGCCTTTTACAGATTTGGATATTGATATTCGTGGAAATAAAATTCAGACAAATGACATTTCTCAACAAATAGATTTGATTGAAGGAAATAACGCTTTTGAAGATACACCCGTTTTTGAAACTGGAAACTTTAGCACTAGCTACTCTATGTTTTCAACTGCTTTTTCTGATGGAGATGCATTGTTTCAAAAAATGAAAGATTATAGAAGTATTTTAGGAAATAGATTATCAACAGAAAATGGAGTGCCGGTTTCAGGATTTGGAGAAAATAGCCAACAAGTTTTGCTTCCGGCATTTATTGCGGCTTACTCTGGAAAAAATCCAACTAAAGTAAATACTGGATTATTTCGAAATATACCAATCCCAAATTGGACTTTACGATATAATGGTCTGATGAAATTGGATTGGTTTAAAAAGAATTTTTCGTCATTCGTAGTTTCACATGGATATAAATCTTCCTATACAATTTCAAGTTTTACAAACAATTTACAGTATGATGAAAACGCATCTTTTACCAACACAAATGCAGCAGGAAATTATGAATCGCAAAGATTAGTAGCAAGTGCAACTTTAGTTGATGAATTTTCGCCATTGGTTAGAGTTGATATGAAAATGAAAAATTCGTTTTCAATGAGAGGTGAAGTCAAAAGTGACAGAACATTAACTATGAATTTCAATAACAGCACCTTAACAGATATTGACGGAATTGAATACGTTATTGGATTGGGATATGTGTTTAAAAATGTGAAAATAAATTCTCGTTTTTCAGGAAAAAAAGTAGAGTTAAAAGGAGATATTAACTTAAGAGCAGACGTTTCAATGAGAGATAATTTAACCCAAATAAGATATGTTGATGAAGATAATACACAAATTAGTGGTGGACAAAGATTATTTTCTATTAAATTTACAGCCGATTATAGACTAAGTTCAAATTTGACAGCGTCATTTTATTACAATCACCAAACGTCAAGATATGCCATCTCAACAACTTTTCCGAGACAAGCTATCAATGCCGGATTTAATATTATATATAACTTAGGAGGAAATTAAAAAATAAACATTAAAAAAGTAAAATTTAAAAAATGACTATTCCAAGTAATTTAAAATACACTAAAGATCACGAGTGGATAAAAATTGAGGGTGAAAATGCAACAGTAGGAATTACTGATTTTGCACAAGGAGAATTAGGAGACATCGTTTACGTGGATGTAGATACTTTAAATAACAGTGTTGAAGAAGGTACTGTTTTTGGTTCTGTTGAAGCTGTAAAAACAGTTTCTGATTTATTCATGCCATTATCAGGCGAAGTAATTGAAATAAATGGAGCATTAGAAGACGAACCTGAATTGGTAAACACAGATCCTTATGGAAAGGGTTGGATGATAAAAATTGCTATTTCTGATAGCTTACAAATAGAAAACTTACTAGATGCTGAGGCATATCAAAAACTTATTGAGGGATAAATTATTAGTGATAATTGCCATTGTAATTTCACTAAGCGTTTTAACGTTAAGTTTAATAAAAATGCCAAATACAGGAATCACTTTAGTGAATATTGATAAAGCTTATCATAGTTTCGCTTATTTTACATTGACAATTTTTTGGTTATTGAGCTTTTATAAAATTCCGAAAAAAAAATACTTAATCACACTATGCTGTATTATTTATGGCATAATAATTGAAGTTCTGCAAAATGTTATAACCGATTATAGAAGAGGCGAATATCTTGATGTTTTAGCAAATTCTATTGGATGTTTATTGGCTCTTTTTGTTTTTAGTATGATTTTTAAAAAAAAATATATTAATTAACAAATCGATTTGTAATTAAATATTTAATTAAATTAGCAACTTATTAAAAACTCTTTTACGATGGAAATTAAAAAAAATCCTAAATCAAATTTAGAAAATTTTAGCAAAATCTTTATGCAAATTGGCTTGGTATTAGCATTGTTTGTAACCTATGTAGCTATTGAAAAAAAAACATACGATAAAATCTATGGAAATTTAGGTTCTTTCAATATGAATCAGGAATTAGAGGAAGAAATTCCGATTACTCAAAAAATTGAGCAAGTACAACCAAAAACACCACCACCACCAGCTCCTGAAAAAATTGAAATCGTTGAAAACGAAAAAGAAATTGAAGAAACGGTTTTAGAATCAACAGAAACAGATCAAACTGAAAAAGTTGTTGTTATAGTAGAAATGGAAGAAGAAGAGGAAGTTGTTGAAGACGTTAATTTCATGATTATTGAAGATGTTCCAACATATCCAGGTTGTTCAGGAAACAATCAAGAAAGAAAAGATTGTTTTAGTCGAATGGTACAAAAACATTTTGGCAAAAAATTTAATGCTGATTTACCAAACGAACTAGGATTATCTCCTGGCAAGAAAAGAGTATTTATTGGATTTAAAATAGATAAGAATGGAAATGTTGTTGATATTCAAACCAAAGCTCCGCATCCAAAAATTAAAGATGAAGTAGAGAAAGTAATGTCGCAACTACCAAAAATGAAACCAGGAAAGCAAAGAGGTAAACCAGTTGGAGTTAAATATAGTATACCTTTTACGCTAATTGTTGAATAATATATAAT
>ERZ888423.710-NODE-710-length-33270-cov-26.427126_pt1 | contig 33270 bp, 16 predicted proteins | sample MGYA00520523_ERZ888423 | MGnify/ENA primary metagenome ERZ888423 (study PRJEB32303, sample SAMEA104408611) | aquatic metagenome | biome: Brackish water; feature: Pelagic; material: water | place: Baltic Sea | collected 2014-06-08T10:24:00 | depth 30,27 m ...
TAGAATTTTATCATAATAGCGTTTTTTGAATTGAATAGTTTTAGTCAAGCCAAATATAAGATAAAATTTTGAAAACAATAAGGGAGGCTTCCGCCTCCCTTATGAACTAAATAATAAAATCTAATGAATTATTGTTTAATAAATCGTTTGCTTAACGTTTGGTGATCGATGCTCAGTTGTAAGATATACATGCCTGTCTGAAGGTGCGCTACATCAATATCCGTTTGAAGGAGTTGAGTAGGTGTCAAACTTAATATCACTTTCCCATTTAGATCTAGAACTGCTATGTTCGAGATGGTTAGGCCTGAATGATTGGCAATAGTTAATATGCCCGCCGTAGGATTAGGGTAGAGTTCCCATTGGCCAGCTAATTCATTGACAAAAGCAGTGTAGTCACAAGATGCATCTACAACAACCAACACATTAGCGGTGTCACTGGGGCAAATTGGACTGGTAACGATGTAATCGTAGTTGAACTGACCGCCAATGTTGGCCGAAGTGTCTAAGTTAGACGCTAAAGCCTGATTGCTAGAATTGTACCATAAACCGCCTAAGTCGATGTTGCCGCTGAGGCCAAGAAGTAAATCAAAAGGCTCATTCAAGCAAACATTAATGCTGCCGTCTTCACCTGCGCTTGGCGCTGCGTAGACAATAACCGTGGTGATTGCTTGGTCTACTGCACAACCATCGCTTACTGCGTAGTTGAAGGTGTAGGTCTGCGTAGAAGCGTAGTCTGTTGAGTTGAAGGTACTCCCTTGAAGCACTACCGCTGGTGAGGTAGCTACCCATTCGCCGCCCAATGCATAGTTGGCAATACCTAAGAATAGGTTTGTGCTGTCGCCGTAGCAAATCTTGAGCACCTCGCCCTCTACCCCAGCGTAAACACTGACTTCACTGATTTCAATCGTGTATGTGCCCACCGTGCCTGAACCGTCGTGCAGTACGTAGTATTCAGCTCCGGGTGTGAGGCCACATACCGTGAAGTTTGGTGCTTGGCTCGTGCCATCGATTTCGTCGTCGTTGGCGCCTTCTAAGGTAAAGCTTGGCAAAATGCTACAGTCGGCACCAAAGTACACGCCGATCTGGCCATTGTACTCCACTCCCGTTGCATTGATGCGCACATTGCCAGATGTTGGTGCGGTAAACTTAAACCATGTGGTGTGGTTCAAGGCATCATTGGCCCAACCTGTTGTGGTTTGTGCACCGGTTACTGGTGGAACAACACCAAGTTCTTCGGCAGATACCGTAGCGCCAGTGTTGTTGTACAACAAACCTGGGGCACCTACTGTAATCTCGTATGCACCACATGGGTTGTCATTGCTAATTGGCATAATCAAGCTAATTGGGCCTACATAGGTTGAGGTATCTTGGCCACATACTGCTTGTACGTATACGTCTACCGCTTGGCCTGGATACCATGCCGTGTTTGAGGTGGTGTCTGTAAAGTTGTTGTCTAGGGCATAAACAGATCCTGTGTACAATGCTGAGTCTTGCGCAACAACTTGTAAGTTAAAGCCCGTAGATGGGTAGAATGAAGTGTATGGTGCCCAGCTCCAGCTGCTCATAAGGCTGTCCACAGCAGCAGTGCTCGTAAACGCCGTTGGGTCAGAACAGATTGGAGGAGTCTGGAAGTTATAGAACAAACCTGCACTTTGTAAACCACCTGCACAGTCTGAATAAATATACATGTCGTAGTTGCCAAGTGGAATCAGGTTCAATAACTGAACGGATGCTGCCGTTACAGTTAAGGTTGTGCCTGACGTGAGGGGGTCAAAACCTGCAGGGCCGTAGACAACCGTCCAGGAGGTTTCGCCGGCTGCACTCGCCGTCCAGGTAAAGGCTCCCTCGTTAGGGAATAAATAAGAAGTGGTCAAGGCAACAGGGTTCGGGCAGTCTACATAGTAGAAGTGCACACAACTGTTGTTTTGTAAATACGTTTGGTTGTTCATCGAAACGTTGATGTTCTGCGGGCCACGAACACCGATCTCGGCATCTGCACCGTAGTCCCAACTTGTTGGATTACCCATAATAACGTCATCGTAAACATAATAAATCTCTTGGGTAGCCTCGTCGATGATCAGCTCAAAGGTAGCGCCGTCGGGAATAATTGGAGAGTTCCAGCGCGGTAAGTTTTTCCATTGAACGACAAATTTGCTATTCGGAGAGGTGCCTATTTGCTCGTAAAATATTCCGCCACTTCCCACTGGGTAAGCAGTGTAGAGCTGCTGAATGTATGGATACAAACCATTTATGGAGGCAGGCATCACGTAAGCTACCTGAGCTGTTGTTGTTCCAAGCACCATGCCACCCGTTGCACCAATTGTTGCGGTGGTAAACAAATTTCCTTGATACAATAATGGGAAAGGCAAAGTAATGCCTGTCTCACCTAGATAAGGTAAATTAGTGTTGATTGCCGTGGCATTAGCACTAATGTCAATAAAGCCGGTGCTTGGGCATTCGTTGTCCCAGGTAATGTATTGCCCTTGATTGTAGGTGTTCCATGACACAGAAGGTGTCCAGAAAGAGGAGTCTCCTGGCGTACAAACCGCACGTACATAGGCTTGATAAAAGCTGTAAGGGGTCAAATTAGAAATTGTAAAAGGATGTGTTGTTGTAGTAACTATTGTTCCTGTTCCAAGCGCAAATCCTTGAGGACCATATTGAACTTGCCATTCCGTTTCTGTACCGACAGGTGTCCAGTCGATCACTGCATCATTTAAAGTAGAACTTACCAACACTGGAGCAGAAGGTTGCGGACATGTTGGTGGCGCTGAAATATTTACAAAATAGTCTTCTGTTTCTCCCCAAGTATAGGTGCCACATGGGTTCACATTTGCTCCTACGGTTGTTTCAACATTCACAACACGCATCCGTGTTATACCTTGCACTGCATTGGTAGGAACCGTGACCAATCCGGTTTCAATATGAGGTCCATTAATAAAAGTAGTAGACGTATGAACCATCTCTCCTGGATCTGTAAACAAGCCATTTTGATTGAAATCTATCCAAGCTTTGGTCCAGTTGTTATAGTTGCCATTACAAGTTCCGATTTGCACAGAGAAAGGATACACCACACCAGGGGATAATATAGGTGCTGCAACTGAGGTTGTAAAGTTAGAATACAAACCTGCTACAGACCCTGGGCCCGGAGCTGCACTGCCGCAAGTAGAGGAGTTATTTAAGGTACTTAGCGTAACATTTAAAATTTCTTCATCGAAAGCAGAGGTAGCTGTGCTGGTGCAATAGCAATTGACAAATGACGAAGTTGTAACCAATAATGGTGTTGAAGTAGAGGAACTTGAGGTAGCGGTACAGGTAACGATGCACTGATACCAAGTGTCTATGGTCTGAGTAGCAGAATAACCTGGTGTATTGGCACCTGTTATGTTCGTCCAAGGGCCGGTTGCACTTGGTGCAGACTGCCACTGATAAGTGAGGCCTGAGGTAAAAGTGGCATTAGCCATAGTGAGGCCAAAAGGTACTGAAGGGCAAACAGGATTCGTGGCAGTAGCGGTGGTTCCGGCGTTTGGGGTTCCAGTACAGGCTGTACCTGAAATAAAAGTAATGCCGCCTACTAAACCGCGAGGGTAATTAACTGGCGTTGCAGGATAGGCGCCTCCTGCCCAACTAATGCCGTCACCGGTAATGATATTTACTCCGCCAGCAGAAAAGGTATTCAAGCCAGCTCCGGATGTAAGCGTCATGTACTGAATCGTTGTGCCGGAAAATGCCAACTGATAGGTTGCACCAGCCGGAACGATTAAATTCAGGTTGGTCAGCGCTGGTACAATTCCGTTAGCAAGGTTAGAGTTCAAAACGCCTGTTGCCACCGGCAACCAACCATTTTGGTTGGCCCCTACAATACCGTGATCCCAGGGTGCTGCATTATCAACTAATGGAGTTGTGCGGTATAACAACTGAAGGTTATTGGTTGCACTGGTTCCTAGATGGCAATTGACCCCCGTAATAATGATGTCATTGGTGTTGGTGTTCTGCACATTAAAAATGATAGAACCATTTCCGTTGTTATTGGTGTGTGTGGTGTTCAAAGTGATTTGCGCACTCAATAAAGAACTGATCAATAAAGCAAATACGCTAAATATAGTTTTCATATTGGTTTTCATGGTTTTCATATTTGGATTTATTGAACAGCGATTCTTTCAATCAGGCTTAAGCCGTTCATCTGAATTTTGAGCATATAAAGGCCTTTCGGAAAGACAGAAAGATCTAACGTAAGGCTTTGTTCCATTGCTTGCTGTTGCAAAGTTTTACCATTTAAGTCTAGTAATTCTACCTGTGCTAACCCGCTTTGTGTTTTTGATACAAACAACAAACCTGATGTTGGATTCGGATACATTGATAGCCCCATTAGGCTTTCTTCAATAGAAGCGGTGAAGTCACAAGAACCATCAACTACTACTAAAACATTGGAAGTATCGCTCGGGCATACTGGGCTGGTAACGATGTAATCGTAGTTGAACTGGCCAGCCAAGGCTCCTGAAGTATCTTGCGCTCCAGAGAGTGCAACATTACTCGAGTTGTACCAAGTGCCGCTTGCATCGATATTGCCAGACAAACCATTCCAAAGCACAAAAGGCTCATTCAAGCAAACGCTAATGCTGCCGTCTTCACCTGCGCTTGGCGCTGCGTAGACAATAACCGTGGTGATTGCTTGGTCTACTGCACAACCATCGCTTACTGCGTAGTTGAAGGTGTAGGTCTGCGTAGAAGCGTAGTCTGTTGAGTTGAAGGTACTCCCTTGAAGCACTACCGCTGGTGAGGTAGCTACCCATTCGCCGCCCAATGCATAGTTGGCAATACCTAAGAATAGGTTTGTGCTGTCGCCGTAGCAAATCTTGAGCACCTCGCCCTCTACCCCAGCGTAAACACTGACTTCACTGATTTCAATCGTGTATGTGCCCACCGTGCCTGAACCGTCGTGCAGTACGTAGTATTCAGCTCCGGGTGTGAGGCCACATACCGTGAAGTTTGGTGCTTGGCTCGTGCCATCGATTTCGTCGTCGTTGGCGCCTTCTAAGGTAAAGCTTGGCAAAATGCTACAGTCGGCACCAAAGTACACGCCGATCTGGCCATTGTACTCCACTCCCGTTGCATTGATGCGCACATTGCCAGATGTTGGTGCGGTAAACTTAAACCATGTGGTGTGGTTCAAGGCATCATTGGCCCAACCTGTTGTGGTTTGTGCACCGGTTACTGGTGGAACAACACCAAGTTCTTCGGCAGATACCGTAGCGCCAGTGTTGTTGTACAACAAACCTGGGGCACCTACTGTAATCTCGTATGCACCACATGGGTTGTCATTGCTAATTGGCATAATCAAGCTAATTGGGCCTACATAGGTTGAGGTATCTTGGCCACATACTGCTTGTACGTATACGTCTACCGCTTGGCCTGGATACCATGCCGTGTTTGAGGTGGTGTCTGTAAAGTTGTTGTCTAGGGCATAAACAGATCCTGTGTACAATGCTGAGTCTTGCGCAACAACTTGTAAGTTAAAGCCCGTAGATGGGTAGAATGAAGTGTATGGTGCCCAGCTCCAGCTGCTCATAAGGCTGTCCACAGCAGCAGTGCTCGTAAACGCCGTTGGGTCAGAACAGATTGGAGGAGTCTGGAAGTTATAGAACAAACCTGCACTTTGTAAACCACCTGCACAGTCTGAATAAATATACATGTCGTAGTTGCCAAGTGGAATCAGGTTCAATAACTGAACGGATGCTGCCGTTACAGTTAAGGTTGTGCCTGACGTGAGGGGGTCAAAACCTGCAGGGCCGTAGACAACCGTCCAGGAGGTTTCGCCGGCTGCACTCGCCGTCCAGGTAAAGGCTCCCTCGTTAGGGAATAAATAAGAAGTGGTCAAGGCAACAGGGTTCGGGCAGTCTACATAGTAGAAGTGCACACAACTGTTGTTTTGTAAATACGTTTGGTTGTTCATCGAAACGTTGATGTTCTGCGGGCCACGAACACCGATCTCGGCATCTGCACCGTAGTCCCAACTTGTTGGATTACCCATAATAACGTCATCGTAAACATAATAAATCTCTTGGGTAGCCTCGTCGATGATTAACTCAAAGGTAGCGCCATTCGGGAATATTGGGGAGTTCCAGCGCGGTAAATCTTTCCATAAAATCACAAATTTGCTATTCGGAGAGATACCTATTTGCTCGTAATAAATTCCGCCTCCTTGCGCATATGATTGTGCCAATTGTTGGATATATGGATACAAGCCATTACCTGGTTCCATGACCAAGTTAAGTGCAGCCGTTGTGGTGCCAAGTTTTACCCCACCGGTAGCGCCGATGGTTGCGGTGGTAAAGAGGTTGCCTTGATAAAGCATTGGGAATGGTAAAGTAATCCCGAGTTCGCCTAAGTAAGCTAAGTTTGAATATGTTGCCGTTGAATTGGCGCTGATATCAACAAAGCCAGTGGTTGGGCACTCGTTATCCCATTGGATATACTGACCTTGGTCGTAAGTGTTCCAAGAAATCATTGGTGACCAATAAGAAGAATCACCTGGCGTACAAACTGCACGCACTCTTGCCTGATAAAAACTATAAGGAGTTAAGGCTCCTATTGTATGTGGATATGCCGTAACATTGAGTATGGTTCCTGTGCCAGGCGTGAAGCCTTGTACCCCGTACTCAATTTGCCACTGCGTTTCTGTACCACCTGGTGTCCAACTAATTGTAGCGTCATTCAAAGAAGAAGAAACAACATTGAGTGCTGTAGGCTGCGGACATGTTGGTGGCGCAGATATTAGAACCATGTAGTCTTCGGTCTCTCCCCAAGTGTAAGTTCCACATGGTGAAGGAGTGGCATTAGACTCAATTATAACGATACGCATGCGCGTAAGCCCTGATAATGCGGTAGAAGGAATGGTAATGTTAAACGGAACATTGACCGAAACCAAAGATGGTAAGGAGTTATATGAATCATGTAACATTTCATAGGTGTCAAACAGGCCATTGTGATCGGCGTCTATCCAGACACGCGTACCGTAGCTATAAGTACCGCCAGAACAATTTATGAGGTCGAGCTCCATTGGGTATGTGACCCCCGGAGACACTAATGTAGACAAACTCGTATAATCAGAATAGGTTCCATTACAACCCGTAGAGCTGTTGTCTATTGTATTTAACTCAACACGTTGGATATCGCCATAGGTTGTTGACGTAGCCGTACTGGTGCAGTAACAATTAAAAAAACTGTTGGTTGTTACACCGACAATAGTCGAGGTATCGATAGAACTTGACCCCGTACAAGTCACGATACATTGGTACCAAGTGTCAACGGTTTGCGATGCTTGATAACCGCTGTTTGTTGCGCCAGTAATGTTAGAAAACGGGCCTGTTGCACTGGTTGCGGATTGCCATTGGTAAGTGATGCCCGAAGCAAGCGTGCTGCCACTTAAGGAAAGCGAATATGGAACGCTTGGGCACACAGCCGACACAGATGCATTTGCCGTACCAGCAACTACTGTTCCGGAACAAGCCGTACCAGGCACATAATGAATTTTGATATTTGGACGGTTGTTACCATACGTAGTAGTGAGCAAAGTTGCAGCAGAACCAGCCAAATTAGATGCCCATCCTATCGCCATTCCGGTAGCAGGTGTGCGAAAGAAATTATTTGCTCCACTTGCTAAACCCGAATATATATGATCGGTCATGATTTGAAGCGTCCCACCTGTATAAATAAAAGGTGTGGTTAGTGTAAAGGCCTCCCAGCCTGGCGCAGTAGCAATAAATCCTTGATTGGTATTATTATAAACAGAAGTGGCTCCGGCAGAAACAGCACCCCATGAGGTACCTGTTGTTAGCGTTGTTGCTGTATTATTAGCCAGCAAAATTTCAAAAGTATTAGGGGCTGTAATAGTACCTGCGGCCTTTTCCCATTCAATCATGGTAATCATCGATCCAGGAGGAATGAGAGCCAACTCAGTTGAAGTATAAATATAAGCGTATTTAGAGTAGTTAAAGACAGAAGTTGCCGAACTTCTGTAATAAGGGCCACTTAGATAACTGGATGCCGTTCCGGTTCCAATTTGCACAAATTGAGCCAAGGCCCCCTGAATAAAAAAGAATAATAAGCCTAAGATGTATAGTTTTCTCATAATGACAGTTTAAGGTCTAAAGTTAATGAATACAAAACAAAAAAGCCACCCCTGGGGGTGGCTTTCGAATATTCATTAGGTTTGAGTTATTGTTTGACTACTCTGAATGTTTGAACGGAATCAGCAGCAGTGATGCGGATCATATAAACACCAGTTGTCATGTTGGAAAGGTTCAAAGTGGAACCATTTGAAACATTTGTGAAGTCAATGACCAATTTACCCTGAGCGTCAAATACTTGCGCTTGCGCAGTGAGATCTGTTGGCATAGAGATGCTCAATTCGCCAGAAGTTGGGTTCGGTTGAACACTCATGGTAATTTCTGCAATTTGATCAATGCTTACTGCATCAATTGTAATACAATCAGATTGATCTGAACATCCTTGTGGAGTGCTCACAATTACTGCGTAGGTTCCGTTTGCTAGTGCATTAAACGTTGCAAAAGAAGCGTTAGGAACTGCAGTACCTGTGGCACAGTTGATCCATTGGTAGTTGTAAACACCAGGAGTTGCAGTCAGAGTAACGTCGTCTACGATAGAAGCTATTGCTTCTGGTGTAGCGTTCACATATACCGTAACCTGATCTGTGCCCGCACAACCGTTAGCTGTTGTTCCAGTTACGGTGTAAGTTGCTGAGGTGCCCGGAGCAAATGCTGTTCCGTTGGCAATTCCGCCCGTCCACTGGTATGCAGTTGCACCTGTAGCAGCTAAAGTAACTTGTTCGCCTGAACAGATTGTTACATCGTCACCAGCATTCACATCAGGTAAAGCAACAACTGTAACCGTTACTTCATCTTGGTTAGCACAGTTATTTAAGCCCGTAGCCATTGCTGTATAGGTTGTAGTTGTTACCGGGATAAATGCAAGTCCATTACTTACATTAGGCGTTAACCATGTAATCGTAGCATTCCCTGTAGCATTCAATACTACTGATGAGCCATCACAAATTGTTTGGTCTGGGCCAGCATTAACAGTTGGAATTGGCAAGACATTCACGTTGGTTGCACTTGAAGTGCTACCGCATGCATTGGTTGCAACATAAGTCAAAGTAACAACAACAGGGTCATTTGCTGCTGGTAAATAAGTAATGGCTGCGCTTGAAATACTTGGTGAAATGATGCCATTACCAGAGGTAGTCCAGAAACCACCCAAGCTATTTTGAGGCACAGCGCTAAATGTTGCTGCATCGTTTGCACAAACGGTTTGTGCAGCTGAAACAGTCACAGAAGGGCCTGTTGCCACGTACACCTGTACTTGGTCTACGTTTGTACAACCGTTAGCACCAACACCGGTTACCGTATAGATTTGAGACGCTGTTGGGAAGAAAGGAACACCTTGTGTTACGTTGTTGTTCCAAACATAGGTTGCGGCTCCTGTAGCGTTCAGCGTTGCACCCGTACCAGCACAAATGGTTTGATCTACACCTGCACTGACAGTTGGTAAGGCGAGAACTGTAATAGACATTTGATCTTGGTTTGTACAACCGTTCGCACCAACTACCGAAACGGTTAGTGTCTGACTTGTTGTAGGAACGAACTGTGAGTTATTTGCATAACCGCCTGTCCAAGTAAACGGACTCACAACAGCAGTAGGCGAAGCCAAGGTTGTTGTTGCATTTAAGATGACTGGTGTGCCCGCACAAATTGTTTGGTCAAGACCAGCGTTTACTAAAGGCTGTGGGATAACGTTTACAACCGCTACATCTTGATTCTGACAACCATTGATATCCGTACCAGTTACTGTATAAGAAGCTGTTTGGCTCGGGAAGAATGGTGTCGCATTTGACACGTTCAAACTCGGATGTGTAGTAACCCAAGCGTAAGTAATTGCACCTGAACCAGACAAGGTTGCTGGCGAAGCATTACAAACTGTTTGGTCTACACCTGCATTGACAACAGGAAGCGCATAGACTGTAAGAACAGCTTGATCTGTGTTTGTACAACCTACCGTATTTTGAACGTTCACTTGATAAGTATAGGTGCCTGGAGCTGTAGGTGTAACTACAAGCGCATTTCCAGTAAATGGCGCTGCAAGACCGCTATTCGCATAGTTAGTCATGGTCCAAGTATATGGAGCCAAGCCTGCTGCATTAAACGTTGCTGTTTGATTTAAACAAATTGCTTGGTCCACACCTGCGTTAGCCACAGGAATGGTTGAATAAGTGATGAGCACATCGTCGGTATCCACACAACCATTTACATCAGTACCTGTTACTACGAAAGTACCAGTAGCACCGATTTGGAAAGCAGTTGCATCCAACACCCCTGAAACTGGACCAGACCACGCATAAGTTACTCCCGTACCAAAGCTTGAACTTCCAGTTAATGTGGTAGCTTCTGTCGGGTTGTTAGAACAAATTAATTGATCTACACCTGCGCTTACTACAGGTAGAGGATTTACAACTATACTGTTGGTTGTTGCTGTACTAAAACACCCAGTAAGCGGATTCGTTGCTGTAACCAAATAACCTGCTTGTGTGGTAGGGGCAGTTGTTGTGTTGTTGAGTACGGTTGTAGTGGTTGCAGTAGTCGCATTCAAACCAGCCCACAACCAGTTATATGTGGAAGTGACATTTGTACCAACCGTGCCCTCAAATTTCATGTTAGTTCTGTTTGCAGAAAGAAAACCACCATTGGTGTATGCACAAACGCCATTGGCATCGGCATATCTGTAATGTGAAGCACCAGCAAATGAATTTGTATAACGCGCAAGGGCGTTGTTCGTGTAATTTGTATTGTTAAAACAGATTTCAATAACTACGTTCGAAGTTCCGTCCCAAACAAATGGTGTTTGAAAAACAAGAGTATTGTTTGCATAACCCAATCCTGATGGCTGAAGATAGGCATTGAAATACACCTGAGTAAGACCTGTTTCAAAAGTAGTAGTTAAGGCTGTTACTGACGTATTAGCCATGCTCACAGTATAGTTTGTAAAACCAGCTGCATTGGACTGTGCCGTTACGTCAAAAGCAACAGAAGAGATTGTACCTGGCAAGAGATTTAATGCTGTAAGTTCTGCGGCAGTAAACAAAAATTGTTGCTTAGCACCCCAATACCAGTTGCCGTAAGGTGATGGCCATGAAGTGGTACCATTACCCGTTAACCCTGTGCCTGCAGTAACACTTCCAGGTAGAGAAGGTATTGATTCAGCAACCAAATTGAGCGTTGAACCCGAACAAATTGGAGCCGGCGCTGCCTCGGCGAGTGTAATCTCCGGATTAGGATTAATAACAACTGTTTGGCTTACTTGATTGCTACAGTTTGCATTAGTACCTGTAACGGTATATACATATGTGCCGGCTGTAGTTGGTGTTGTAGTCAAACCAGCTCCAGGCTGAGCGGCAGACATACCTGAACCCGCGTATGAAGCTGTATTCCAAGAGAAACTATAAGCTGGTGTAGCAGCAGCCGTTGCAGTTAATGTGATGTCGCTTCCCAAACACAACGTTGGTGTAACACTTGTTGCAATGTTGATTGCCGGCGGCGCTGTTACCGTAACTACAACTGGCACCAATGGACTTGAACATCCATTTATTCCATTTTCGTTTACATAAAAAGTTGAGGTAGAAGAAACAATTAAGTCATAAGTGGTACCTATAGAGTCTAAAGCTACAGCAGTTGCAAGCGCATCTGTGTACCAATTAAAGGTATTGTTTCCTCCACCATTAACTACGGAAGCAACGCTAGCAGTTGGAATCTGGAATCCGCAATGCGTAGAGTTGGTAACGATAGGTGCAGCAGGTAAAGTCAATACTGCAACAGTAGTAGGAGTTGAAGTCACCTGACAACCTGCAGCACTTACTAAAGCGGTGTAGGTTGAGCTTGCTGTTGGTGTAACAGTTTGAGGGTTGTTGGTTCCAACAGCAGTAGTACCAGCAGACCATGCAACAGCAGTAATAGCTGGAACTGCACCACCTCCAACATTTGTAGAAACAATATTTAACATATAATCTTCGAACTCACCCCAAGAAGAGATAGAAGCCGAACTAGTAATTAAAGTTTCTAAACATACCACACGCATGCGCGTTTGGCCATTTAAAGCAGTGGCTGGTATGGAGAACGAACCAGTAACAGTGTAAGCGCCAGCAGCTGTTGCTGTAGGTGTATAGACCATTTCTCCGGCATCGGCAAAAGATCCATTTCTGTTGTAATCAATAAAAATGGCCATAGAGTTGTTATATCCAAATCCTGTTGTTAAGCTTGAGATAGAGAAGTCATAGGTTTGACCCGCATTCATGGTGTAAGGACCAAAGGCAGTGAAGTTAGAATATGAACCGGCGGTACCTGTGGCAGTTCCAATTGTTCCAACCAAAGAGTTTACCGGAGTGGTATTACTCAAGATTGTAGTGGCGCCTTGAGTAATTGTAATGCCACCAAAATCTTCATCAAATAGCGGTGAGTTAACACCTGGAGTGGTGTAGTTTACTGGTGGGTTCGAATTAGCTAGAGCAACCGAAATTGAAGACGTGTCCCCAAAACAAATTGTTGACGGATCGGAAGTTGCATTTGCTGTGATTCCTAATAGCGGCGCATCAGCATAAGTTGGACCATTGTAAAGGGTGCTTCCTGCCGCATTTGTAGCAATAACTGACCATGTTACAGTAGCGGTTACTGGCGTAGCAACTGGAATTGTTCCCTCCCAAGTTGTACCGCTGGTGTTGGTCAAGGTAATGTTAGGTTGAGCAGCTCCGTTGAACGCGTAGCTCAATACTGCTGAAGTCACAGCACTACCAGTTGACGCAATGTTAAATGTAAAGGCATGTGTAGATGGCGTACATGAAACTGCAACTGATGGGTTAGATGCTGTTAAGGTAATTTGAGGTGCTGTTGTAACACCATTGAATTCAAAGGCACCGCGATCAGGAGCAGCTCCTGTACCAGTGTAACCGGCATTGCCTGCGCGTGTGACATTTGCGTAGTCATTGGTGATTCCGGCAATTTGAATTGCACCACCTTCCACTTGCGTAGTAATGCCCGCAACTGGCTTCAAAAAGTCAGCACTTGTAGGTGTTAAACTTGTAAAGAAAGAACCAGCTGTTGCGTAATTAAACGTTTCGCCTGTCATGGCATATGCATCGCGAGGGGCTGCTAAAGTCTGGTAGTTGGCAAGCGTCTGCTGAACAGCGGTGCCTTCCATGTAAATTACGCGAGAAGTGCTTGGCGTACCGGCAAACATCATATTGTTGTCTGATGCTGCGTTAAAGTTATTTAATTGAGTAGCCGCAGATCTTCTCAAAACAGAACTTACCCCTGTTCCGTTAGGAGTTGACAAGTTAATAACAACATTGTTGCGCAACGTCAAGTTTGCTGATGTTGCTGTTGCATTAGAATTTTGAAAAATACCAGCAGTAGAAAAACTAGTTCCAGTTGAGCTTGCGTTCAAATAAATGGTATTGTAATCAACAACGTGAGAAGTATTTGTTGCGGTTGCGGTTATTGATATACCTCTAATTCGATCTGAGCTGGTACTTGATGCAATTGGTGTTTTCAAGTCACCAATTACATTATTCGTAATAGTTGAACTTCCCGAAACTATGCTGATTCCATAAACGGAACTTCCCGCTTTTGTTCCTGTTAAGTTGGCAATTTTATTTCTATTGAAATTGATGCCTGAGCCTCCTGTTAAATAGAAACCACTTAGATTGGAAGTGTTGCCAGTTGCAGTTATATTTGAAACTGAGTTGTTGTAGGCATCCATTCCTGTCGGAGAAGCAGCATAAATACAGTAGGTTGTTCCGCCAGTAGTAATGTTAGAAATGCTGTTATTATAAAATGAAGAAGTCGTATTTCCGCTACCTATACGAAATCCATAGAATGTGCCTGTTCCTGTGTAAGTAACATTAGACACGGTGTTGCCAAAGGCTGTCATGTTGGCATTAGAAATAAACATTGGGTATTGGGTTGATGTACCACCCATGGTATAACCAGCAATTGTATTATTTGAGGTTGTACCATTACCTGTATTGTAAATTCCGTAGAAAATACCAGATGAAGCGGTAAACGAGTTAATCGTATTGTTACTCATTGTGGCTGTTGCCGCTGTGCCAAATCGATAAATTCCGTAAGTAGATCCAGTTTGAGTATTTGTAGGGAAAGAAAAAGTGTTGGAAGAAATATTCAAGGTGCCTGTTGGGCTAGATCCAGAGCTGTACATGGCATATTTCGAACCTGATGTGGTGGTTAGTGTGATCGTATTGTTCGTTACTGTTAAGTTACCGTGATCAGAGGAAGAGGAGAACATAAGACCGTATCTAAAACCTGTTCCTGCTACACCACCACTAGCGATGTTGTTATAGACATTATTTGAAGCAACTACATCGTGGTAGTAAATCATGTACAAACCATAAGAGGTAGAAGTAGAACCTCCGCCTAGGTTGTTGAAGGTGTTGCCTGTAATGGTGATATTGTGATCATAGAAATCCCATGGAGAAGAGTGAACAAAACCACGAACATAAATACCATGGTGTACATTTCTGATGGTATTATTGCTAAAAGTGAGGTTTTCGTTTCTACCACCTATGGATGTAACTGTAATTCCGGTGGCGGAAGAAGTGGTAGATAAGGCATCATTATTGCTCGACATAATACCCGTTACAACTCCTGAAGTACCTTTGTTCATAGTAATGGTACAGTTTGTAATGGTTATGTTTTTACAACCATCTGTACCACTAGCTTTTCTTAAATAGTAGCCGTATTCAATACCTGTACTCGAACTTGCTGCTACAGAAGCGGTAAGGTTAATTCCATCTATAGTAAGGAAGTCTGAACCTTGAATAATAACAATAGCATCTAGGTTTGCACCTAAGGTTGTGCCGTTAGTGGTACCCGCGTTTGTACGGGTAATCACTGGGTTTGCACCCGTGCCGCTTTTTTGAATTACGATCGGATTTGCTATTGTACCAGTTGCTGTTATTAATATTGGCGCAGTGATACTCTCTGTGTGGCCAGAAGCAACGTTGAAAGTAACACCACCTGTTCCAACACCTTGGGTGTTGAGGTCCGTGACTGCAGCAGAAATAGTAGCGTAGTTTCCTGGAATGGTTTTAATGCCAGTGAGCTGTGCCAATAGATTGGTTGTGCTCATTAACATGAAAACAACTGCCAAAAGGTGTAATGATTTGATTTTAGTAGTAATACCCATTTTATAGAAGTTTAGAATCTTGATTCGCAAATATATTGTTAAAAATCCAAAAAACAAAAAATTAATTTCTGTGGTCAATTTTAGTTGTTTCACTTACTTTTGAGGCTATGAACAAAGAAATCAACACATTCAAGGCCCTCGTTTGTGGTTCTACCCAAGGAATCGGGTTGGCCATTGCCCAGCAACTTGCCAAAGATGGCCATACAATTTGCCTAACCGCCAGAAACGAAGAAAATTTGAGAACTGCACTGGCTACCCTTTCGACGGATAATAACCAAACACATAGTTATTTCGTATCTGATTTTACTGACCCGGCAGGATTAAAAAATGCCATCACCAACTTTATTCATTTAAATGGTGACATCCAAATTCTTGTCAATAACACTGGCGGGCCAAAAAGCGGGCCAATTGTAGATGCAGATACCAGCGAATTTCTTGCGGCGTTTAACCAGCACCTCATATGTAACCATATTTTAATGCAGGCCGTTGTTCCAGGAATGAAAGCTGCCCGTTTTGGTCGTATCATTAATATCATCTCTACGTCTGTGAAGCAACCGCTGCCAAATCTTGGTGTTTCGAATACCATAAGAGGGGCAGTAGCCAGTTGGTCAAAAACGCTTGCCAATGAGTTAGGTGCATTTGGCATTACCGTTAATAACGTGCTGCCGGGCGCCACCAACACACAGCGCCTCACCGAAATTGCCAAAGTAAAAGCCGACAAAACAGGCGAAAGCATCGCTGAAATTTTAGCCGAAATGGGTCAAGAAAGCCCCATGAAACGCATTGCTGAGCCTCACGAAGTAGCCGCGGCAGTGGCGTTTTTAGCTTCACCAAGCGCCTCCTATATTAATGGAATTAATGTGCCCGTAGATGGCGGGCGTACGAAAAGTTTGTAATAACCTCTCGGTGCAACTTAATGTTATTTATTCTTTTTGGCCAAAAAAGAACGATACGCCAACAGCGTCGGAAAACCTAGCAGCAAACTTGCTGCTAGCATGTAGCCTCGGCGCGTGAGGTAGAAATCTACGACGCCCTCCATTTCAGATTCTTGATAACCCAGGCCAACAAAATAAGCCAAACTCAGTGGCGCCTCGAGGGTATACTTTTTGCCATTCTGCGCATACACGATTTCACCTTCGAACAAATTTGGACTCACCAATATCAAAAGGCCGCCGATAAATATAAAGCTGAAGGCAAAAACAAACCAAGGCTTACGCAGTAAGGATTTAAAATCTTCCATGGCGCAAAGTTAGGGCTATTCTATCTAATTTCGCGGTGCTACCATGAAACGCATTGCCTATTTATGTCTGTCGGAAGGTTGGGGTGGTTTAGAAATGAACCAGCTGCGCAATGCCCAACAAATGAAAAGTCGAGGTTATGATGTGCTGCTCATTGTCAATTTGGAGAGCCCAATACAAAGAGCAGCAAAACTTGCCTGCATTCCTTTTTATGTAGTCGCACAAAAACCAAAGCATTATCAATGGTTATTTGCTTTGAAGTTAGCGTTGTTTCTTGCCAAACAAAACTATTACCATCTCCTTTTTAGAAATAATAGAGAACAAAGCATTTCGGCGTCTGTGGCATTCTTTTCACGGGGGAAGATCAAGACACATTACTTTATGGAAATGGCACTCGGTGGCAAGCGCACACAGTTATTTCGAACGCTGCGCTATGCCTTACTTAGCACTTGGGTTTGCCCACTACCCTATCTAAAAGCACAAGTTTTGCAACAAACCAGAATTGCCAAACACAAGGTTAAAGAAATCCCATCTGGGCTCATTTTCAAGTCCGAAGTCATTATAGAAAAAACAAACGCACGAATAGATCTACAGTGGCCACTAGAAAAAAAACTCATCGTAATGGTGGGCCGAATTGACCCCAAAAAACGACAAGCCTTTGTTTGGGATTGCTTTAAACAGCGAACGAACGCCGATGAATTTTTAATATTTGTAGGTGAAAGTACTCCTGATGAAGCTTCAGTCTATTATAGGAATCTTCGTGAAAAAGTGAATGGCCACCCAAAAAATCGGCAAGTAATCTGGGCGGGATTTCACGAAAAAATGGAGCTCGTCTACCACGCGGCAGATGTGGTGATTTCGGCAGCCGATAAAGAAACAGTTGGCATGGTCACACTCGAGGCACTACAAAACAATTGCCCTGTGCTGGGGGTGAACAACGGCGGAAGTAAAGAAATCATTGAACTATTCGGAGGAGGGCTTTGTTTTGAATTGAACAGTGTAGCCTCTCTTTTGAATGGTATTGATCAAATTATGGAGGGTGCTTTTCCAGCACTCAATAAGCCCTACTTTAAACAACATTTTGACTTTAACGGCGTTTGTTCACAAGTAGAAACTGAAGTATTGGGGCTTGAGGCGCCAATTTTTCAGTAAATTCGTTCAATGGATTTATATACCTCCAAACAGCGCTGGAAACTATTGCTCGTCATCTTGGCCCTTGCCGTTGTGGGTATTTCTTTATTCTATTCGAACCAACGGATTCAAAAAATTGGCGACCGAGAGCGCACAAAAGCCCAACAATGGGCACTTGCGCTGCGCAAAAAAGCAGAATTAGTTGCTTTAAGCACCGATATTTTTTCAGCACTCCAAGAAAAAGAACGTCAAAAAATGGCCTTGGTGGTCAGGGCCAACCGCACCCTTTTAGGAGCCTCTGACCTCACCATAAGTCAAGATGTAGATTTTGCACTCGAAATTATTGAAGCCAATAAAGACATCCCTTTTATCTTATTAAACGACGATGGCAGTATTTCGCAATCCAGAAATATTGATCCAAAAACGCCAAAGCCGGCCATGCTACAACTTGCTAAGGGCTGGATTGCCGAAGGACGGAGTTATCAAATCCAAGTATTTGAGGACATGTACATGACCCTATGTCATGGATTCTCCACGGAATTGCTTCGTTTGCAAGCGCATTCAGATTCTTTGATTCGCTCGTTTAACGCCGACCTAACCGACCAAAAAAGCTTAGTTCCAGTACTTTTGTTCGACCCGCAAACCAAACAAGTTGAGGCCAGTAATTTGGACCCCGAGCAATTGACGGCGCAACACATCAAACAAACCTTAAAAGAAATGTCGGGTGCATACCGCCCCATTGAACTCCATATCAAAGGAAATAAAAAACTACTTTATCTAAAAGACAGCGAAGAAGTCAAGCAACTCTTTTGGTTACCCTATTTGCAATTTGGCGTGCTTGGCCTACTGGTACTAGTCGGCTATTTGCTCTTTTCGATGTACCGCAAAGCCGAACAAAACCAAGTTTGGGCAGGAATGGCCAAAGAAACCGCACATCAATTAGGAACACCGCTGTCTTCTATGATGGCATGGGTAGCACACTTAGAACAGCAAGATATTGACCCAATGATTCCGAGAGAGATGCACAAAGACCTCGAACGTTTGGAGAAAATTACCGACCGCTTCTCCAAAATTGGATCTGGTGCTAAACTTGTTGAAGGGGATTTAGCCGCTACAATCGAAAACAACCTACTGTATCTCAAGGCGCGTTTGTCGCAAAAAGTGGAAATGCAATTTGAATTAAACGGAGAGCGGCCGCTCATGGTGCAACACAATTCCTCTTTGATGGAATGGGTGGTTGAAAATATATGTAAAAATGCCGTGGATGCGATGGAAGGAAAAGGAACCCTGCGTATCCATATTCAAGAAGTAGCTGAATGGGTGTACATCGATATCTCCGACACCGGAAAAGGATTGACACCCAAACAATTCAAAACCATCTTTGAACCCGGATATTCTACCAAAAAAAGAGGTTGGGGGCTTGGGCTTACCCTGGTCAAGCGCATTGTTGAGGAGTACCATAAAGGGAAAGTGTTTGTTTTGGATTCTGCACCTGACAAAGGCACTACATTTAGGATTTCCATCCCGCACTAAAATCCAAACGCTAAATTCTGTCTATCTTTACCTTTCAAAACCACAAATATGGAAATGCTTGTTCTGACCGAGGTTCGCAATCAAATTGCCTACATTACAATCAACCGACCACAGCAGCTCAACGCCCTCAATAAAGACACCATTGAAGCCCTACACCATGCCCTAGATACGGCAGATGCCGACCCTGCGGTTGGCGTCATTATCTTGACAGGTAGCGGTGAGAAAGCTTTTGTAGCCGGTGCAGACATCAAAGAGTTTGCAGATTTTAACATCGCAGAAGGTGGGCAACTTGCTTTACATGGCCAGCAAACCCTTTTCGATTTCATAGAACAACTCAGTACCCCCGTTATTGCAGCAGTGAACGGCTTTGCACTTGGTGGTGGGCTAGAGCTCGCTATGGCCGCACACATCCGTATTGCCAGTAGCAACGCTAGAATGGGCCTTCCTGAAACTTCATTGGGCGTCATTCCTGGCTACGGCGGAACACAGCGTTTAGCGCAACTCGTTGGACGCGGTAAGGCAAACGAACTCATCTTTACAGCCAATATGCTCAAAGCTGAAGAGGCACTACAATGGGGTTTGGTAAATGCTGTTGTTGAACAAGCAGCACTCATGGCCAGCTGTGAAGAAATGGCGCAAAAAATACTGAATAATTCCCCAATGGCTATTGCAGCAGCCATTCGCTGCGTCAATGCTGGCTTTACCAGTGGGGTGAATGGCTACCATGTCGAGATCGAAGAATTTGGAAAATGTTTTGGCACCAAAGACTTTAAAGAAGGAACAACCGCATTCTTAGAAAAACGCAAGCCTAACTTTAGAGGCTAAGAAATGAGCAATCCGATTCGCAAATTAGTTGGCCAAACCGCCATTTATGGCCTGCCCTCCATTATCGGAAGGCTGCTCAACTATTTGTTGGTCCCATTGCACACCTACTATTTTGCACAAACCTCTGATTACGGTGTAATTTCAGAGCTCTATGCTTGGGTGGCCTTCTTAATTGTATTGCTCACTTTCGGAATGGAAACCGCTTTTTTCCGTTTTTTACAAAACGAAACCGATAAAGACAAAGCCTACGGCGCAGCATTTTGGTCTGTAGTGGGTATCAATGCCCTATTCTACTTAGTGCTTCTTTACTTTAACAACGATATTGCCACCGCACTTCTTTTTGAAGGACACAACGAATATGTAGTCTTGCTTGGCACTATCGTGATGATCGATGCCGTTACAGCGCTGCCCCTAGCCCGCTTGCGCGCCGAAGAAAAAGCGCTGCGCTTTGCCACCATTCAAATGACCAGCATAGGACTCAACATCGCCTTGAATGTCATAGCTATGGTCTTCTTTTTTAGTCCGCAACGACCTGAAGAAGGTATTTTGTTTATCCTGTTAGCCAATTTACTCGCCTCGCTATCCAAACCGCTATTGCTGTACGATAGTATTTTCAATGTGCTTTTTGTCCGAGATTGGAGCCTTTACAAACGCATGTGGCGCTACGCCATTCCGTTAGTAATAGCCGGTTTTGCGGGTATTGTGAACGAAACTTTCGATCGGATTTTACTTAAGCATCTTCTATACGACCCTTCCGTGCCAGAGTCTTTGAACTATGCGGAATCTCAGGTGGGAATTTACAGTGCTTGTTACAAACTAGCCATGCTCGTCACGATCATTTTGCAAGCCTACCGCTATGCTGCAGAGCCTTTCTTTTTCAAGCAAATGCAAAACCAAGACCGCAATACGGTATATGTGCGCGTCATGAATATCTTTGTAGCAATGGTTTGTGCCGTATTTTTATTGGTCAGCCTCAACCTAGATATTTTCAAGTATTTTATCCAAAAAGAAGCCTATTGGGAAGGCCTAAAGGTTGTGCCCATATTGCTTCTTGCCAACGTTTTCCTGGGCATTTATTACAACCAAAGCATTTGGTATAAACTCAGTGGCAAAACACAGTACGGTGCCTACATTACCATAATAGGAGCAGCGCTCACTATTGCCATTAACATTTACTACATACCACAATTTCAATACATGGCTAGTGCATGGGCCACACTTATTGTATATGCCACGCAAATGCTTCTGTCTTATTGGCTCGGGCAGCGCCTCTATCCTATTCCATACAACGTCAAAAAGTTCTTGCTTTATTTAGGGCTGAGCTTGTTATTATTCTGGATAGGCCGCCAAATTCATTTTACCAATGCGTTGGTCAATCACTTCTTACACAACCTTCTCGTTTTCTTTTTTGTAGCTTTTGCTTTTGTGCTGGAAAAAAATAACCTTCGCAGCAGTAACACACACTAACCAAACAATTTCTGCGTTAGGGTGTTTATTTAGCTACCGAAACGCTTAACTTTGCTCTTATGTCTCTTCACCCGTACAAGCCCGGCCCCTTTTTATCGCAAATCATTGTTCCGAGCGACCTACGCACGAATTTCACAGAAGAACAACTTCCGCAAGTTGCACAAGAATTGCGTCAATACATTGTCGATGTCATTTCAGAAATTGGCAATTCACACTTTGGTGCTTCTCTTGGCGTTGTAGAGCTTACCGTTGCTTTGCACTACGCGTTTAATACCCCTGACGACCAACTCGTTTGGGACGTCGGGCACCAAGCCTACGGACACAAAATCTTAACTGGGCGCAGAGAGCGCTTCCATACCAACCGTTTAAAAGGTGGTATCTCTGGTTTTCCGAAACGTTCAGAAAGTGAATACGATACTTTTGGTGTTGGCCATTCATCTACCTCTATTTCTGCCGCTCTAGGTATGGCTGTTGCCAACCAATACAAAGGCGAAACGCAGCGCCAACACATTGCTGTTATCGGCGATGGCGCCATGACCGCCGGTTTGGCGTTTGAAGGGCTCAACCACGCTGGTTTCGAAAAAGACGCCAACTTGCTCGTTATTCTCAACGATAACTGCATGTCTATTGACCCCAACGTAGGCGCACTTAAAGAATACCTCACCGACATTACAACCTCGCACACTTACAATAAAGTAAAAGATGAGGTATGGAAACTTCTTGGCAAGGTTTCTAAATTTGGCCCAGATGCCCAAACCATTGCCTCTAAAGTTTCACACGCCTTGAAAGGCACCCTTTTGAAGCAATCCAATCTTTTTGAAGCGTTTAACTTTCGCTATTTTGGCCCTGTAGATGGCCACGACGTTATTGGCTTAGCTAAAATTTTGGCAGACCTTAAAGATATCCCCGGGCCAAAAATCCTGCATTGTGTTACACGCAAGGGCGCGGGTTACAAATTCTCAGAAGAAGGTAACCCTACAAAATGGCATGCTCCGGGTGTTTTCAATAAAGAAACTGGTGAAATCGTCAAAATTGTTCCTAAATCACCTGAACCACCCAAATACCAGGATGTTTTTGGCTACAGCATAGTTGAGCTCGCAGAAAAGAACGATAAAATCATGGGCGTTACCCCAGCGATGCCTTCGGGTTGTTCATTGAATATCATGATGCAAGCCATGCCAAAGCGTGCATTCGACGTTGGTATTGCCGAACAACACGCCGTTACCTTCAGCGCAGGTCTTGCTACCCAAGGATTGGTTCCGTTTTGTAATATCTACTCCACATTCATGCAGCGTGCTTTTGATCAAGTCTTGCACGACGTTGCCCTGCAAAACCTCAATGTTGTTTTTTGTCTAGACCGAGGTGGTTTGGTTGGTGCCGATGGCGCTACACACCACGGCGTTTACGACCTCGCTTACATGCGCATGATCCCAAACATGATTGTTTCTGCCCCCATGAATGAAGAAGAGCTTAGAAACCTCATGTACACTGCGCAACTACCAGATCAAGGACCATTTTCTATTCGTTATCCACGCGGAAACGGCGTCATGACGGACTGGAAAACAGCATTTAAAGAAATCAAAATAGGGCAAGGGCGTAAAGTCACTGCAGGCGAAGACATCGCTATTCTCACCATTGGGCACCCCGGTAATTTTGCACAAGAAGCCATTGAGCAACTCAAAGATTCTGGTGTATCGGTTGCTCATTACGACATGCGCTTTGTCAAACCCCTAGACACCATCTTGCTCCACGAAATCTTCAGTAAATTCAAAAAAGTCATCACCGTCGAAGACGGTTGCTTGATGGGTGGCTTCGGAGCTGCCGTACTCGAATTCATGGTCGATCAAAAATATCAGGCTGAAGTGACGCGTTTAGGCATTCCTGACGAGTATATTCACCACGGAACTCAAGAAGAGCTCTGGGCAGACTGCGGCTTTGATACTCAGTCTATTGTACGCACAATCACCAGTATTTTCAATCTCCAACAAGAAAAAATTACAACGCAAAACGTCGGCTAAAACCAAATTATTGTAATTTGGACCAAAACTTTAACGACTATCATGCAAAAAACTAACTATGGCGCCTTCGGGACGCTAATTGTCATCTTTTTCTTTTGGGGCTTTGTTGCCGCATCCAATTCTATCCTGATTCCAGTTTTTAAGAAAGCACTTACTCTGACTCAATTGCAATCTCAGCTTATCGAGTTTGCTTTTTATGTCGCCTATACAGTTGGTTCCCTAATTTACTTCAGTATTTCGGGCATCCTCAAGCAAGATATCTTAAATAAAATTGGCTATCGAAACGGGCTCGCTCTTGGTCTGTTAATTTCTGCAGCCGGAACACTGCTTTTTATTCCGGCCTCGGCAAATGGCGGTTCTTTTCCCTTGCTACTTGGTGGCCTTTTTATCGTTGGGCTCGGTTTTTCTTTACAACAAACCGCTGCAAACCCTTTGGCTATTCAAATGGGAGACCCTGCCAAAGGAAATGCGCGCCTAAGTATGGCGGGTGGCATTAATAACCTAGGCACTACCATCGGGCCGGTTATATTGTCTTATGCCATTTTTGGTGGTCTCACTAAAGAAAATACAGTTTTAGATTTAACAGCAGTTCAAATGCCGTACCTCATTCTCGGCGCTACTTTTGTTTTGGCCGCTTTATTCTTTAAATTTTCGTCTGTTCCAGACTCGATCGGCGACGACAATCAAAATGAGCCTGGGCTATTACTCCAGACCCTACGAGAACCTCAGGTTATCTTAGCCATGATAGCCATATTCTTATATGTCGGTGTAGAAGTAGCAACCCAAAGTAACTTGCCCGAATTCATGAAACAACATTTGGGTAAACAAGAGAGTGAAGTTGCGCCTTATGTATCCTTATTTTGGGCAAGCATGATGATCGGCCGTTGGGCATCAGCGGCAGGTGTTTTTGAAAAATCAAAAGTGTTCAATCGTGTCATGGGCATCTTTTTACCCTTGGTTGCCTTCGGCATATTTGCGCTAGCTAATACCATCGGCGGATCAGACGTGTCTTCCTTCATGCCTTATATTGGTTTGGTATTTGTACTAATTGCTGCTGATTTCTTGTCAAAAGGCAACCCTGTTCGCCAAATTATTCTCTACTCAAGCTTGGGTGTTTTAGCCCTCATTATTGGCATTTTCGGATCTGGATATGTCAGTGTGTTTGCTTTTATTTCAGTTGGTTTATTTTGTAGTACGCTTTGGCCCTGCATTTTTACACTAGGTATTACAGGTATGGGCACCAAAACTAATATTGCCTCTAGTTTAATGATCTTAATGATCATGGGTGGAGGGGTTATTTCTGTTACACAAGGCTGGCTTTCAGACAATAGCCTTTTGGGTATCCAACATTCTTATTGGGTTGGGGTTGTTTGCTTCGTTTACTTAATTTATTTTGCAATTCGGACTGCGACTATTCTCAAAAACAAAGGAATTCATACCTTTGATGCTGCATCAAGCGGACACTAATGGGAATGTATAAAATTGAATTTCACGACTTCTTTACTGCGGCCTTTTCTGTAGACTGCATTATTTTTGGCTATGAAGCTGGGCAAATCAAAGCGCTGTTAATCAAGCGTGCCATGGAACCCTACGAAAACTTCTGGGCAATCCCTGGAGATTTAGTCTACCCCGACGAAGACCTCCCAGTAGCAGCAGAAAGAATTCTAAAAGAGCTCACGGGCCTTGATCATATTCAAATGCATCAGTCGCAGTCTTTTGGGCACCCAAAAAGACATCCGCAAGGACGCGTCATTACCATTGCACATTTTGCACTGGTGCGCATCGAAGATTTTCAGGTGAAAGCATCTTCATGGGCCGACGACATCAGTTGGGTGCCGCTCAACGAAGTACCTACGCTCGCTTTTGATCACAACCATATCCTTGAAAGTACCTACGATATACTCAAGCAAAAACTGCAAAATGAACCTGTTTGTTTTGATTTACTGCCAGAGCGCTTTACTTTAAACGAGTTTCAACAACTTTATGAGTTTGCCTTTGAACAAGAAATGGACAAAGCCAACTTCAGAAAGAAAATCAAATACATTCCACTTGTTGCGCTCAATGAAAAACAAAAAAACGTGAAGCACCGCCCTGCAAAGCTTTTTTCTTTTGATCAAGAGGCCTATCAGCAACGCCTTTTGGCGAACGAATACAGCTTCAAAATGTAAAAAATAAAACACTTATTGTATTTTTTACAATAATGTTTGTACCTTAGATCATCGCTTTCACTCATAGTCGAGCGTTAAACAGGTTAATAATCAAGGAAACGGAGAGGAGTGTCTCCGTTTCTCTTTTTATAGAACTCTGTTTTTCTCATGGATACGAAAACTTATTGTTAATTGTACAATAATTTAATTTTTGCGTATATTTATCCCACTCTAAAACTAAAATAACATGATCAGAACACTAGTCATGGCACTGCTTTGTTGCATTGGTGCCACGCAGGTCTATGGACAAACCATCACCGGATCCATCATCAATGAACGCTCCGAGGCCGTTCCATACGTCAAAATCACTGTCAAAAGCAGTAAAAAACCTTTTTTAAGTGATGGTAAAGGACTTTTTCAAGTAAGCGTCACCGACCCAGCAACCGACGTGCTCGTTTTTACTGCGATGGGTTATCAAAAACAAGAAGTTCCTGTTGCCGGCCAAACCAACCTCACCGTGGTTCTTTTGGAAGTATCTCAAGACACCAAAGATGTTGTGGTCGTGGGGTACGGTACGGCTAAATCCAAAGAATTGACCGGCGCTACTTCAAGAGTAAAAGGTGAAGACCTTGAAAAAATGAACATGACCCGTATGGACCAAGCCCTTCAAGGGCAAGTATCAGGGGTTACAGTGTCTAGCAACTCCGGTTCTCCGGGTGGTTCAGCCAATATCAGAATCCGTGGATTGTCTACATTTGGCGACAACGACCCACTAATTTTGGTAGATGGTGTCGTCTATGATTCCGAAGGCTTGAACGCCCTCAACCCCTCAGACATCAAGTCCATTAACGTTCTCAAAGATGCCACTGCAGGTATTTACGGTGTGCGCGCCGCCAACGGTGTCATCATCGTAGAGACAAAAAATGGAGCCATCAACCGCAAACCTACCATGGAATACAACGGTTATTTTGGTGTCCAGCAAACTGCCCGCAAACTCGATTTGCTCACCGCAGAAGAATATGCGGTCATTAAAAATGAAGCCTTTGCCTTCGGCGGCCAAACCATGCCTTTCTCCAATACAAACCTTGGTACAGGCACCAACTGGCAAGACTCCGTTTTTAGCTCGGCACCTGTGCAAAGCCACAACCTCTCGCTTAGTGGGGGCACACTCAATACCCGCTATTCAATTGGCCTTGGTTATTTCAACCAAGAAGGAATTGTTGGGGCCGACAAAGCCAACTTTGGCCGCTACAATGCGCGCTTGAATTTTGCGACTGATATGTCGGAGAAACTCAAGCTCAATTCTGTTTTGTTATTCTCATCAGACATGCGTAGCACCCTGCCAGAAAATGGTATCGGTTCGGTGCTATACAACACCATCAATGCTTTTCCAAACGAATCGGTTTACAGCAGCCCTGGCACCTTCTCCTACTTGGAAGAAGTGAGTGACATCATTAACCCAATTGCTCAAATGATGAACCAATACAATTGGAGCACGGCCAATAAATTTGTAGGAAAAGAAGAGTTTATCTACGAATTCAACGAAAACATCTCCATTACCAATCGCTTTAATTACAATTACGCGAATGTAGATGCCAAAGTCTTCTCTCCTCTTGTTTGGTACGGCGACGGTAAATATGCCAATACAGCAGCCAATGCCGCGCTGGAGTCGCCAGAGGTAGAAATTGGCGACAGCGTTTTCATCGAAAGAGGCGCTGCAGTGTACGAAGAGCGCTCCACTTACTTAGACCTCTCTTACGAAGGCTTCGTCAACTACGACAAAACCTTTAACGACATACATAAAGTCAAAGGAACCTTCGGTGTATCTGTCTTTGAACGAAAAGGACAATCACTAAACGGCGTTGGTTTTGGTATTCCGAACAACTCACTGGCTTATGCTGATATCTCAGCCAACCAAGCACAAGGCGGCTTTTTAAATAACGTCAACTCTTGGGAATTCAAAGAGCGTTTGTTGTCTGCATTCATGCGCGCAGAATACGCCTACAAAGAAAAATATCTTGTTTCTGGTATCTTGCGCAGAGATGGTTCAAGTAAATTTGGACCAAACAGCCGCTGGGGAATTTTCCCAACCATATCAGGTGGTTGGTTGCTTTCAGAAGAAGACTTCTTCAAAAGTGAAAGCATTGATTACCTGAAGTTCAGAGCAAGTTATGGTGTGTCTGGCAATGACCAAATTCCAAACTTTGCCTACCGTGCCTTACTCAATGGAGAAGGTGTTTATGTATTCGACGACCTTATTACTCAAGGGGCTGCAATTGGCCGTCCTGCCAACCCAGACCTTAGGTGGGAAACCACTCGCCAACTCAATGTTGGCCTCGACCTCACTTGGTTGAAAGTCATCAACTTTACCACCAACTACTTCATTAAGAATACCAACGACCTTTTGTTCCAGCCAGATGTTTCTGCCTTATTGGGATCATACGGCCCTGGTGGTTACCCACCAATTATCAACGCTGGCGACGTCTCTAACAAAGGTTGGGAATTTGAAGTAGCATACCAATCTGACCGCAAAAACTTATTACAAACCAACCTCAACTTCAACCTCACCACAATTAACAACAAAGTGGTTAGTGTCCCGGAAGGAATCGAGTATATTCCTGGTGCAGCATTTAGTGTAGGCGGAGATGTCGCAACACGCTTCGAAGAAGGCTATGAAATCGGTTACTTCTTTGGCTACCAAACAGAAGGAGTTTTCCAAACCCAAGAACAAATCGACAATGCGGCTGTGGTTCAAGAGGGCGCACAACCTGGAGACCTCATCTTTAAAGATGTCAATGGTGACGGCAAAATCAATTTCTCTGACGACTCAGATAAAACCTACCTAGGATCTGCTATTCCAGACTTTACCATGGGTTTTGCCTTTAACTTTAAACTCAAAGGTTTTGACTTCTCTGGCAATGTCTATGCTGCCCTTGGACAAGAAATTATCCGCAACTACGAGCGCCAACAGCCATATGCAAACCAACTCGCATATGTTATTGACCGCTGGACAGGAGAAGGCTCAACAAACGAACACCCACGTCTAACCACTGGCCCAACCAACAACAACTTGTTCTCAGATTACTATGTAGAAGATGGCTCCTTTGTAAGACTCCGTAACCTACAGTTTGGCTACACCTTGCCGAGCACACTCTTGCGTAAAATCCACTTAGAATCTTTACGCGTTTATGTTGCTGCCAACAACCTCATTACCCTCACTCGCTACATGGGCTTTGATCCTGATCTAGGTTCATCAAGTGTGCTTTCTGCAGGTGTAGACTACGGTATGTATCCGCAAGCACGATCATTAATGGGTGGTCTTCAAATCAAATTTTAAGCATTAAAGTCATGAAAAAACTAATCTATACCCTTTTGGCACTTGTTTCGATAGTTACTTTGCCATCTTGTGAAAAGTTCTTATCTGTAGATCCGCCATATGCACAGGACGCTGAAAATTTCTTTCAAACTCAAGAAGACTTTGAACGCGCGCTTGTTGGTGCTTACGACCTTCTTCAAGGCTCTTTTCTTTCGCTTTGGATAGGTGAAATTGCTTCTGACAACGCAATTGCCGGTGGCGAAAGCGTAAACGATAGCAAAGGTTTGCACGATATCGACAACATGACCCACGGAGGTGTAAATGTTGAATTGCGGAATCTTTTTCGTTGGAACTACACTGGTATTACGCGCGTCAATTACATTCTAGAAAATCAAGACAACATCGATTTTCCGGGCAAAGCACACATTTTAGCAGAGGCTAAATTCCTACGCGCTTACTACTATTTTGAGCTCGTTAAATTCTTTGGTGATGTCCCGCTAATTATTGACAAACGCATCGGCATCGAAGAAGCGCGCAGCATTGCACGTTCTCCAAAAGCAGAAGTCTATGCACAAATTGAAGCTGACCTTATTGCGGCAGCCGCCGTCTTGAACGCAACGCCTGCACAAAAAGGCCGCGCAACAAAAGGTGCTGCAAAATCACTTCTTGGCAAAGTATATTTATACCAAAATAAATTTACAGAAGCTGCAGCTATTTTAGAAGAAGTAATTGAATCAGGGCAATACAGTCTTTATCAAGATTACAGCCAGTTGTTCAGTGTTGCTGCCGAAGGCAATCCAGAGACTATTTTTGACGTAGAATATTCTGGCCTAGAAGGCGGAAGCTACGGCTGTCTAATCTGTTTAGAAGGAAACGCAGCTGTTGGTTTCCAAGGAATTCGCCAGTACAGCGGCCCAGTATACGGCGATGGCAACTCGTATAACCTCCCTACACCAGAACTTTACGCTGCTTTTGCATCTATAGATCCGCGCCGCGCAGCTACTGTATTGGATATCGAAGCATTTATTGCGGCACAACCAAACCCGGCATCTATCACTTACGCAATTGGTGCAGGTGGCCATACGGGCTACTACAACAATAAGTACATCAAGCGCCAAGGAGAAATTGGCCTTCCAGACAACGACCTCACAAGCCCTGTTAACTACCGTGTGTTACGCTATGCTGACGTCCTCCTTATGGCAGCAGAAGCCAATTACCAAACCGGAAACGCATCACGCGCTACACAACTCGTCAATCAAATTCGTCAGCGCGCAGGTATCCCTGGTGCTTCTGTAAATGCCATTGAAAAAGTTTATCTAGAACGTCGACTAGAACTTTCCGGAGAAGGTCATCGCTTTTTTGACTTGGTGCGCACAGGCCAGGCCGCACAATATATCCCAGGATTTGTTGTTGGTAAACATGAATTATTTCCGATTCCACAGGTAGAAATCGATCTAGCTGGTGGCAACTGGACTCAAAACCCTGGTTATTAATCTAAAAAATCTAAAACCATGAAAACATTATTGCTCAGCATTCTCAGTATTGGTTTGGCTCTTGTTGCCTGCCAAAAATATGAACCATCTCTCGGGCCTGCTCCTACAGACGCCGACGCGCAATTCACAATGGCGCCTTCTGCTTCAAATGTCAATATAATTGAATTGAGCGCAAGCAACCCCTCACTGCAATGCGTTTGGGATTTCGGCAATGGCAGCAAAGCACAAGGGGCAAATGTAACAGCCACGTATCCGTATGCCGGAACTTACACAATAAAGCTAACTGTTTTTGCAAAAGGGGGTAGCCGCAGCTCTACGCAAGAAGTGACCATTGCAAATGATGACTTTACCCTTCTTAACAATCCTTATTACACTTTGCTCACGGGTGGTGTGAACGGCCCAGGATACAAAGTTTGGGTCGTAGATTCAGCTGCGTCTGGGCATTTGGGCGTGGGGCCAGACCCAGAAAGCGCCTTAGGTGCTACACCAGAATGGTGGGCTGCTGGCGCTGGTGAAAAACCTGGCTGCGGAATTTACGACGACCAATATGTTTTTCATCTTGCAGGCTTTAAATTTGACATGATCACCAATGGCGACGTCTATGTGCACAACACTATCGCCAATGAGTTCCCAGGATCTTTTGAAAATTTATTCGACTACACCGCTCCTCTTGCAGACCAATTAAATGAAAGCTGGCTATTAACTGAAGACACCGACCCAACCATTACTATTTCTGGCTCGGCATTTCTTGGTTTTTACACTGGCCCAAGAGTTTATAAAATCCTTTCTGCAACAGATTCAACACTGCACCTGCAGTATGGACATCATGCGGGCGGTTTAAAATGGTACCTCAAACTCAAAACACTCTAAACAAACTATATGAAAATCATGACTTTTCTCCTGCTGAGTTTGACACTATTAGCTTGCGACCCCGAGGTTCCTAAAACCCCCGGATTGCCTAGTAATCTTAATACCCAACTTACCGTAACCAACGGTGAAGTAACTGTATTAGCCACAGCAGATAGCGTTAACTTCTTTACCATTACCTTTTTCGACAACAACGATACCATTACGGTCGAAAGTCAAGATGGAGAGGCCGGTCATATTTTCAATAGTTCCGGAACCTATAAAATCAGAACGCGCGCGCACACCCTTCAGACGTCATTCATTGAAAAGACCGAAGAAGTGCTGATCGAAATAGCAGCCGGCAACACAGGCGCGCCTACTACCGGATATATCAGCCCACTTACTTATCCCAACTATACTTTAGTTTGGCAAGATGAGTTCAATGGCGCTAGTCTTTCTTCTGACTGGACCTACGACATTGGCACCGGTAACTGGGGATGGGGCAACAACGAATTACAATTCTGTCGCCAAGATAATGCGGTGGTTTCAGATGGTATCTTAACCATTACGGCCAAAAATGAAACGTTTAATACCTCCAATTATACCTCGAGCCGGATCAAGACTCAAGGTATTAAATCTTGGAAATACGGTCGGGTAGACGTACGCGCTGCGCTTCCTTTCGGCCAAGGTATTTGGCCTGCTATCTGGATGCTCGGAGACAACATCACCTCGGCAGGCTGGCCTGCTTGTGGAGAAATTGACATCATGGAACTTATTGGCGGTGCAGGAGCGAACGACCGCACCATTCACGGAACTGTTCACTGGAGCGAAAGCGGCTCACATGCACAATACGGCGGTAGTAAAACGCTTTCTTCTGGTAAGTTTGCCGATAATTTTCATGTTTTTTCTATTGAATGGGATGACAACTCTATCCATTGGTTGCTAGACAACGTTGAATACCACAGTATCAATACAAGCCCGGCTGAAATGTCAGAACTTCGCGAAAAATTCTTCATTATTATGAACGTAGCCGTAGGTGGAAATTGGCCAGGGTCTCCTAACGCCAGCACTACTTTCCCTCAAAAAATGTATGTAGACTACGTCCGCGTATTCCAATAGTAAACACTTCTTTGTCATGAAATTTTTGTCTTCCTTCTTTGTGTTGGCTGCCTTATTAGGCTTCCAAAGTTCCGAAAAGCCCTATTTTTCCGCACCAACTGAAACTGATATCGAAACGCTCATTTCTCAAATGAGTATTGAAGAAAAAGTTGGGCAAACGTGTCAAATTACCCTGGACGCTATTCACAAAACCAATGATAAAGGCCAAGCTTTGGTTCCTGCACAAATTGATCAAGCCAAACTAAAAGAAGCGCTTGAAACCTATCATGTTGGTTCTGTACTCAATGTAGGTTGGCATACCCTTGAACTTGCTGAATGGAAATCCATAATGACGGACATCCACGCGCCTTATCTCAAAAAAGAACAAAATATTCCCGTTCTCTACGGTATAGACGCCATACATGGGGTCAATTACACCGTTGGCGGCACACTCTTTCCTCAAGAAATTGGTTTGGCTGCGACCTGGAACACCGAACTTGCCCGCCAAATGGGAGAAGTAACGGCCTACGAATGCAGGGCTTCAGGTATTCCTTGGAACTTTTCTCCTGTACTAGACCTCGGTCGTCAGCCACTTTGGTCCAGACATTTTGAAACGCTCGGTGAAGACCCTGTTCTTGGCACCCAAATGGGTGTTGGGCTTGTTCAGGGTTATCAAGGTAAAGGAGAAACAGTAGATGAATTTCATGCTGCGGCTTGTCTCAAGCACTTTGTAGGTTACAGCGCAAGCTTCACAGGAAGAGACCGCACCCCTGCATTTATTCCAGAGAAATACATGCAAGAGCTCTACTTTCCTGCCTTTAAAGCGGCGGTAGAAAAAGGGGCCCTTACCCTTATGATCAATTCAGGTGTGGTGAATGGCATTCCAGGCCA
>ERZ888423.711-NODE-711-length-33240-cov-5.817448_pt1 | contig 33240 bp, 34 predicted proteins | sample MGYA00520523_ERZ888423 | MGnify/ENA primary metagenome ERZ888423 (study PRJEB32303, sample SAMEA104408611) | aquatic metagenome | biome: Brackish water; feature: Pelagic; material: water | place: Baltic Sea | collected 2014-06-08T10:24:00 | depth 30,27 m ...
GGCCTTTGCGCACGTCAGTAAGATCGCGGAACGATCTTAGACGTTACGGCCCGAGATTTCATCGATATCCCAGCGGTTCAAACCGATATCTTCCAGTTCACGATCGCTCAGACGTGCAAGCGCGTTACGGGTCATGCGCGCATCGTTCCAAGCGGTCAGCATGCTGATTGCCTGGTGAAAAGCCGCGCCAAACCGACCAAAGGGGCGGCCGGCGACGACCGGGCGGAGGGTTTCAAGAGCAGCCATGGATCTATCCTTTACAAACTGCGTAGGGTGACAGCGTTCTGTCGATTGAGCGCATATAGTTTGGGCAAATCAAAGACGCAATCGCTGCAACTGCATTGCTCAATTGCACGCACTGCATGGCTCACAAACGGACCCAAAGCCCTTTTTTGAAAGGGCCATTCGGCAATGGTGGCAAACCGTCGCTTTCCTCTGCCCAAGTGGCGCATTCTGCACCTGCAAAGTAATTTTGGCACCCAAACACGGTCGTCATCGCGGCCACACTTTGACCCTGGCCGGATTTTCGTTGGCCAATGTTCTTGGTTCGTGCTAACGGTCAGGCCAATCGCAGCCAAGGCAGGGGGCACTATGCGGGTGATGGGAATCGACCCCGGCCTGCGGAATATGGGATGGGGCATCATTGATGTGTTGGGCGCCCGAATCACCCATGTCGCAAACGGTATCTGCCATTCAACAGGCGATGACATGGCCAACAGGCTGTTGTCGCTTCATGATCAGTTGACCGATGTTCTGGCCCGCCACACCCCCGATCACGCCGCTGTCGAACAGACCTTTGTCAACAAAGACGCTGTGGCCACGCTAAAGCTGGGGCAGGCACGCGCAATCGCGTTGCTGGTGCCTGCACAAGCCGGGCTGGCGGTGGGGGAATATGCCCCAAATGCGGTGAAAAAAGCAGTGGTGGGCGTGGGGCACGCGGCCAAAGAACAGGTCGTCCACATGGTGCGCCTGCAATTACCCGGCGTAGAACTGGCGGGGGTGGATGCTGCCGACGCGCTGGCCATCGCCATCTGCCACGCCCATCATTTGCAATCAGCCGGGCGGTTGCAAAATGCCGTGGAACGATCACAAAGGACAAGCCGGGCGGCAGGAGAACAAAGATGATTGGCAAGATTTCTGGCAGGCTGGAACATCGTGGCCCCGATCATGTGCTGATTGATGTGCGCGGTGTAGGCTATATCGTGCATGTCTCAGACCGCACCATGGCCAGCCTGCCCCCCACAGGCCAAGCGGTCGCACTGTATACTGAATTGCTGGTGCGCGAAGATCTGTTGCAGCTGTTTGGCTTTTTGACGCTGATCGATAAAGAATGGCACCGTCTGTTGACCAGCGTGCAGGGTGTTGGGGCCAAAGCCGCGATGGCCATCGTTGGCACGCTGGGCGCCGAAGGCACCAGCCGCGCCATCGCATTGGGCGACGCGAATGCCATCAAAGCCGCGCCCGGGGTTGGCCCCAAGCTCGCACAGCGCGTTGTGATGGAACTGAAAGCCAAGGCCCCCGCCGTGATGGCGATGAGCGGGCAGGTGGGCCAAGGCCAAAACGCACAGCCCACCCCCGAGGATATGGCAGATCTTGAACCGCTGATAACATCAGATGCGCCCACGCCCCGCCCCAAAGCGGCCCCGCCCCCGCCATCAGCCACTGCCGAGGCGCTGTCAGCGTTGATCAATCTGGGCTACAGCCAAGGTGATGCCGCCAGCGCCGTCGCACAAGCGGCCAATGACGCCCCCGATTCAGCAACGGCCGCCCTGATCCGCGCGGCACTCAAACTCTTGGCGCCCAAAGCATGATCAAAGCACCCAAGGCAGAAAACAAGGCATAAAAAATGGCCGAACCCGACCCGACCCTGCGCCCAGCCCCGCTGCCCGAAGACACAAACCCCGAGGCCGACCGCGCCCTGCGCCCACAAATGTTGGACGATTTCATCGGCCAGCACGAGGCGCGCGCCAATCTGAAAGTTTTCATCGAAAGCGCGCGGATGCGCGGGCAAGCGATGGATCACACGCTGTTTCACGGCCCACCCGGTTTGGGTAAAACCACACTGGCACAGATCATGGCGCGAGAACTGGGGGTGGGGTTTCGCATGACATCGGGGCCAGTTTTGGCCAAAGCGGGTGATCTGGCGGCGATCTTGACCAATCTTGAACCGCGCGATGTGCTTTTCATAGACGAAATTCACCGCCTGTCGCCTGTGGTGGAAGAGGTTCTGTACCCAGCGTTGGAAGATTTCGCACTGGATTTGGTGATTGGTGAGGGGCCAGCAGCGCGCACAGTGCGCATTGAATTACAGCCCTTTACACTGGTGGGCGCTACAACCCGGATGGGTCTGCTGACAACGCCACTGCGCGACCGCTTTGGCATTCCGACCCGATTACAGTTTTACACCGAAGACGAGCTGTTTCAGATCGTCACCCGCAGCGCCCGCCTGTTGGGTGTACGCGCTGAGCCCGAAGGCTGCCGTGAAATTGCGCGACGCGCCCGCGGCACGCCGCGCATCGCCGGACGCCTGTTGCGCCGGGTTGTGGATTTTGTGTTGGTAGAAGGCGATGGCCACCTGACCCGCGAAATTGCCGACCGGGCCTTGACCCGTTTGGGGGTGGATCATCTGGGGCTGGATGGCGCCGACCGACGCTATATGATGCTGCTGGCTGAAAGCTATGGCGGCGGCCCTGTTGGCGTGGAAACTATCGCTGCCGCCCTGTCAGAGGCGCGGGATTCTATCGAAGAGGTGATAGAGCCCTATTTGATGCAGATGGGTCTAATTCAGCGCACACCACGCGGCAGGATGCTGGCGGCAGGGGCTTGGCGGCATTTGGGACTGGAACCGCCCAGGCCGCGCGGCAGTGAGCAAGGCGAATTGTTGGCTTAGGTTCAGACCTTGCCGGTGGCTGGTATGTGGGACCGATGGGCCTCCGGCGGGGATATTTAAGAACAAAAGAGGGTCATAGGACTGGCTTGGCAGAAGCTTGGGGCTGGGCTCTTGGAGTGGGGTTCTTGCACATGCCGCGCCTGCGTCCTATGGCCGGGAAAAGAACAGGACGCGCGCAATGCAAGATGACATGTTTTCGGCAGAGGTGCCGGGGCTTTTGATATCAGCCCCGCGATCAGGGGCGGGCAAAACGACTGTAGCGCTTGGAATGATGCGTGCGTTTTGCCAAGACGGCTTGCGGGTGGCCCCGTTTAAATGTGGACCCGATTATATTGACCCAGCGTTTCACGCGGTGGCAGCCGGTCGCGAGAGTTACAATTTGGACAGTTGGGCGATGTCGGCTGGGATGATTGGTGCGTTGGGTGGGCTGGCCCAAGGTGCTGATTTGGCCCTGGCTGAAGGTGCGATGGGGCTATTTGATGGGGTTGCAACGGCGGGCGCTTGCGGTGTCGGTGCCAGTGCCGATATTGCCGCAATGCGTGGTTGGCCCGTCGTTTTGGTGTTGGATGTATCGGGTCAGGCGCAATCCGCCGCAGCAGTGGCCCAAGGCTTTGCCCGGTTTCGTGGCGATGTTCCCGTTGCGGGCGTGATTTTGAACCGTGTGGCCAGTGCGCGACATGAGCGCTTGATCCGAGGCGCGCTGGAGGGCACGGGCCTTACGGTTTTTGGTGCTGTGCCAAAAGCACCCGAGGTTGGTTTGCCAGAGCGGCATCTGGGTTTGGTTCAAGCGCAAGAACAGGCGGATTTGAATGTACGGCTGGATGCCATGGCGGATCTGATGCGCGCGCATGTTGATTTGGGGGCTGTACGGCAGGCTGCGCGCGCGCAAGCCACGCCACATCACCGCACCCCGCATCTTTTACCAAGGCCACCCGGGCAGCGCATTGCGCTTGCACAGGATGCGGCTTTTTCATTTGTCTATCCGCATATGGTCGCGGCGTGGCGCCAAGCAGGCGCTGAAATTGTGCCGTTTTCCCCCTTGAATGACGACGCCCCAGACCCTCAGGCCGATGTTGCATGGTTACCGGGTGGTTATCCCGAATTGCACGCTGGTGCGCTGGCAGCGGCTGAGCGGTTCAAAGCCGGAATGCGCGCGTTTGCCCAAACGCGGCCCGTGCACGGCGAATGCGGCGGGTATATGGCACTGGGGCAGACATTGGTGGATGCGGCTGGACATTCACACGCCATGGTGGGCGCGTTGGGTTTGGTGACAAGTTTTGCAAAGCGGCGGATGCATTTGGGCTATCGCCGGGCCGTGTTGCGCGCACCGATGCCCGGGGTTGCAATGGGGCAAAGTTTGTCGGGGCATGAATTTCACTATGCCACCATTTTAGAGCAGCCCGATGCAGCTTTGGCGGATGTAACAGATGCCACGGGCGCAGCGGTGGCTGAAAGCGGATCACAGCGCGGCCACGTGACGGGGAGCTTTTTTCACATGATTGCAGAGGCGGGCGCGGCATGAGCGGATTTGTCAGTTTTGTCGGATCAGGGCCTGGTGATCCCGAATTGTTGACACTGAAAGCCGTGGCACGGCTTAAGGCCGCTGATGCGGTGCTGTTTGATGATCTATCATCGGGGCCAATCTTAAGCCATGCACGGGCAGGTGCCGATTTGGTGGCGGTTGGAAAGCGGGCGGGGCGACCATCACCCCGGCAAGATCATGTCAGCCAGCTCTTGGTTGATTACGCGCAGACCGGCGCGCGTGTCGTGCGGTTGAAATCGGGCGACCCCGCGATCTTTGGGCGACTGGAGGAAGAAATCACCGCCCTGCGCACAGCTGGAATTGACTTTGAGATCGTGCCCGGTGTCACCTCGGCCACGGCGGCGGCCGCTTTTGCGGGCATTCCCTTGACGCGGCGGCTGGCTGCGCGGCGGGTGCAATTTATCACAGGCCATGACATCACCGGGGGGCTGCCACCAGATTTGAACTGGGCGGCGCTGGCTGATGCAACGGCTACGACGGTTGTGTTTATGCCCAAGCGCACCTTTCCGACACTGGCACAGGCGCTGATTGCGGCGGGGCTGTCGGGCGAAACCCCGACGCTGATGGCCGAAAGCGTCTCGACCCCTGAGCAGCGTCTTGTGCGCACCACACTTGCAGAGTTGGCACACGCTTTGGCGCAAGATCCAGGCAAAGCACCCGCGCTGATCATCTATGGGCCACTCGAAGACGGGTGGTAAACGCGACAGCTGGACGAGGCTTATCGCGCCCAACAAGGTCGCAATCAGCGCGCAACGCGCCGCTATCTGCCTTGACCGACGCAGGGGTTCCTGCGAGGGTGATTGAGTTAGGTGCCCTGAATGGGGGCTGAAACGGGAATGGGGTATTGCGGCAATGCGCGAAATCCCCAGCCGCCCCCGCGACTGAATGCGGAGAGCGCGCCACCAATATGCCACTGTCCGTTCTTGGGCGGGAAGGCGGTGATGCGCATCGACCCGCAAGCCAGGAGACCGGCCTGACACGGAATGACCATGTGGCCGTCGGCGGGACGGCAAGGAGTGAACGAGAATGCATATTGAACCCGGCGTCGTCGATGGCGCGAAAATGATTCTGGCGGTTGGCACGGCGGCGACCTCAGCCGGGCTGGGCATGAAGCTGGTTGGCGAAGATCTTAAAACGCGCAACCCAGCGTCTTTTGTCGCCCGCACCGCTTTGGCGACGGTTGGCACGTTCATCTGCTTTGAGGTGCTGCCGCATTTCGTGGCTGGCGTATCGGAAGTGCACTTGATCATGGGCACCACCCTGATGCTGATTTTGGGCGCGGGCCCTGCAGCTTTGGGTTTGGCGATGGGTCTGCTGTTTCAGGGCCTGTTTTTCTCGCCAACCGACTTGCCTATGTTCTTTGTGAACGTGACCACGCTGGTCTTCCCGCTGTTCTTGATTGCAACCATGGCAAAGCGCGTACTGCCATCCAATAAGCCCTATGTTGATCTGACCTACACTGACGTGTTGAAGCTGTCGGCCGTCTATCAAGGCGGTATCATCGCATGGGTCGCATTCTGGGTGATCTTTGGTCAGGGTTTTGGTGCGGCTTCGCAAGTGATGACATTTGCAGCTGCCTATGCGTTGGTGATTGCTGTCGAGCCTCTGGTTGATCTGGCCGCACTGGCCGGGGCCAAAGCGTTGGTGCGTTACAAAGACAGCGGCTTTTTTGCCGCCCGTCTGCACAACGCAGCCTGAGCGTCAGTTTAATTATTAAAGGCGCGGCAGGTCTTGGGCCTGCCGCGTTTTTCGTGGGAAACAGCCATGATTACGCTTGAACTGATTGGTATTGGCACCGGCAACCCCGACCACCTGACAGGGCAGGCCATTGCTGCGCTGAACAAGGCCGATCTGGTGATGATCCCGTCAAAAGGCGCCCAAAAGGCCGATTTGGCGGATTTGCGTTACGCATTGTGTCGTCAGTTTTTGACAAACCCCGAAACAGCCGTGGCCGAATTTACCCTGCCCACACGCGATCCCGCGACGCCAGACTACACCGCACGGGTAAACGATTGGCACGATGCCATCGCCAAAGTTTGGGCTGATGTTATCACCGCGCACCCCCAGGCGCGGCGGGTGGCGCTGTTGGTTTGGGGGGACCCATCGCTTTACGACAGCACGCTGCGGATTGCCGACAGGCTGCGTGCGGCTGGCATGGCACTTGAGGTAAACGTGGTCCCCGGCCTGACCAGCCTGCAATTGCTGACTGCAGCACATGCAATTGCGTTGAACACGCTGGCTGATCCGGTTTTGGTAACAACGGGTCGGCATTTGCGTGATCACGGCTGGCCTGCGGGCATTCCAACGCTAGCGGTGATGCTGGATGGAGAAAACAGCTTTCAAAAGCTCGCCACCGACGGCGTGCATATTTACTGGGGCGCCTATCTTGGAATGCCACAACAGCTGTTGATCAGCGGTCCTTTAGATACGGCCACCCCGCGCATTCTCGCCACAAGGGCTGCGGCCCGCGCCCAGCACGGCTGGATCATGGATATCTATCTGCTGCGCCGCGCCCTCTAGCCTCCGGGGGCCGTTGACCCAGTTTCATCACAAAAAAGATCGGTGGCGGTTTCAGCGGTGGGATCATCTTCAAGCCGGGTGCGCAACGCCCGCAAAACCGGCAATACCGCCCGCACCCGATCTGCGCCCAGCGATTCGACCATATCTGAAATCATTGGGGCAACCGCATGCAAAGCGGCATCGCGTGCGGCGCGACCTGCCGGACTGATCGCCACAAGTTTTCGCCGGGCGTCATCCCAATCGGGGCGGATATGAACATATCCGGCCCAATCAAGCTTTGACAATGTATTGGTCATGGCGCCACGGGTCAGATGGAAAGCCTTTGCCAGCTGCGCCGGGGTGCGCTCTTCATTGGCGCGGGCCAACAGGTTGAGCACCGCGAAATGTGACAATTCCATGCCTTTTGGCAGGGCGTGGGTCACATGGCTGCGGGCCAGCCGTTCTGCCATGAACAGCTCGCTGAACAATGCAACGGCAAGGGCCTCAGACTTTTCCATTGGGTTATGGCCCCTCAAAATCCCGATCATGCGACAGGGCAGGCACGCGGGCGCGGGCCGCGGCCACCGCTGCGCAATCAAGATCGGCATAGACAACGCCGGGCACAGTGCCACCATCGGCCAATACCTCACCCCAAGGGGCAATGATCAGGCTGTGGCCATGCGTGCGTCGCTGTGCTGGCCCGGTAGAACACGGATGCAGGCCTGTTTGTGCCGGCGCCAACACATAACAACCGGTTTCAATCGCCCGAGCGCGCAACAAAGTTTCCCAATGCGCAGCACCCGTGATGTGATTAAACGCAGCCGGAACGGTCAAAAAATCCGCCCCCGCCTGTGCCAACCTGCGATAAAGCGCGGCAAATCGCACATCATAACAAACCGACAGACCAACCGCCCCAAACGGGGTTTGCGCCAAAACAGCCCGACTGCCGGGTCGATATGCTGCTGATTCGCGGTAAACCTCGGTCGGTGAAACATTCACATCAAACATGTGAATCTTGTCATAGCGCGCGGCAATCGTGCCATCGGGGCCAATCAGAAACGACCGATTGGCAAAACGGCCATCATCATCCCCCGTCCGCAGCCCAAGTGAGCCTATCAAAAGCCAGATGCGAAGCTCTGCCGCTTCGGCCCGCAGCGCGGCCAGCGTCGGGTCATCCTCTTCGGTGTGCAAAACACTGGCCAGCCATGCGCGGTCTGACCCAAGCGCATTGGTACATTCAGGCGTCAAAACAAAACCAGCCCCGCCTTTTTGCGCCGCCTCACGTACCAAAGCCACGGTTTGGGGCAAGTTGGCCACTGGATCATCAGAAACTGTCAGCTGCACAAGGCCTGCGCGCATCCCTCAGCCCTCCTGCAGCAGCGGGTCCAACCGACCCGCGCTATCCAGTGCATATAAATCATCACATCCACCGACATGGGTCGTGCCAACAAAGATTTGCGGCACGGTGCGGCTGCCCGGCGCGCGGCGCACCATATCGTCGCGCAACGTCGGATCGGTTGAAATATCGTATTCGTGAAAAGCCACGCCCTTTTGGGCCAGCAACCGTTTGGCCGCATGGCAGAAACCACAAAGCGGCGAGGTATAGATATCAACTTGTTTCATTGGGCAAATCCTTGTTTCACCCGGCATTATAGGGCTTTAGATATCCTTCGCAACGCGGGCCAGCACCAGAACTGAAACAGATTTTGCACCTGCGGCATTACACGCCTCGGCCGCAGCAGCCAGTGTTGCGCCTGAGGTCATCACATCATCAATCAACAGCACTTCCCGGCCATCAATTTGGGCCGCACGGCGCGGATGCGGACAGAGCGCACCTTGCATATTGTCAAAACGGGCAGCAAGCCCGCACCCTTCTTGGCTGGGGGTGCGACGGGGCCGGATCAGCAAATCGGGGCAGTGGTCAAACCCACACATCATTGCCACATGCGCCGATAGCAGCGCGGCTTGGTTATATTTGCGCCGCAACAATCGAAACCAGTGCAGCGGTACCGGGGCGACAAGCATATTGGGCCGGAAAATCGGCTGACCCACCCCAACCATCCATCGCGCCGCTGGCCCGGCCATCTCTGCCCGATCGGCATGTTTAAACCCCAAGATCATTTTTCGGGCGGTTCCTGCGTAAAGCAGCGCGGCCCGCCCACGCCCCCAAGGGCGGGCAATCTGCAGACATTCATCACAGCGCGGCCGCGTGCCATCATCTTCGCCAGGCAATGGCAGGCCACAGCTGTCACAAACCAGCCCGCCCAAAAACGGCGTCTCACGCCAGCAGGGGCCGCACAGGGCAAAATCATCCGCCACAACCGTGCCGCAGCCAAGACATTGCGGCGGGTAAATCAAATGCGCCAACCTTTGCATTTCACACCCCTTTTGCCTATGACTGCGGCTATGACCCAGCCACCCCCCCTGTCTGACCGCACCGCGTTACAGCGCAAGCGCAGCCGCGCCAGCGCGGGGCGAACACCCGCGATGTTTTTACATGAACTGGTCGCCGACGAGTGCCAGCAAAGACTTAATGAGGTTAACAAGCCCTTTAAAAATCCAGCCATCGTCACCGGTTTTCCCGATTTTTGGCGCGGTCTCTGGCCAAATGCAAAAATTGTTGCCGACGGCGATCTGCTGGATCTGGCCCCCGGTGCGCATGATCTGGTGATCCATGCCCTGGCACTGCACTGGGCCAATGACCCAATTGGGCAAATGGTGCAATGCCGCCGCGCACTTTGTGCCGATGGGCTGTTTTTAGCTGCGATGTTTGGGGGCCAAACGCTGTCAACCCTGCGCACCAGTCTGGCCGAAGCCGAAGTGGCCGTATCAGGCGGGCTGTCGCCACGGGTACTTCCCATGGCCGAGATCCGCGATCTGGGCGGGCTGCTGGGCCGGGCGGGGCTGGCGATGCCCGTGGCCGATGCCCTACCCATGCGGGTAAGCTATGCAAATCCCTGGGCCCTGATGCACGACCTGCGGGCAATGGGGGAAACCAATGCACTGAGCGCGCGACTGCGCACCCCCACCAAACGGGCGCTTTTCAACAAAGCCGCCGCACTTTATCCGCACGATGGCGGCCGGATCACTGCTGAGTTTGATCTGATCTTTCTCACTGGGTGGTGCCCAGATGACAGCCAACCCAAACCGCTTCGGCCCGGCAGTGCCACCATCCACCTGTCCGAGGCCCTGCGCGCTTTTGAACCACCCCCAAACCAAACCAAGACTGGCCAGACCGATTGACCCTGCGGCAAAAAAGACTATGTGGGTTTTAACAGAATTCAGGAATTATGATGTTTGACGCGAAAACCCCCAGCTGCCCCAAAGCCGCGGTCGAAATGATGCCACTGCCGCACGCCCCGGCAGACCATCCAGCAATCGCCAAGGAAAAGGTGGGGGTGCTGCTCGCAAATCTCGGCACGCCAGATCATTATGATTACTGGTCAATGCGGCGGTATTTGAACGAGTTTTTGTCGGACCGGCGGGTGATCGACTATTCCCCATGGCTGTGGCAGCCGTTGTTGCAGTTGATCATTTTGACAAAACGCCCATTTACTTCGGGGCGAAACTATAAATCGATCTGGAACACCGAGGCAGATGAAAGCCCGTTGATGACGATCACGAAAGCCCAAACCGCTAAAATCGCCGCTGTGATGCAAGAACGCCATGGCGACAATGTAGTGGTGGATTTCTGCATGCGTTATGGCAACCCCTCAACCCCAGCTAGACTGCGTGCGCTGATCGAACAGGGGTGCCGTAAAATTGTGTTCTTTCCACTCTATCCCCAATATGCAGGTGCCACGACCGCCACCGCGAACGATCAGTTTTTTCGCGCCCTGATGGCAGAAAAATGGCAACCCCCCGTGCGTACGGTTCCTGCCTATTCCGATCATCCCGTCTATATCGACGCTCTGGCGAAATCGGTTGAACGCGCATGGGAGCAGATGGCAGAAAAGCCCGATGTGCTTGTCGCTTCATATCACGGCATGCCAAAACGCTATTTGCTTGAGGGCGATCCCTATCACTGCCAGTGTCAGAAAACGACGCGCCTGCTGCGCGAACGCTTGGGCTGGGACAAAGACAAGATCGTGACAACCTTTCAGTCGCGCTTTGGCACTGAAACCTGGCTGCAACCCTACACAGTAGAAGAAGTTGCACGTCTAGCCGAGGCTGGCAAAAAACGAATCGCTGTGATTGCACCAGCGTTTTCCTCTGATTGCATCGAAACGCTGGAGGAAATTAACGAAGAAATCCGAGAAAGCTTTGAAGAGGCTGGTGGCCAAAGCTTTACCTATATCCCGTGCCTGAACGACGATGACGCGCATATCGCGGCACTGAGCCAAGTGATAGAAGAACATATGGCCGGTTGGGTCTGATAATCACGACCCAAAAGACACTAAAATTACATGAAAAAAGGCGGTGGAAATCCCACCGCCTTTTTCTAATTATCAGTGCCGATGCGATTAGTTTGACGCAACAGCAGCCAGCATCACAACCAGCATAACCGGCACAAGAATGCCACCAGCCGAAGATGACGATGCGGCTTCTGCCACAACTTCAGGCTCCATTGTTGGGGCAGCCATACCACCGGCAAACGCAGTCGAAGCGGCAACCGTCAAAGCGGCAGCAAGAACAAGTTTCTTCATTTCAGTCCTCCAGAAATTGCCCGTATCCGCAGATTTTTATAGCAGAGCGGGACGCCTATATTGAAACCTCGTATACGCGTTTAAGCAGTAATAAGCGTAAATTGCAATCTCTGTTTTCGCGATTTTCCCTTATCTGCAAGGCTGGCGTCAAATAAGCAACACCGGTGTCCCCACGTTAGCCAAACTAAACAGCTCGGCGATATGCTCGTTATAAAGACCAACACAGCCGCTCGATGATCGCCGCCCAATCTTGCGCGTGTCATGGGTGCCGTGAATACGATAATACTGCCAGCTAAGATAAAGCGCGTGCGTTCCCAATGGATTCTCTGGCCCCGGAGGCACATAATCGGGCCACTCTGGGTTGCGCTTTTTCATGTTCGCCGTTGGGCTCCAGCTGGGCCCTACAACCTTTCGGATAATCTCAGTACGCCCCCGCCGCGTCAACTCATCGGTCAAGGGCACAGATGTCGGGTAAAGCTTATAGGTCACCTCATCAGCCGACCAGAAATGCAATGCACGCGATGTCATATCAACAAGAATCGCCCCCTTTTTCAAATCGCTGAAATAGGGCTGCCACTGCAGCGACCGAAAACTTGAGATGTTATGACGAACAGAGGCTGATACCGGCGCATCAATCTCGGTCGACCCATCAAGCGCCAAAGCCGGGTGGCACAGACTGACCCCAGCCGCAGCACTGGCCAAAAAATGGCGGCGGCTCAAACGATGTGGCGATGATGCACTCATCTCAACCTCCCAAAATAAGCAAAATCCAAGACATGTTAACCACTCGGTGGCTCCACCGCAATTCAAACCCAAAGCCTGCCTCGGCCACACCAGCAAATCTCAGCCGATATCAGCGTTTGAACCTGCCACCACAACCCGCTATCAATAGAAAACACCGTGTGTGAGGGCCCAGATGCTTCGTCTTTCCCTAATTATCCTTACCGCAAGCCTTGCACTTGTGGCCTGCGCCCCAACCCCCAGCGGCCCAACACTGGGCACCGATGGCAAACCCCTGCCCAAGGTCTATCGCATCGGTCGAACCGACACCGCCCGCATTCAATACCGCCTGCTAGACGCAACCAACGCCCTGCGGATGGCCGCCAACGCCCCGCAACTGCGCCTCAACGCAGAACTTACCGCCGCCGCAATGACGCATTCGCGTGACATGTCTGTACAAAACCGACCATGGCATTTCGGCTCTGACGGCTCTTCGCCGCTCGATCGGGTCCGCCGCGCAGGATATCCCGGAATGATGCTGGGCGAAAACATATCAGAAACCTTCGAGACCGAACTTGAAACTTTGGCCGCCTGGATCGAGCAGCCCGAAACCCGCGCCGTCTTGCTCGACCCCGCCGCCACGGATCTGGGCATCGGGTATTTTCAAACTGCCAATGGCAAAATCTGGTGGACAGTCGTGACAGGGGGTTAAACCCCCAGCCTTCCAGATTTATGGCCTGATCAAAACAGGCGTACCCGGCGCCACCATCGCATAAATTTCTTCAATCTCATGATCGCGCACGGCAATGCAGCCGGCCGTCCAATCACGCTTTCCCTGATCTTTCCCAGCCTGCCCATGGATAAAAATATCCTTGCCCACCGGCCGACCCAAGGCAGACGCAAGCGCCCGATCAGTCTCATTTGGATAAGATATCCCCAACGACAGATGATACGCCGAGGCCGGATTGCGATGCGTAATGCGGTAAACCCCCTCAGGGGTCCGACCATCCCCCTCAAACTGCTTATGCCCCTCGGGGGCAAAGCCCAAATCGACTCTGTAGCGGCGCACCAAAACATCCCCGGCAAACAAATCCATCTGCCGCGCCGCCTTATGCACCGCAATCGTCGTCACCGGCGGGCCTTCATACACTTGCGGCTTCGGGCTACACCCCAGCAGCGCCACCATCACCAAAACCGCCCAAACTCCCGTGAACCGTCCGCCAGCCATCTCTGCCCCATTGTCAAAACCATCGTCCCAACCCTGCAAATAGAATACCAATACCCCCTCGCACCCACCAGAACCTACACGTCTTTCGTTTTCAAATATCCCCGGGGGCCCGGGGGCAGGCAGCCCCCGGCTTAACCACAATCAAGCCCCCTCTTGACCTTTGCCGCCCTCAACCCCCATGTGAATCAAACCCCAAGAAAGAAACCACCATGCCCAATTCCACGCAGCTCAGCTTTCGTGTCTCTGGCATGTCTTGTGCCAGCTGCGCTGGGCGGGTCGAACGTGCGCTGCAAGCACTTGATGGGGTACAAACGGCCACGGTCAATCTGGCCCAGCGCAGCATTGACGTCAGCTATGCAACACCCGCTGATCCACAAACCATCCAGCAGTGCCTCAACCAAGCAGGCTATCCCGCGCAAACCACCAAGCTGCAAATTGAGCTCGAAGGTATGTCCTGCGCCAGCTGCACGGCCCGGGTCGAGCGCGCCCTGCGCGCATTGCCAGGCGTGCTGCACGCCGAAGTGCATCTGACCACGCGCAGTGCCCAAGTCGAATTTCTAACCGGCGCACTCAGTCAAACAGAACTGGCCCAAAGCTTGACGCGCGCAGGATATCCCGCGCGGATCATCGGGCCTGATGATGGCCACACCACCCATACCGATCCCACCTTAGCCGAACAGGTCGCCCTGCGCCGGTCTGTGCTGCAAGCAACAGCCATGACGCTGCCGATTTTTGTGGTTGAAATGGGGGGGCATTTGTTTCCTGGCTTTCACAGCTGGGTCCATCACGCACTGGGCCAGCAAACACTCTGGATACTTGAATTTCTGCTGACCAGTTTGGTGCTCATCGGTCCGGGTGCTGTTTTTATCACCAGGGGTCTCCCACATCTGCTGCGCGGCACGCCAGATATGAACGCTTTGGTGGCGCTGGGCGCACTGTCGGCCTGGACCTATTCGACCATCGCAACATTTGCCCCAAATCTGCTGCCCCCCGAAAGCCGCGCGGTGTACTTTGAGGCAGCTGCCGTTATCGTCACCCTGATTCTGCTTGGCCGCTTGCTAGAGGCCCGCGCGCGTGGCCAAGCGGGCCAGGCCATTCGCCACCTGATCGGCCTGCAGCCAACCACAGCGCGTGTCACACGCCCAACTGGACAGTTTGATCTGCCACTTTCAGAGCTAAGGATCGGGGATTTGGTCGATGTACGGCCCGGCGAACGGCTCCCCGCTGATGGCTACGTTCACTCTGGAAAATCACTGGTCGATCAATCCATGCTGACGGGTGAGCCGCTGCCCGTTGCGCGCGGCCCCGGTGATGCGGTGGTGGCCGGAACGCTGAACGGCAGCGGTGCGCTGCAGCTCAAGGTCAGCCGGATTGGCGCTGATACGGCGCTGGCGCGGATCATTTCCCTTGTCCAACAAGCACAGGGCGGCAAGTTGCCGGTGCAACATCTGGTCGACCGCATAACGCTTTGGTTTGTGCCAATGATCTTGGCGGTGGCTGTTGGCACGGTGGTGCTTTGGCTGATCTTTGGCCCCTCGCTTGCGCATGCGCTTGTGGCAGGGGTTTGTGTGCTGATCATCGCCTGCCCATGCGCCATGGGCCTTGCCACGCCCACATCGGTTCTGGTGGGCACCGGGCGGGGTGCAGAACTCGGGCTGCTCTTTCGCAAAGGCAGTGCGCTGCAACAACTGGAACAAGTGAAAATAATCGCATTTGATAAAACGGGCACCCTAACGCTTGGCAAACCAGAACTGACCGATCTGCAGACAGCTGCGGGCTTTGACGAGAACGATATTTTGGCGATGGTCGCAGCGGTTGAGCAACAATCAGAGCATCCGCTGGCGCATGCGCTGGTCAGCGCGGCCACGGCGCGTGGGCTGGCACTGCCTGTGCCCAGCGCGGTCACAGCCGTGCCCGGCTATGGCATTACTGCCATGCTGGGCGCGCGCCATATTACCATTGGTGCCGCCCGCATAATGGCACAGCAATCTATCCCAACCGCCGCCTTTGACAGCATCGCAAACACATTGGCGCAATCCGGCAAAACCCCCATTTACGTTGCCATCGACACCACATTGGCTGCCATTCTGGCTGTGTCTGACCCCCTCAAACCCACAGCACGCGCCACAATCACCGCGCTGCATGCTGCTGGGCTGAAAACTGCGATGATCACAGGCGATCACCACGCCACTGCCAATGCAATTGCAACACAGTTGGGCATCCCACATGTCACGGCCGATGTTTTGCCCGCCGACAAACAAGCCGCGCTTGAGGCATTACACCGCGATTATGGCCCAGTCGCTTTTGTTGGTGACGGCATCAACGATGCACCCGCATTGGCAAGCGCTGATGTTGGCGTCGCCATTGGAACAGGCACCGACGTTGCAATTGAAACCGCTGATCTGGTCTTGATGTCGGGCGACCCTGCCGGGGTGTTGCGGGCAATTTCGTTAAGCCACGCAGTTATGGCCAATATCCGTCAGAACCTGGCATGGGCGTTTGGGTATAACCTGGCCCTGGTGCCCGTGGCCGCTGGCGCGCTTTACCCAGCCTTTGGTTGGAACTTGTCGCCCATGTTAGCCGCAGGTGCGATGGCCGCTTCGTCCGTTTTGGTGGTGGGCAACGCGCTGCGGCTGCGCGGATTTGAACGACGATCAACCCCATGAAACGGCAGGGCCTCTTTGCGGCAAGTTGCTGGCTGCTGGTGCTATCAGGCGGGGCCTTGGCCTGTGCACTGCCGCCGTCAGTGGTGCTGACACTGCCGGTGGGTCATTACATTATGGGTGCTGCCAGTGCGGTTGGGGTGACGGCCCTTTTGGGTGCGATGGCTGGACGACTGCCCAGTTTTAGCGCACATCTGTTGTGGGACAGACGCAGATTGCTGCCCACGGCGCTCACCAGCTATTTGTCTTTTCTTGGGTTGATTGCGCTAATATCCATTGGATTTTTGGGCGACCGAGACCCAATGCACAACATGCTGACACTGGTGATTTGGACGGTGATCTGGGTCATCGTGCCGCTGGGATCGGTGATGTTTGGCAATCTGTGGCGCGCCATCAACCCGTGGACAGGGCCAGTGCGCATCGCCCGTTTGCTGATCCGGCGGCGCAGCCGTTTGGGGCTGGCTACTTGGGGCCATTGGCCGGCCGTGGTGGGATTTTTCGGGTTTTCCTGGTTTGGCATGGTATCGGTTGCCCCAGATGACCCTGCCGTTCTGGCGCAGGCAACCCTGATCTATTGGGTGGTGATCTTTGTTCTAGCCGTGCTGGAAGGGGACACTTGGTTAGAACAGGGCGAATTTCTGACCGTATATTTTAGCTATTTGGCGAAAATTGCGCCATTTTGGCTGGTGCTTTCCCACAAACGGGCGCGGCTGATGGCGGGCTGGCCCGGCACACAGGTGCGCGACATGAACACCCTCACCCCAAGTGCAATGGCCTTTATCAGCCTGACGCTGGCCGCACTGACATTTGACGGGCTATCGGAAAGCTTTTGGTGGCTGGCGATGCTGGGTGTGAACCCCTTGGAATTCCCCGGCCGAACGGCTGTTTTGGGCGCAAACACGCTGGGGCTTTTGGCGGTGTGGGCCGCCACAGCCGCGGCCATCATGACAGCACTTTGGGCCGAGGCATGGCTGCAAAAAGACGCGGCCACCGGTGCGGTCTGGCAATCAGCAAGCCCCGTATTGCTGAGCTTTTTGGCCATTGCTGCAGGGTATCACGCGGCACATTATCTGGTGTCGTTGCTCACGAATGGGCAATTTCTGTTGGCAGCGCTGAATGATCCGTTCTTTCAGGGTGACAGCATTCTCGGCTTGCCCCCAATCTATGTGTCTTTTGGGTTTTTGGCAGATTTTGGGATGATGACCCTGATATGGAACTTGCAATTTGTCCTAATCTTGGGTGCACATGTGCTGGCGGTTGTGCTGGCCCTGCAACTGACACCCACTCCCCCTGCGACACTGGCACCGCCCGCTGGGCGCCATCGCCGCTTGATTGCATATTTGCCTATGACCATGTTGATGGTGGGTTACACCGTGCTGGGGCTGTGGTTATTATCAACCCCACGCGGCGCATAGGCCCGCACGGTTTAAATGCCAAAGGGCGCACGGGCGTCTTTGGTCCCAAGAATGAGGAACGGGCATCATGACAGCGAAATTGGGCAGTGCATTCCCCAATCGGCGTTCAGTTTTGGGTGGTATGGCGGCGGGCAGCGGCCTGCTGGCGGCGGCAGGGGCCTTTCCGGGCTTTGTTCAGGCCCAAAGTTCGGCCCCCATCAAGCTGGGCTTTCAGCTGCACCGCACCGGTATTGGTGCATCCTATGGCCGGTGGTATCAGCGCACAACGCAGGCAGCCCTTAAGCTGTTGAATGAAACCGGTGGGATCAATGGCCGCCCGGTTGAAGTGGTGTTTGAAGATGATGGCACAGACCCCGCACGCGGTGCCGAGGTTGTGGGCAAACTGGCCACCCAACACGGCTGTGATGCAATTTTTGGCCCCCTGTTTAGCCATGTTGTCATCGGCTCGGCCCCCCGGGCGGGCGAACTTAAAATACCCTATCTGGTCTGCTCTGAGGGCTATCACGTTGCCTCGGGCATGCTGAACCGTTGGACGCTTCAGCCCGGCATCACTGATGTCAAAGCACAGGTGCGCGCCATGGCCCCTTGGGTCACGGCCAACCTGGGCAAAAAGGTGACAATGATCTTTCCCGATTATGCCTTTGGCCATGATCATCGTGATTTCTTTACCCAAGCAGTGAAAGAGCAGGGCGGTGAGGTGATTGCCCATCTGGCTATTCCACCCACAGAAACATCCTTTACCCGCTATATGCCGCAAATTCCGGCAGAAACCGAGGTTCTCTATCACGTGATGGTCGGGCCGGCGGTTTTGACCTTTGTCAAAGAGCTGGGCGAATTTTACGGAAACGGCCCACGCCCAGAAATCTTTGGCTTTATCGATTCACTAGAAGCTGTGAATCTGGCCAGCCCCGGGTTGGAATTTCTGGAAGGCACCCATTTTTGGGAAGGTCATTGCCGCAATCAACAACCCGATGCGTCCGTGGACGAAACATTTTACCGGGCCGCTGTCGGCGTTGATGCGACCGGCGCATCACTGGCCGATGCCCGCGATATTTCAACCTATTCCCACATGTTTTCGACGTGGGAGACGCTTTTTGTGATCAAAGCCGGAATGGAAGCGGCTGGATATCAGGGCCCCAAAGACCGTCAAAGTTTTGTGGAAGCGATCGAGGCCATGACGACCCTGCCCGCCAGCCGCGCACACCCCCAGGGTGATAAGATATTTAACGGCAAAACCCATCAGGTCTTTGGGCATCAGTCAATTTCCAAGGTGACCGGCGGCCAGCTCATGCGGGTCTATCAGACCTCAATTGCGCAGGGGCAATACCCCGATGCGGTCGATTACACGCAGCAGTCTTTCTAACCTGGCCCCCATCTCAAAGGTGGGGGACCAGCGCCCCCAAACCCACACATGGCTTTTGGACCCTTTCTTCTGCTTGCCCTGATGGAGGGGCTGGTAACCGCCGCCGTTCTGGCGTTGACGGCGCTGGGTTTGAGCTTGGTGTTTGGTGTGATGCGCGTGGTTAATGTCGCACATGGGGCATTCTTTATGCTGGGTGCTGTTGGCGCGTGGTTTGTCACCGAATGGGTGGGCAACCCACCAGCGTTGGGCTTTGCCTTGGCACTCGTGATCTGCCCACTGGCGGTTGGCGCCATTGCAGCCTTGGCCAATGGTCTGGTGCTAAAGCGGCTGAACTACGACCCCGAGGCCACGATTGTTGCAACGATTGGGTTGCTTTACATCTTTCAGCAAATGGCCCTGACGCTATATGGGCCAGACGCGCGGCCTGTTCCTGCACCCTTTAGCTTTCGGGTGCAACTGCCATGGTTTGGCTATTCTGGTTATAAACTGGCGGTGATTGGGGCAGCAGCCGTGGTGCTTGCCGGGGTTTGGCTGGTGCTAAACCGCAGCAAAATCGGATTGGTAATGCGCGCGACCCAGATTGATCGCGAAATGGCGCAAGCCTTTGGGATAAATGTTGATCGGGTCTATGCTGGGGTGTTTGCAATGGGGGCAGGGCTTGCAGCGGTGGCGGCGGTGCTGATCGTGCCCATTCAACAGGCGCATTATCTGATGGGGGGCGACCCATTGCTGCTGTCATTCATCGTGGTCATAATTGGGGGGTTGGGCAGCCTGCGGGGTACGCTGGTGGCGGCGCTGTTGATTGGGCTGTCTGATGGAGTGATATCGGTCTTTTTCTCACCCACGCTGGCCAAGATTATTGCAACGCTTTTGGTGGCGTTGGTGCTTGTGTTCCGCCCACAGGGGCTTTTTGGCCGACAGGTGACACGATGAACGGCCAACCGCTGAAACCGTGGCTGGCGCCACTGGCCTTGATCGGTCTGCTGGCTGTTATGGGCTTTGTGTTGCCCGCCTATCATCACAACAATATGGCCCGCATTCTGGTGCTAGCAGTCTTTGCCATGGGCTATAATATCGCCTTTGGCTATACGGGCCTGCTCAGCTTGGGACACGCGCTGTTTTTTGGCGCCGGGCTTTACGCGGCCGGGCTGGCCATCAACCAAGGTGGGGTCACGGCAGGGCTGGCGCTTGGGCTGGGGCTTTTGGCGGGTGGTGGTGTCGCACTGGCCACCGGGGTTTTGGCACTGCGGACAGCGGGTGTGTCTTTTATGATCGTGACCCTCATGTTTGCCCAGGCCGGATATCTGCTGCTGTTATACTTCGGAGCCTTTACAGGTGGCGACGAAGGCTTTGTGGTGGCCAGAACTGGACGCGTGTTGGGTGGGTTTGACCTGACAACCGATGGCCCTCGCTATGGGCTGGCGCTTGGGCTGTTTACATTGGCAATTCTGGGGCAAACCGCCATTGTACGCGCACCCTTTGGGCGGGTGATGGTCGCCATGCGCGAAAACAGCGCGCGCGCGCAGATGCTGGGGTTTGACCCGTTTCGCACCAAACTGATCGTTTTGGTGATATCGGGGCTTTATTCCGGGGTGGCGGGCGCAGCCTACGGCATTCTTTTTGGCTATGTTGGGGCCAGCTTTGCCGCCATTCAATATTCAATCCTCCCACTTTTATGGGTTCTGTTGGGGGGCTCTGGCACAGTTTTGGGACCGTTTTTGGGCGTTTTCATAATGTTTTACCTGATTGATCTGTCCAGTAGCTATACATCGGCCCACCTTATGGTGGTGGGGGTTGCGCTGTTGGTGCTGGTGCTGTTTGCACCGCGGGGCATCTTGGGGGGCCTGCGCAAAAGGTGGGGCACATGGCTGGCATAGGCTTGTTGGAAACCCAGGGCCTGACACGGCACTTTGGCGGCTTGCGGGCGGTTGAAGCCGTTGATTTCACGCTGAACACAGGCCAAATCCATGCACTGATTGGGCCAAATGGTGCGGGCAAAACCACCTTTGTTGGGCTGCTTTGTGGCCGTGTGCCGGTGCAGGCTGGAACCATTCACTTTGACGGACAAGACATCACCCATATGCCAGCCCATTTGCGGGTGCGCGCAGGTATCGCCTATACATTTCAAATCACGTCCATTTTTCGCGGGCTCAGCGTTTTTGACAATGTGGCCCTCGCAGCCCAACGGCCAAGTCGACATGATCTGGGCGCTGCAACCAAACATATTTTGCACCAAGTAGGGCTGGAATCGCAGATAAATCAGCAAGCAGACACTCTGTCTTATGGCCATCAAAGGCTGCTAGAGATTGCAATGGGTCTGGCGCTGCGCCCACGACTCCTGATCCTCGATGAACCGACCCAAGGGCTCAGCAATGCCGAAATCACGGGCTTCAAGGCGCTGGTTCGTGCAGTTGTGCCACAAACCACTGTGCTTTTGATCGAACATAACATGGATGTTGTGATGGATCTGGCAGACCAGATCACCGTGTTGAACATGGGCCAAACACTGGCCACTGGCACACCAGCAACCATTCAGGCCAATGCAGCGGTACAATCCGCCTATCTTGGGGGCTGAATGCTAAAAATTTCAGACCTTTGTGCGGGATATGGCGGTGCGCAGGTTTTGCACGACCTCAACCTTGATGTACGCCCAGCCGAGATTTTATGCGTTATGGGGCGCAATGGGGCGGGAAAAACCACCCTGCTGCGCGCCATCATGGGACAGTTAGCGCGGCAATCGGGCCATATCATACTGGATGGCACCGATATTCAAACCCTGCCCGCCCATCAGGTGCCACGTCTGGGCATTGGCTATGTGCCCCAAGGGCGCCGCCTTTTTGGCGAACTGACCGTTGCTGAAAATATGGAAATCGGTCTGCAAACCCGCGGACGTGGCGCGGTCACCCGGGACCGGGTGCTGCAACTTTTCCCACGCCTGCGCGATCGGCTGGGACAAATTTCGCAAACACTCTCGGGCGGTGAACAGCAAATGCTGGCGATTGCTCGGGCGCTGTGCCTGGAACCTAAGATCCTGCTGCTCGATGAACCATCAGAAGGGTTACAACCCTCAATGATCCGGCTGATCGGGGATACTGTGCGCGCCCTGCGACAAACCGGGGTGGCCATCGTACTGGTTGAACAGCGTGTGGCCCCAGTGCTGGCCGTCGCAGATCGTGTGGCCTTTATCGAACGCGGCACCTGCGCCGAAATCTGTGACGCCACAGACCTGAACACAAATGCGCCACAATTTCAACGCTATGTGGGGGTCTAAAATGCTATTGCAGCTGCGCACCATTGGCAAAAATCGACCCATCAGTGCGCATTTCGATTTGTGAATGGCGAATATCAGGTGCCGCCCCCTCAGTGGAAAACAGGCCCAGTATCAACTTGGCACCAGCCGCCTGATCTGGGGCCAAAAGACCTGCAGCCGCCAGCTTGTCCAGCAGCGTCAAACCACCCGTCAACGTCAAATCCACCACACCCGTCGGCGCAGCGGTGCTGCCAGATAAATCAGTGGGCAACGCCGCCACCGCCCCTTTGGCCACCAGTTGGGCCCCCATCGCCGAGAGCCGCGCGCCGTTTAATGTAACCGTTTCGACCACAACCGGCACTGTATCGCTTGTCAGATCTTGTGGCGTCAGCAACCACGCATCCATCAGCCAGCGGAGCCCCACGCGCAGATCAACCGCCACATCTATTGGGTCGCGCGGCAAGATCATAGCGCGGTCAATCATATTCCATCCCGCATTTGAAAGCTGCAGACCATCTATCCGCAAACCAATCTCGGCCTCCTGCGCGATGGGTTGTTTTGGCAGCGGAACGCTGACATCCCACGCAAACTCGTCAACTGTAACAACCACTGCTGACTTTTCCGCAGTGCGGCCAAAACCCTCTGTGATCAGGGCGCGTTGGTCAAAACGTTCACGGCTCAGCCGCTGCGTAAGCGCGTGCGACTGCCAGCCAAACTGGCGACCATCCGCCATTGTGGCAACCAGCGGGCCCAAGCTCATGACAACATCCGTGCGCAGCCCCGCCGCCAAGTTTGCCGCCAAATCAGACGGGTCCAGCCCCATTGGCACAGCCCCTGTTCGGACACTGCGAATATCATTTTGCAAGGCGCGCCCTGCCATCACATGCGCCCCAACACGCAACTCAAAATCTGCATCCAGCTGCCCGACATGAATTTCCGACTCTATCTGGCGCATCGCCCCAAGCTGCATCCGGTATTGGCCAAAAACATCCGACATCTGCAGTGCAAAACGCAAAGATTCGCCCTGCACGCCCAGCACAATTGGCTGGGCGCTCGCCAATCGCAGATCCGGTATATCATGGCGCAGCGTCAGATCCTCGGCCACGCCATCCGCCAAAATGCGCCCCCCAGTCTGGCGCAAATTCAGCACAAATGGTTCAGCAGCCCCAAATTCTGACATAAGCTGAATGCGCAGGGTCACATCCGGGTCGGCAGTCAGTTCAACCTCGCCGCCCACCATCTCGCGCAGATGCAGCCGCGCCAACCGCGCCTCGCTCACAGCCTCCGCACTCGACGACACCCAAGTCACATCCGTCAGCGTTACCACATCACCCGCCCGCTCAATCGCACCAGCGCGCAACACCCCCCCTGTGGCCGCACTTTGATCTTGCAAGATCCGCCAAAGCGCCTCAGCGCTTAAAGCCCAGACTGGGGACAACCCACCCAGAGCCCAAAAAACTGCCGCCAAAACACCCCGCCACATCGCCATCCCTCACCCCACTTGCACAAAACAAACGTGCCACAGCCATCCCGACAAAGCCAGCCACAGGGGGCATCTTGCGTCCACTTCCTTGCGCCAGTCCAACGGCTGACATAAATGGTCAAACAACAGGCGAAAGATCACCTAGATGCAAATACCTACCCCAATATCACCAGATGCGCTTGTGATCGGCGCAGGTCCAGCCGGGCTGATGGCCGCAGAAACGCTGGCAAGCGCCAGCCACCGGGTACATGTGATTGAGGGCAAGCCCAGCATAGGGCGCAAATTCCTAATGGCTGGCAAATCTGGTCTGAATCTCACAAAAGACGAACCACTGACAGACTTCATCGCCCAATATGGCCAGGCCGCCTCGTGGCTCAAACCAATGCTGGCCGAATTTGGCCCACCCGAGGTGCAAGCATGGGCGCAGTCTCTGGGCCAACCCATCTTTACTGGCAGCACCGGGCGGGTCTTCCCCAAGGCAATGAAAGCCTCTCCCCTGCTCCGCGCATGGCTCAGCCGCTTGGACACATTGGGTGTGACGCACGCCACCAACTGGCGCTGGCAAGGCCTAAGGGACGGCGCTCTGGTGTTTGAAACCGCCCAAGGGCAACAAACCCTGCGGCCAGCTTGCACCATTTTGGCGCTTGGTGGCGCAAGCTGGGCACGACTTGGCTCAGATGGGGCGTGGGCCACAGGATTGGCCGCCGCGGGTGTAGGCCTGGCCCCATTTCAACCCGCCAATATGGGCTTCGCCGTCGATTGGGGCCCCCAAATGGCCCCCCATTTTGGCAAACCCGTCAAAAGCACGCACCTCACCGCAGGTCCTTTGCACACACGCGGCGAATGGGTGATCTCCGCACGTGGGATTGAGGGTGGCGCTATCTACATGCTCTCACGCGCCCTGCGCGATGGCTATCCATTGGTCATCGACCTTCTCCCTGACCTTTCGCACACAATCGTAACCCAGCGGCTAGAAAAACAAGGTAAAACCAGTCTCAGCACCCATCTCAGAAAAGCGCTCCACCTTGATCCCACGCGTATCGCGCTTGTGCACGAATGCGCCCGTTCCGCACACGGCCAACCTCAACCATCCCCAGCGGCCCGCGCCAAGCAGCTCAAAGCGCTGACCCTCCACATCACCCACCCCCACCCAATGGATGAAGCAATATCAACCGCCGGCGGAATCCAACAATCCAGTCTGACAGACGGGCTTGAATTGCGTGCCCGCCCCGGCACATTTGCCTGTGGCGAAATGCTCGACTGGGAGTCCACTACCGGCGGCTACCTAATTACCGCCTGTCTCGCAACAGGACGCTGGGCCGGCCAAAATGCCGCGCAATTCCTCAAAAACCGCTAAATCTTTTCTGTTTGCAAATATCCCCGGGGGTCCGGGAGCAGGCAGCCCCCGGTCTCAGCGCCGAACCATCATCGCCAGACGAATAAACAGCCGCTCAACCAATGCCAAAGCTGGCGCACGCTGCTGGGCTGATCGTAACGTCAGATCTGTGTCCACCACCATCGCCAACGCCGTCTCTAATCTGGCCATTCCCCAAGCCTGCGCCTGCTTGGCCATGCGCTCACGCCGTGGGCCAAAGACGGGCGGGCGGGCGCGGGCCAACCCTTGCGCAACCCCTCCCCCATCGACACAGGCCGCGTGCAGCGTGCGGAAATGCCTGTTGGCCGCGATACAAAGGCCAACTGCGGCGACGCCCTGTCCACCCAGCCGCTGCATCAAGGGCCCAATCTCACCTGCGCGGCCCTCGGCCACCACATGCAATATATCATCCAGTTCGGCCTCAATCGTTGCAGGGGCCAGCGCGGCAATCTCGGCGCTGCTTAGTGCCGACCCATCACCAAACTTATAAAGTCCCAGCTTTTCGACCATTTGGCGAAAATCCCCTGGGTCAAGCGCACGCGCCAACGCAGCGATGTCGCCCACAGCTTCGGGCGCCACAGCCCCCACACCGGCCGCCTTTAAAAGGGCTGTGATCTCATCACGGTCAGGCGGGTCATCATAAAGCCCAATCGCCAATGCCGCGCGGTCGGTTTCAAAAAACTTTCGCAGGCTGGACTTGGCAGCCAATGCCCCAGCAGTCACAACCAAAACAGCGTCTCCATCGCGCCAATCAGCCAAAACGGCAGCAACTTGGGCTGTCACCCCATCGCCTGCTTCTTCAAGCAGCACCGCCCTTTGGCCGGGAAAAAAGCCCTGCGCGCGCATCTCATCACCCAGCCGCGCACCATCTTTGCGCAATTCCGCAGCCGCCATCCGCGTCAGCCGCATTTCAGACGGGCCATCTGGCCCAATCAGTGCAGCGATCAATTCTTGGCGGCGCAGGGCAACGCGCATGGGGTCTGCGCCATAGATCAGCACAGCCGGCCGCTGGGGGTCGGGCTTGGCGAAATAGCGCCGCGCCTCTGCCCCGGCCAGCTTCACGGCAAAGCCTCAGAGACGCGCATCAAAACCAGTCTATCCTCAATCTGCTGTGCCAATTGCACCATCAGCCGGGTTCCTGCATCACGCTCTGCCGACAGCGTCGACAGCCGCCCACCGCCAGAATTATATCCTGTAAAGCCAGACACAACACCCTGAGCACGCACCACGCCCCCCGGTACATCCCGCACTTCATAAGATACGCTGCCACTCAGAGTATAGCGGGTAATCGCTTGATCTGAGGTGATCCCACCGGACGACTCTTTGGTTGTAATATCATAGCTCAGAACCATATCGGGGACAGACTGTGTTCGGCCCAGTCGGTCTTCCAACGCTGCCACAAGATCATAGCCCAAGCGCGTGTCAGGCGCGGCTATCTGCACCTTGCCCCGCAGCCCCTGCGCCGCACCCTGTGGCCCATACACCGGCTGAAAGCCACACGCACTCATCACAGCCAAAGGCAGCAACAAAAGACCCCCCAAGGCCGCTTTGCGCCTAGATAACAACATTGACGATGCGCCCCGGCACAATAATCAACTTTTTGGGCGCGGCACCGGCCAAAAGTTTGGCCACATCCGGTTCCACCAAAACCAGCGCCTCAATTTGCGCATTCGGCATGTCTTTTGGCACCTGAATTTCTGCCCGCCGCTTGCCATTAACCTGAATGGGCAACGTGATCTGATCCTCTACCAACATCGCAGGATCGGGCTGAGGCCAAGGCGCAGATGCGACCAGACCGATACCACCCAGCATTGCCCAGACCTCTTCGGCCAAGTGCGGCACCATGGGTGACATCAGCTGCGCCATCACCCGCATGGTTTGACGCTTGGCATCGGCACTGGCGTCTGATTTTGACACCGCGTTTGTCAGCTCATACAGCTTGGCCACAGCTTTGTTAAAAGCAAAACCTTCGATCCCACGCGTCACCTCATCAATCGCGCGGTGCATGGCTTTCAGCAATGCCAGGTCGTGGCTGGGGTCGCCCCCACCGCGCCGGTCAATCTCATCGGCCAAACGCCAGACCCGGCCCAGATGGCGAAAGGCCGCCTCGGCGCCAGATGCGGTCCATTCCACATCACGTTCGGGGGGGCTGTCTGACATCACAAACCAGCGTGCAGTATCTGCACCAAATGCGCTGATGATGCTGACCGGATCGACCACATTTTTCTTTGATTTTGACATTTTAGCCGAAGGGATCACCTGAACGGGCGCCCCCGTGGCCTTTAGCCTGCCGTCTTCCACGTCTTCTGGCAAATGATAGACAGGCCGCCCCGCCGCATCGCGTGTCAGATAGATCTCGTGCGTCACCATGCCTTGGGTGAACAGCGCATCAAAGGGCTCAATCGCTTTGGCGGGCAGATGGCCAGTGGCATGCATCGCCCGCGCAAAAAACCGCGAGTAAAGCAGATGCAAGATCGCATGTTCAATTCCACCAATATATTGGTCAACATTCATCCAATAGGCCGCATCTTCGGCCACGGTGGGCGTGGCACCATGCGGCGCCGTAAAGCGCGCATAATACCAGCTGCTGTCCACAAATGTGTCCATCGTATCTGTTTCGCGGCGCGCGGGGGCACCACAGGCCGGGCAGGTGCAATCGCGCCACGTCGGATGGCGATCAAGCGGGTTACCCGGCTTATCAAACGTCACATCGTCGGGCAGGCGGATCGGCAGATTTTCTTTGGCCTCAGGTACAACACCACAGGCCTCGCAATGCACCACTGGGATTGGGCATCCCCAATAGCGCTGGCGCGACAGTCCCCAATCACGCAGGCGGTAATTCGTAACACCACGGCCAATCCCACGCGATTCACAGCTGTCAATGGCCGCAACCACGGCCTGTTCACCGGTCTGTACTTCATTACCAGCAAAACCCAACAGATAGCGCACCGGTTCGGTTTTGGGCGGCACAAACGCCTGTGCAAGATCTGTCATCGGATCTGTTAAGCTTGCAAATACGGGGGCAATAGCCAGACCATATTTGGTGGCAAAATCAAAATCACGCTGATCATGGGCCGGGCAGCCGAAAATGGCACCCGTGCCATAATCCATCAAAATGAAGTTTGCGATGTAAACCGGCAACTGCCACTCTGGGTTCAACGGGTGGCGCACGGTAATGCCCGTGTCAAACCCACGCTTTTCAGCCTTTTCCAGCGCTTCTTCCGACGTGCCAACTTTACGGCATTCAGCAACAAAGGCGGCCAGATCGGGGTTTGCGCCCTCAAGCGCGCGGGCCAGCGGGTGATCAGGCGAAATCGCCGCAAATGACGCGCCAAGCAATGTGTCCGGACGGGTGGTGTAGACCTCAAGCTTTTCAAAGCCTTGCGGTGCGTTAAGCGTATCAAACGCAAATTGCAGGCCCCGGCTTTTGCCGATCCAATTGGCTTGCATCAGACGGACCTTTTCAGGCCAATTGTGCAAACCATCCAAGGCGTCCAGCAGCTCAGGCGCATAATCAGAAATACGGAAAAACCACTGAGTCAGCTCGCGCCGCTCAACCGGGGCACCTGATCGCCAACCACAGCCGTCAATCACCTGCTCATTGGCCAAAACAGTCATGTCAACCGGGTCCCAGTTCACAACTGCATTTTTGCGATACACCAAGCCTTTATCCAACATGTCGATGAACATCGCCTGCTGCTGCCCGTAGTATTCTGGATCGCAGGTGGCGAATTCCCGGCTCCAATCAATCGAAAGACCCAGCGGCTTCATCTGGGCGCGCATGTCGGCAATGTTGCCATACGTCCACTCTTTGGGGTGGCCCCCACGTTCGATTGCCGCGTTTTCTGCCGGCATACCAAACGCATCCCACCCCATCGGATGCAACACGCTAAAGCCACAGCTGGCCTTGTAGCGCGCAATGACGTCTCCCATCGTGTAGTTTCGCACATGGCCCATATGGATGCGCCCCGACGGATAGGGGAACATTTCCAAAACGTAGTATTTTGGGCGATCTGGGTCACGACGGGCGGTAAATATACCAGCCTCATCCCAGGCCTTTTGCCATTTGGCTTCGGTTTCAGCGGGATCATAGCGCGACATGGCGGGCCTCTTTGCTGCAAGCTTGCCGCTGGTTATACCGCCCGCCCCGCCAAGGTCCAGCCCCGCGCAGGCTTGCAGGCCCCCATCCAAGCCGCCATATTGGGAAAAATGGCGCAAAACAGGGCGAGCCAGTGATGAATGATGACAAATTTCCAGGCTGGCACGGCACAACAATTTTAGCGGTGCGCAAAGACGGTAAGGTGGTTGTGGCCGGGGATGGTCAGGTCAGCCTGGGGCAAACTGTGCTAAAGGGCACAGCACGCAAAGTGCGGCGCCTGCAAACCGCCGGACATGAGGTCGTTGCAGGCTTTGCCGGATCAACGGCCGATGCCTTTACGTTGCTGGAACGGTTGGAAAAAAAGCTTGAAGCGACACCCGGCCAGTTGGCACGAGCCGCAGTAGAGCTGGCCAAAGACTGGCGCACCGACAAATATTTGCAAAAGCTAGAAGCCATGCTGATTGTCACCGATGGCACCGTGCTGCTGGTAGTGACGGGTGCGGGCGATGTGCTGGAACCCGAATATGATATTGCCGCAATCGGGTCGGGGGGCAATTATGCGTTGGCTGCCGCCCGCGCGCTGATGGAAACCGACATGAACGCTGAGGCCATCGCCCGCCGCGCCATGGCGATTGCCGCTGATATTTGTGTCTATACCAATGGCAAACTGACCGTTGAAACGATCAGCGCATAGCCCCACGCCACGCAAAGGACCCCATCATCATGACAGATTTGACCCCGCGCGAAATCGTATCAGAACTTGATCGCTATATTATCGGTCAGGCCGATGCCAAACGCGCGGTAGCGGTGGCCCTGCGCAACCGCTGGCGGCGCAAGCACCTGCCCGATGATCTGCGGGATGAGGTTTACCCGAAAAACATTTTAATGATCGGGCCAACAGGCGTGGGCAAAACCGAAATCAGCCGCAGACTGGCCCGACTGGCCCGCGCACCCTTTTTAAAGATTGAGGCAACAAAGTTCACCGAAGTTGGCTATGTCGGGCGTGACGTCGACAGCATCATCCGTGATCTGGTTGACGTGGCCATTGCACAAACGCGTGCCCAGATGCGCGAAGATGTTGCCGCCCGCGCCCAAGCCGCCGCCGAAGACCGCGTTTTGGCAGCCATCACAGGTGAAAATGCCCGCGAACAAACGCGCGAGATGTTTCGTGGCAAGCTTAAGCGCGGCGAGCTGGACGATACCATGATTGAACTCGACATGGCCGACACCTCAAATCCGGTGCCATTCGATCTGCCAGGCATGCAGCCAGGCCAACAGCCCGGCATGATGAATTTAGGCGATATTTTCGGCAAAGCCTTTGGCCAGCGCACCGTGCGCCGCAAGGTTCGGGTGGCTGACAGCTATGAGGCCCTGATGGGCGAAGAAGCCGATAAACTGCTGGATGATGAGGCCGTAACCCGCAACGCATTAACGGCTGTTCAGGAAAGCGGCATTGTTTTTATTGATGAAATTGATAAGGTCTGCACCCGCGCCGATACCCGTGGCGGCGATGTCAGCCGCGAAGGCGTGCAGCGTGATTTGTTACCCCTGATTGAGGGCACCAGCGTTTCAACCAAATATGGCACCGTCAAGACTGATCATATTTTGTTCATCGCCTCGGGGGCGTTTCATGTCGCAAAACCCTCTGATTTGCTGCCCGAATTGCAGGGCCGTCTGCCAATCCGCGTAGAACTAACCCCCCTGAGCGAGTCAGATTTTATCCGCATTCTGACCGAACCAGACAATGCGCTGACACGGCAATATAGCGCCCTTTTGCAAACCGAAGGCGTCACTGTCACCTTTGCCGCCGATGGCATTGCTGCCTTGGCCCACATTGCAGCCGAGGTTAATCAAGGCGTGGAAAACATCGGAGCGCGTCGGCTTTACACGGTGATTGAGCGCGTATTCGAAGATATTTCTTTTTCAGCACCTGATCGTGCGGGTGAGCAGATATTGGTGGATGCAGCCTTTGTCGAAACCCATTTGGGCGCGCTGTCACGATCGGCCGATCTTAGCAGATATGTGCTGTAAAATGCCACAAAAACGGCGGCACTGGGCGTGTGTCTGCGCAGCTGTTTTTCTGGGTTTGGCGGCCTGCACCCCGCGCCCCCAGATGGATATTCAGCCACTGGCCCGGGGTATTGGCACCGCCCAAGCCGTTTTTGTTGCAACAGGCCGTACCCCGCGCGCCGAAAGCCCCGGATTTACCGGCGAGCGCGACACGGTTTTGCATTTTGCCCGATTTGACGTATCTATTCCCCCCGCCCATCAGTTGGGCGAAATTGCCTTGCCCAAAAATGGCCAAAAAACTGATCCGCAAAAACATTTTGTCACCCTGTCCAGCACAGGATTTGATGACCAAACCGCCTTTAACGGTGCCCTACGGCAGGCATTGGCCAAGACACCGGGGACAACACGCGAGGCGGTGGTGTTCGTGCATGGGTTCAACACCAATTTCACCGAAGGCCTGTTTCGCGCGGCCCAGCTTTCCAATGATTTGGCGCTGGGCGCAGTTGTCGTGCATTACTCTTGGCCATCCCTGGGAAAGCCGCTCGCCTATGTCTATGATCGTGATTCAGCTTTGATAGCCCGAGATGGGCTGCATGCGCTTTTGCGGGGTCTGTCAGAGGCTGGCGCTGACCGTATTTTGATTGTGGGTCATTCCATGGGTGGCAGTCTGGTCATGGAGGGGCTGCGCCAAATGTCGCTGACGGGTGATCAGCGCACACTATCACGGTTGAGCGGTGTGGTGATGGTGTCCCCTGATATTGATGTTGAATTGTTTAAATCTCAGGCGCGCCAAATCGGCACGCTGCCACAACCTTTTGTCATCTTTACCTCTGAGCGTGACAGGGCGCTGGCGCTGTCATCGGGGCTGACGGCACGCAGGCCACGGTTGGGCACCTTGGCAGATGTATCCGAAGTGGCCGATCTTGATGTCACCATACTAGAGGTCGGCGCGTTTTCTGCCGGTTTGGGGCATTTTACTGCCGGGGATTCCCCAGCGCTGATCGCGCTTTTAACCCGAATTGATAATCTTGACATTGCCCTGCGCAATGATGCCCTGCGCCGCACGGATCTTATCAGTGGCACAATTTTGACCATTCGGGATGCCACACGCATTGTTCTAAGCCCCGTGGCCGCCGTAGCAGACGAGCTGCGCCCCTAACGCTGCCGCCGCAGATAGACATAGAACGCCCCAGCACCGCCGTGGCGCAGATGTGCTTGGGTCAATTGTAACACAAGCCCCCCCAACGGGGCCAAACGCAGCCAATGTGGAACCTGATGGCGCAAAACGCCACTTTGCTGCGCGGTTGGGCCATGATCTGCTGTTGATTTATATCCCTTACCTGCCCCCTTGCCCGTGATCACCAAAACCAAACGCAGACCCTCTGCGTGGCTGCGCATAACAAAGCGGGTTAGGGCTGGGTGAGCCTGTGCGACGGTCATGCCATGCAAATCAATCCGCGCCTCAGGGTCTAATTTACCACGGGACAGCCGTTGATAAGCCTTACGGTCCATATGGATCATCGGCGGGGCGGTGCCATTGGGGCCACGCATCACAGCCGCGCCTTGTAACGGTGCGTTAGCACCGATTTCAAACGCACGAATTGGCTGGGCCGATAGCGCGGCATGCACGTTGGGCTTTGGCCTGTGTGCAGATATTTGCGCGAAATCTGCTGTCAGACCTGGAGGCCGATCAGGGTGCAAAGGCGCCGCGGTGTCAGCCACCCGGCGCCAAAGATCTTGTTCATCCTTGGAAAGCCCGCGGGGCTTGCGCGGGGCCATCCTTCATTCTCCGGTGGCCACAAGCTGCCAGTTTGGATTTTGGGCGCCCATCTTGCGCGCAAAGGTCCAAATGTCTTTCTGGCGACGAATTTCGTTGGCGTCGCCCTCAACCACATTGCCCTCGGCATCGCGCATCACGGATGTCAGTTCACCCACAAAACGGATGGTTACCTCGGCCTCGCGGGTGTCGTGATCAAAGCTGGCGCTGATTAATGACAACTCACGAATGCCAACAAACTGCGCCTGAACACTCAAACCACGGGCTTCGCGTTCTTCC
>ERZ888423.712-NODE-712-length-33231-cov-13.461599_pt1 | contig 33231 bp, 28 predicted proteins | sample MGYA00520523_ERZ888423 | MGnify/ENA primary metagenome ERZ888423 (study PRJEB32303, sample SAMEA104408611) | aquatic metagenome | biome: Brackish water; feature: Pelagic; material: water | place: Baltic Sea | collected 2014-06-08T10:24:00 | depth 30,27 m ...
GCAATTATTGAAGCTACTGCTGAACGAAATATGGTAACGGTAACCGAATATGGCGAAGCTGCATTTTACGGGCCTAAGCTCGATTTTATGGTAAAAGATGCAATAGGAAGAAGCTGGCAATTGGGTACTATACAAGTAGATTATAATTTGCCTGAACGTTTTGATTTAGATTATATCGGACCAGATAATGAGAAACATAGACCGGTAATGATACACCGTGCACCGTTTGGTAGTATGGAGAGATTTATCGGAATCTTGATCGAGCACACCGCAGGTAATTTCCCATTGTGGCTAAGTCCTGAACAAGTTGCTATTTTACCTATTTCAGAGAAGTATCACGATTACGCAGATAAAGTTTTAAAATATCTAAGAAAAAACGATATTCGCGGCCTTGTTGATGAAAGAGCCGAGAAAATTGGCCGAAAAATCCGCGATGCTTGGGCTACCAAAATTCCTGTTATGATAATAGTAGGAGAGGAAGAGTCTGATAATGAAGAGGTTTCGGTTAGAATTCAAGGTGATGGAGATATAGGCAAGTTTAAGTTGCAAGATTTTGTGACTTATTTTAACACATTGTTAACAGAACAATAAACAGTATTTGAAGAAGAAAAAACCATTTAGGGGTAGAGTTAAAGATCCCCACAGAATTAATGAGTACATCATTGCTGATCCAGTTCGTCTGGTTGGTGATAATTTGGAACAAGGTGTATACCCTTTAGATGAAGCATTAAAAATAGCTGAAGAGCTAGAGCTTGATTTAGTGGAGGTTTCTCCTAAGGCTGATCCACCTGTTTGTAAAATAACCGATTACAGAAAGTTTCTGTATGACCAAAAGAAGAAAGCAAAAGAGCTTAAAGCTACCGCGGTTAAAACGGATATTAAAGAAATACGTTTTGGCCCAAATACGGACGAACACGACGTTAACTTTAAGTTGAAACATGCTGAGAAATTTATCGAAGAAGGACACAAGGTGAGAGCTTATGTATTCTTCAGAGGTAGAACCATTATATACAAAGAACGTGGAGAGTTACTGCTATTACAGTTTGCTGAAAAGCTTAACGAAGTAGCTAAACTTGAGCAATTGCCTAAGATGGAAGGCAAAAAAATGATTATAGTTTTAGCACCAAAATAAATTTAAAAAGAGAGAAACAGATGCCAAAAATGAAAACCAACTCCAGTGCCAAGAAGAGATTCAGAATCACGGGAACAGGTAAAATCAAAAGAAAGCACGCTTTTAAGCGTCACATCTTAACTAAGAAGTCTAAGAAAAGAAAACTTGCTCTTAGACATAGCGGTTTAGTCCATAAAGCGGATTTAAGCAACGTTAAATTCTTATTAAGAATTGGAAAGTAAAAGTTCTACAGGATAGAACATTGTACCATTATTCAGGCCTAATAAAGTGACTGACATAAAATTGTTAATCCGCCTAGTTTAAAAAGAAAAAAGAAAAATGCCAAGATCAGTAAACGCCGTCGCCTCTAGGAGAAGACGCAAAAAAATGATGAAACATGCCAAAGGATACTTTGGTAGAAGAAAAAATGTATGGACAGTAGCTAAAAACGCAGTTGAAAAAGCGTGGCAATATGCATACAGAGATAGAAAAAATAACAAGCGTAACTTCCGTCGTCTTTGGATTACCCGTATAAACGCAGGTGCTAGATTACACGGAATGAGCTATTCACAGTTTATGGGAGCAATTCACGCTGCAGGTATAGAACTCAACAGAAAAGTTCTTGCTGACCTAGCGATGAATCATCCTGATGCATTTGAAGCTGTTGTAAAGCAAGTGAAAAAATAAATTTAAATAGCAAAAAACTATAATGTAAAAATCCTCTCACTAAAAGTGAGAGGATTTTTTTTGTTCATATTTTTTTATATTAGAATGCTACGTAATGCAAAGAAGGTAGGCCTTGTGTCGTTAAATTCTGTTACTTACGATATACTTTGCCACACCTGATTGGCCACATTTACCGATGGATGACTCTCGCCTATAAGCGCGTGAAGCTCTTCATAATACGATTCCATTTGAGCTATTTTATCTTTAGATTTTAACAGTAGATTTAGTTCATAGCCTAGTTTTTCAGCTTCAAAATCATCTTGAATCAATTCTTTTACACATGGAGCTTCGAGTATTAAGTTGACCAATGATATATAATTTAACTTGATCACAAATTTAGCAATAGCATAGCTTACTTTAGTGGTTTTATAGCACACTACTTGGGGTACGTTCATTAAAGCAGTTTCAAGTGTAGCGGTACCACTCGTAACGATAGCCGCATCGCATTGTGCTAGTAAGACATACATATTATTAGGTATGAGTTTGAGGGTCGGATCAAAAGCATGGTAATATGCCTCGTCAAATCCAGGTGCTTGTGCCACTATAGCTTCGTACTTCGGAAATTGCTTCATGGCTTCCAGCATTATAGGCAAGGAGGTACTTATTTCCTGTTTTCTGCTGCCTGGCAATAATGCTATCTTGTTTGTTCCATTAGTTAGAGTATTCGTAGTTAAAAATGCATCAACCGTTTCTTTACTCGGATTTCCTACATACGTGGCTTTTATCCCTTTCTTAGCAAAATAGTCGGTTTCAAAAGGCAATATGCAGTACAACTCACGAACGTACTTTCGTATAAGTTTTACTCTGCCTTCTTTCCATGCCCAAACCTTAGGTGATATATAGTAATGAACAGGAATGTTACGCTTAGAAGCGTATTTAGCTATTTTAAAATTAAAACCAGGGTAATCTACTAGTATAAGTATATCGGGATTAAACGTTGAAATATCTTTCTTAATTCTTCGAAGATTTTTAAGAATCTTAAAAATACTACCTAAAACCTCTGCAAAACCCATAACGGCCATCTCTTTTTGGTGTAAAACCAATTCTTGGCCTGCTGCACGGCTCATGTCGCCTCCCATACCTCTAAAAAGGGCTTGTTTATCTAGCTTTTTGAGCTCAACCATTACACGGCTAGCGTGGTTGTCGCCTGAGGTTTCTCCGGATATAAAATAGTATTTCATGGTTACATTAACGTGAAATAGACAATGAAACATCCAATGAATAGGGTTGCAAACACTATTCCTTGACACGTTTTAAGCTTATCCATATTGATGAACAAAAAGAACGGAGCTAGATTAAATAATGCGCCAATCTTGAGGTACGGACTTAACAACGCGGTTTGAAATCCTGTTTTCAAAAAGGTACTGAATGTAAGATTCGGAAAATTATATATATTAACCCCATATAAAATAATCAGAGGGGTAACTACGCCTATAATAAAGCCTAAAATTCGAGTGTTAACTATATCTTTCATCGGTTAGTTCAAGGGGTTATCTAAATATCCCAGGTGTTAAGATTTTGTAGGGCATGATGTGCAGTTAGGTCAAAATGAACGGGTACCACAGATACATAGTTATGAGCAAGTGCCCATTCATCGGTGTCTTCACCTTTGTCCATATTGTGAAAATTGCCTGTAAGCCAGTAGTAATCACGACCGTTGGGGTCTGTTCGGTGGTCAAATTCTTCTACCCATTTAGCGCGTGCTTGCCGGCATATTTTTACGCCTTTTATTTCACGTTCGGGTACATTGGGAATGTTTACACTTAGCAATACACCTTCACTCAATCCATTCTTTAAAACGGCAGCGATTATTTTTTGCATAAACACCTTGGAAGCAGAAAAATCTGCATTCCAACTAAAATCCAGTAATGAAAATCCCACAGAAGTAACGCCACTAATTGCACCTTCCATGGCTGCACTCATGGTGCCACTGTATATTACGTTTATAGATGAATTAGAACCGTGGTTTATACCACTTACTAATAAGTCAGGTTTGCGATGCAGTACTTTATCTATAGCTAGTTTCACGCAATCTGCAGGTGTCCCGCTGCATTGGTAGCTGTCTACCTCAGGTCCAAATTGATTATTTTTTACCAGCCTAAGTGGTTTGTTTATGGTAATGGCATGCCCCATAGCGCTTTGCGGGCTGTCAGGCGCGACCACTACTACTTTTCCAAAGGTTTTCATAACCTCTACGGTAGCTAATATGCCTGGTGCGGTAATTCCATCGTCATTACTTATTAATATTAAAGGTCTAGTATCACTCATATTACGTTGCAAATTTAAGGTAATGGGCAATAACTGAGCATTGGACAACGCTCAAGTTGCAGGCGGTGTTGGTTATACTAGACATTCGTTTGGGTAGCAATCTAATTTTACCCATTCATAGGGTTAGAATCCGTATGCCATCCTTGCTAACTCACTAAAGATACGAAATGATAATATTTTTATCCATTTGTTTGATAATATTAATTTACATTTGCCACGCGATATGCTCATAAGTTTAAAAGTAAAAAACTATGCCCTGATTTCAGATGTCGATATGCATTTTGATAAAGGCATGAACATTATAACGGGTGAAACGGGTGCCGGAAAGTCTATTTTAATAGGTGCTTTGGGTCTAGCTCTAGGCAAGCGTGCAGATATTTCTTCACTTAGAAACAAAGAAGATAAGTGTATTATAGAAGCTACTTTTGATGTGAGGGGTTATGCGCTTCAGCCTATTTTTAACGAGCATGACCTAGATTATGAAGAGCAGACCATCCTCAGACGCGAAATTACCAGTAGTGGTAAAAGTCGTTCGTTTATAAACGATACGCCAGTTAATCTAAAATCACTGGAAGAGTTAGGTGCTAATCTGATTGAAATTCATTCCCAACATGATAATCTTCAATTATTCAAATCCGATTTCCAGTATTACAGTTTGGACATTCTTGCAGGATTATTAGAGGACCAAAAAGCATATGCCAGTGACCTAAAAACCCTTAAAAAAGATAAAATAACGCTCGAAAAGTATCGCCAACAAGAGTCTGAATTAGCCAAAGAAAGCGACTTTAATCAATTTCTGTTTGATGAGTTGGCCGCCGCTAAGTTAGAATATATAGAAGAAGTAGAACTTACCGCCGAGCAAGAGCTTTTGGAAAATGCAGAAGACTTGATTCGTACGTTTAACGACGCCGATCAATTAGTTAGTGGGTCAGAAATCGCTATAACTTCTCAACTCCAAGAACTACGTGCTATACTTAAATCTCAAAAATCGACAATAACACTAGCAATAAGTGATCGCGTAAATTCCGTTCTTATAGAAATGCAAGATATTGCACATGAAGTAGCGAAGAATGCAGAGCATATTGAGGTAAATCCGGAACGATTGACGGAAGTTAACGAAAAATTAGGCTTGATATTTAACCTAAAAAGCAAACACCGTGCTGCGGATATTATGGAATTAATGTCAGTGCGCAATGAGCTTGAACAAAAACTAAACGTTACCGAAAGCCTGAGTGGTGAAATAGCCATACTAGAGCAAAGCATTGCAAAACACGAAATAACGCTACTCACTAAAGCACAGCTGTTAAGCAAAAAACGAAAAAAGAACGCTACGCAGATTGAACAACGAATAGATAACTTACTTGCCCAATTGGGAATGCAGCATTCACGTATACAATTTGATCTGGTAGAGAGCAATGAATTAAATGCTTTTGGATGTGATGACTTAACAATCAAACTAAGTTCAGATAAAGGAAATTTATTTACGGACTTAAAGAAATCCGCTTCAGGTGGAGAGTTAGCACGTATTAACCTAAGTTTAAAAAGTATTTTAGCTGATTTTGTAAAAATGCCAAGTAGTATATATGATGAAATTGACACGGGTGTGAGTGGCGAAATTGCTCGAAAAGTAGGAGGGATGATGCAGCAAATAGCCGGCAGCCAACAGGTTATCGTTATCACGCATTTACCTCAAATAGCCTCGCTAGGCACGAATCATTTGTTTGTATACAAGTCAGAAAATGGCCAAAGTGTAGAAACCCAAGTTCGAATCTTAACAGGCGATGAACGCATCAACGAAATTGCCAAAATGATAAGTGGCGATACGCTAACAGCACATGCTGTGGAGCAAAGCAAAGAATTACTCAAAGGGTGACCTAAATTAAGCTTTTAGGTATTTTTGGTTTTTAAATCAATTCATCTTTTATGTTATTACCACTAGATAATGGCACACCAAACATCAAGTGGCCCTCAAAGCAAAATTCCTATGTAAATAAGATATTTTTTTATGTGACTATTGCTTAACAATTTTTCTTACGATACTAAAATCTGACCCTGTCAATTTCACTGAATAACTGCCCGAAGAATAGTCAGACAAATCAACTTCAATTGAACTTTCTTGATCTACGTTCCTACTATAGATTAGTTGACCATTTGCATCTAAAACATCAATTTTTTTAACGCTAATTACATTCTCTATTCTAAATATACCATTTGCTGGATTGGGATAAAGAAATATGGATTTTAATGGCTGATTTAACTCAGTTACAGCCACAAATCCCTTAATCGTTGCTGATCTATAAAAAATGCTTTTGGATCTTATATCTTGCCAAGTTATATGAAATACACCATCAGAAAATGCAACATAAGGGTTCTGCGCAAAGCTATTAGATTCAGTATTTACCCTATATATAGAATCTGATAACAATGTTGCCATTCCTGAATTGCTGGCGGCTAGCATTATGGACGACACACCCGATATATTTTCTTCCCACACAACACCAATGGCGTTTTGTTTTCCTGAGATTATAGGAAAGTTCTGCGATGCATTTTGGACTATATCTGGTGTTAGCATCTTGTGTTGACCAATCTCTAAATTACCAGAAGTGGCAGAAGCTATCATTACCCTAGAACGACCTGACGATCCACTCATCCAAGTGTAATACAAACTATCGTCTGACAACATACCGGAAGGCCCAGAAGAAGGGCATGCACCTATCATCCATTTGGTTGTATCTATTTCTTTAACAGTACTAAAAGTAAGTCCATTATCATTTGATACTGACGCCCACATATCCCTTAGATCATTATCATTATTTCTAAATAATAGCACTTGTTTATCACCGTTTGTTATAATGTTTGCTGGGCAGCAATCACAAGCCTCTCCAGGGGCAGGCCCCGTTGCCTTAACAGCTTTTGTATATGGTTGTAAGCCATCAACAGAACTTGCAACAGTGTAATGAGGCTCAAGATAACCAGGCTCAAACTCCATAAATGCTACATAAACACTCCAATCTGGAGCCACCGTAACTGCAGGAAATCTCGTAACTGGATTGTTAGATACCCTTACAGTGTCAGAAAAAGTAGCTCCCCCATCAGTGGAAGTGACGGTATAGATTAATCCTGTTTCTTCTGGAACGGCAGCGAATGTGACTACAACTTTATTGCCATAAGCAGCCATATCTGGAGCAGCCCAGTCTTGAGCAAAGACCTTCATTCCCTCTGGTGTTACTTTTAAAGGGGCTCCAAATTCACTTCCATTCCATCTAGATACATAGACTTCCTGATTTGTTTTTTTACTCCACATAACTACTGGAATATTATTGGCTGTATACACCACCTTAGGTCTTGTATAACCTATTTCAGAGTTGTCATTAATCGTAAATTGTTCAGACCAGTCTAGTTCTACTTGTGCATTGCCTATGCTTGGTAAAAAGAAAAGTATTAAGAATATTTTTTTCATGATGTTAATTGTTTTGAATTATCAATTTAGTTCGATAGATTGAATCTTTTTGAAGAATTTCTAAATAGTATATGCCGTTGTCGCACTGAGGTATTTCTAAAGTATTCGCACTATTTGACACTTGTTCCAGAATAGTTTGTCCTGATGAACTTATAAATTTAACAGAATAAGCTCCGTCATTTGCCATTGAAAGAGTAATAGTACTGTTAGAAGGTGATGGAGCAGGATAGGTGTTCAATATGTTTTTGTAGATTCTTTGAGTAAAAAGAGTTCCACTACATTCTAGTATTTTTTGTCTCATTTCAACAAAATTTGTATCTCGCTTTATATCCCAGTGAATTTGTCTGTTCGGACATACCACAGCATACGTAGGCCAACCCACAAATGAGAACCAGCTTTTGTATAAGTTAGTAGTTGTATCTCCGCCCCCTTCACGCCCCGCTGATGGATAATTAACTCCATACAAGAACTCAAACTCGTCAACTTTATCATTATTATCTCTGTCGCTTATTCCTAAAATCAGCAATGAATCTTGATCGTACTCATTAAGTAATCTAGCCAAAGCTGGGGTAAGCTTTTGACATGGGGTACAGTCTGCAAAGAAGAAATCCAAAACAACTGTTCTACCTTTTGCCAATTCGTTATATAAATTCCAACTTTCTCCTTTAGTATCCGTAATAGTAAAGTCTCTGGCCTCTTGACCATAGACTATGTTTACAATCAGGCTAAATAGTATTAAAGTGCTATATCTTAATTTCATAATTAATAGACTACTTTTTAGTGGTTCTTTCATATTGACAGCAGGCGTTGTATTTACAAATAATTCAATACTCCTTCCATTTTCATACCGCGACTTCCTTTTACCAAGAATGCAGTATGGGTATAATTAGCATGTTGCACTTGAGCGCCCAATTCTTCCATAGTGGATGGTGTTGTTAGGCCACTATGCGCTGAAATGCTAGCAAAATGCTGTCCAAGTGTGTAAATTTGGGTAAAGCCAAATGTCACGGCCCATTGCAATAGCTCATCGTGCTCTTGATCAGCCGTAGGTCCCATTTCAAACATATCTCCAAGGATAAGCACTTTTTGCAGTTGTGGCATTTTGGCAAAGTTGCGTATGGCCACTTGCATACTGCTTGGGTTAGCATTATAGGCATCTAGCAATATAGTGTTTCCACCTTTTTCGATAAGCTGTGAGCGGTTATTATCGGGTTGGTAAGCTGCAATTCCTTCTTTTATTGATGGTAATTCAAGGTTGAAATATTCACCAATAGCAACTGCAGTAAGTATGTTATCTAAGTTATAATCTCCCATAAGTGGAGAAGTAAAGGCTATATTTTTATAGGTAAATGAAATAGAAGGAACCAATGTAGTAATAGCACATAAGTCTTTTGAGAATAGGATCTTCTTTTCAATTCCTCGGCTCATTCGGATAAGCCATTCGTCATCTTGGTTTACAAAAGCTGTCCCCTGATGTTTAAGTAGATAATGAAAGATTTCACTTTCTTCTTTGGCTACGGCTTCCAGCGTTCCAAATCCTTCTAAGTGTTCCTTCCCGATATTGGTAATTAAGCCAAAATTAGGTTCTGCTATAGCACATAAGGCAGCTATTTCACCAGGATTATTAGTGCCGAGTTCTATAATGGCTATCTCCGTGTCTTGCGGCATTTGTAATAGGGTAATAGGTACCCCAATGTGGTTATTAAAATTACCTTGTGTGCAATGTGTTTTGTACTTACGGGCTAAAACTGCATAAATCAGATTTTTGGTTGTAGTTTTTCCGTTGCTTCCGCATATTCCTAAAACGGGTATGTCGTAGCACTTACGGTGAAAATTGGCAACTTCTTGCATGTAAATAAGCACATCGGGAACCAAGATGAGTCTATCGTCCTGTTCAATATTTTCATCTATAACAGAATATGCAGCACCTTTTTCAAGTGCTTGAATTGCAAATGTATTTCCGTTAAAATTATCTCCTTTAAGTGCAAAAAAAATGCATCCTGGAGTTATCGCACGGCTATCGGTGGTAAATCGAAACTCACTTTCAATGAGTAGATTGTAAAATTTAGTAAGGTTCACAAAAAAACAGTTATTACTGTGCAACAAAAGTGGTAATTTAGTGCTCTATAAAAAACCGTTTATATGAAGAAGTTATACCTACTGTCTATTATTGTGTTATTTGGTTTTAATCTTAAAGCACAATTATTTGAAATATCATCCACACCCGTTTTTAGAGATGAAAACGGTAGCGTGTTGAGTTTAGCCTTGGCAGGTGGGTTAAATCAACCTCAGTTTTCGCCCTACGATTTTAATCAAGATGGTACAATGGATTTGTTTATTTTTGATAGAACCGGCAATAAAGTACTGATTTTTATAGCCGTAACCGTTAAAGGAGTAACGAATTACAGGTATGATCCTAGTTATGAAGACTTTTTTCCAAAGGGCGAACAATTTATGCAGTTGCATGATTATGACTTAGACGGTAAGCCCGATTTATGGATGTATCTAGTGGATTCTGTAATGCTTTATAGAAACGTGTCTAGCACTGTGCCTCAATTTGAAGCGGGTAAAGGCCTTTTTGCCTTAGATACAGTTCAATATAGCTCATGGAACCCAAATAAAAAACTATCTCAAGTAGGAGGATGTTTGCCTGCTATTTATGATGTAGATGGAGATAGTGATATGGACTTTATTACCAATCTGAATATCTTTGGTTCTAAAATTATTTTTAATTGCAACAACAGTATTGAGCTGGGTAATCCCTTGTCCGAAATAGGTTTTACCATAGTAGACAAATGTTACGGCGGGGTAGATGAGTTTGGGGCAGATTTAATTATAAACGCGCCTTGTGAAAATATTGAAGTTTATTATAAACAGAAAAAACATTCAGCGGCTAAGACGTTAATGTTTTTTGATAATGATGGAGATGGTGATAATGATTTGTTTTTTGGCTCATCTGAAAGGTCAACCAATCCTGTGTACTTTTTAGAAAATGGCAAGTCAGATTTAAATTACTACAAAGATACTTTTATTAGAATTGATACATCGTTTTTTTCAGTGGCTGAAGAGGGTAAAATTCCGGTAGCTCCAGCTATGTTTTATATAGACGTAAATTTTGACGGGATCAAGGACTTGATTTTAGCCAATAATGATCAAGATAAATTTTCATATTCTGTTCGTGAGAAAGACAATGTTTTATTGTTTTTAAATTCAGGTACAGATAATAAGCCAACATTTAACTTGGATAGAATGGATTTCTTAACAGGTGATATGATTGACCTGGGTGGTAGGGTAGCTCCCGTATTCGCAGATTTAGATAACGATGGCGATCAAGATCTTATACTTGCCACATCAGGTAATCATTTGATTACGGGTGATACCACTGATTTTTTGATGTATTACCAAAATGTGGGTACATCTACAAGTCCTGATTTTAAAGAAATAAGTACAGATTATTTATCTCTAAAAGCAATGGAATATAGAGGCATTGTGCCTGCATTTGGAGACTTAGACGGTGATGCTGATTTAGATTTACTGTTGGGTAAGCAAGACGGAACCATCGCTCATTATGAAAATACGGGTAGTTCAACTAATCCTACATTTACCTTAAAAACGGAAAACTTCTCAAGTATTACAGTGGAAGGAAATGCTGCTCCTGCTTTTGTAGATATGAATAGTGATGGTAAATTGGATCTGCTAATTGGCAATATAAGTGGCACCTTAGTCTATTATCAGAATAACGGATCGAATACAGCTCCAAGTTTTGGCTGGGTAACGGATAGCTTAGGGGGTATTGTGGTGAACGAACTTATTTCTCAAAAGTTTTTAGGCGATACAGGTTTTTATGACTCTTTGATTTACTACTACTATGGTAATTCTGCTCCTCAAATCATTAACTATGAAAATGGCGTAAGGTGTCTTGCTGTGGGATGCGATGAAGGAAATATTAAAATATACGATGTACAGTCAGATTTAACACAAGATTTTAAGGCGGTTACTAATTATATGAAACGTCCGTATACCAATGAGGCCTACTCCAAAGACTGGGGAAAAAATACCTATCCTGCCATTGCAGATATAAATGGAGACGGAATTTCGGATATGATAATTGGCAACTCCAGAGGAGGAATACACTTTGTGCAAGGAAAGGAGAAAAGAACGAATGATATTACTATACCAGAACAAATCAGTTTCCGCATAGTCCCTAATCCTACTAACGATAAGTTCGCAGTATATGCTCCTTCCCAGGAGCCTATGTTCTATACCATTAGTAACCTCAGCGGGCAAATATTAGCGAGCGGTTTTACGCTTTCTGGAGCTGCAATAAACCATGGAATTGCCTTGCCAAATGGAATTTATTTCGTCTCCCTAAAAACCACTTCGCAACAGTTCGCTACCCAAAAATTGATTATGACTAAATAGTTGCCATTTGCTTATTAGCTAAATATCTATCGTTTAATTTGTAGTTCATATCATTAAAAAAATTGAGTCAAATTATAGAGACAGACATTGTTATCATCGGAGCGGGACCAGCAGGTTGTAGTGCTTCGCTTTATTTAGCGCAATTTGGAATACCGCATGTAGTCGTTGAAAAGGAGGTTTATCCTAGAGATAAGGTTTGTGGAGACGCTTTAAGTGGGAAAGTGGTAAGCCAGCTAAAAAAAATAAATCCAGCATGGTTAGATGAGTTGAAACTAGATACACAAGAATTTATTCCGAGTTGGGGAGTTGTTTTTTCAGCGCCGGACGGAAATGAAGTGGCTATTCCTTTTAAACATAAGCCCCATGAAACAGAGCACAGCCCAGGGTTTGTAACTAAACGGGTAGATTATGATTATTGGTTGTTTCAAAAATTAGACCGAAAATGGGCTAAGGTACTAGAAGGTACCGAAGTTAAGGATGTCATCATAAATGAAATGGGAGTTAGTGTTATTTCTGATAACACAGAAATAAAGGCGAAGTTACTAATCAGTGCAGAAGGTACACGAGCGTTGGTGGCCAAAAAATATGGAGGATATAAGATGGAGCATCAGCATTATTGTGCGGGCTTACGCGCTTATTACGATGGAGTTAAAGGGCTTCACAAAGATGGTTTTATCGAATTACATTTTGTGAAAGAAAGTTTGCCTGGCTATTTTTGGATTTTCCCATTACCCAATGGTCAAGCCAACGTAGGAATAGGCATGCTGAGCAAATATGTGAGCAAGAAAAAAGTAAATCTCAAAAAATTAATGCTTGAAGTCCTTGAAAGTGAGAAGTTTAAAGAACGCTTTAAAGATGCAAGGTTACAAGATAAAATTCAGGGTTGGGGACTTCCATTAGGCAGCAAAAAAAAACGGCCAATCAGTGGAAATAGATTTATGCTTATAGGTGACTCAGGGTCACTTATAGATCCGTTTACGGGAGAAGGAATAGGTAATGCTATGTTTAGCGGTAAATGGGCTGCCGAACAAGCTCGTGACTCTTTGGCGACTAATGATTTCAGCGCCAACGAATTACATAAATATGACCAAACGGTTTACAAAAAAATAGGAGGAGAGCTCATGGTGAGCGCATGGATGCAAAAATTTATCAAACTCCCATGGTTATTTAATTGGATGATAGGTAAAATAAAGCGTAATGATGAATTACGAGAGACGATTACCTTTATGTTTGACGATGTAGATTTGCGCAAGAAGTTTACCAATCCGATGTTTTATTTGCGTATTTTATTCAAGTAAGGTGCTTGAATACAGATCAACCTGTTTATAACTGATTAATTATAGACAAGGGGCCGCCGCAGTATACGCCGTGGCAGCTTTTACAAGCCTGTATGCTGGCGTCGTAGTAGTATTGCTGGCTATCACGTCGTTCTATTCCTTTTAGTGCGTCGGTGTACAGAGGAACCATTCCTTTGAAAGCAGCTTCATCGTGCTCTCCACGAGTAGCCGTTTGTGAAGCAAGGTCATAGAAACTTTGTGGGACACTCTCTATAGTATCTCCAGCAGCTAGTGTAGCCTTAGCTTCATTGCTCCAAATTACCATTTCACGCATTATAGCACTTAACTCGGACGCTTGGTACATATCTGCTTTTTCAGCTTTGTTTCCTTGGCCACAAGCGATTATAGAGAGTACAAGTGCCAAAAAAATAATCCATTTCATATCCCAGATTTTCGTATAGATATTAGTCAATAATTACACCTTCAGCAGTAAAGGTAAGTTCTATTTTGGGTGCTGTAATAGCGTTTATTTCTTCCTTCGTTGCTTCTGCGTCTTTAGCATATTCAAGTTGATCTTTTACCGAAACGGTATCCAGATACGCCCAACCTCTAATGGTCGCGTTGTGCTCAGCACTATTTTTAGGCACGAAAAAACTGTAATCTTTAAATTTTACAAACATTTCATTACCAGCAATATCCATACTCATCCAGCATCCTTTAGCTTGACAAGCAGCTTTTATATTACCGCTAACTGTTACATATACAGAATCATTTGCGGCTAACGAATCCATCATTTCTTCTCCTGTGAGTGCAACCTCTGTTGTCCACGTGCTATCGCCGTATCTGCCTGCTACCGTTTCTTGCGTTTCTTCAGATTGGGTTAAATTGTTACAAGCGATGAAGGACGCGGCGATGATAAATAAGAAACTAATTTTTTTCATTTTACTGTTTAATTAAGGTTTATAGGGATGCAAATGTATTTGTTCTGTGCAGAATCTATATTCACTAATTTGATTTGAAGCGATTATTATCAATTGATTTTGACAAAAGGTTTCTATCATATCCTGATACCACTTTATATTAACTTCGTCAAAATTGGTACAAGGTTCATCCAGAAGTAGCGCGGGGGCCTCGGTGAAAATGGCCAATGAAAGCTTTACCTTGTTTTTAAGACCCGAAGAAAGTTCACCATATGTTTTAGATAAAAACCCAATCAGATTAGCTTTTATATATTGTTCTTCTAAGCTTATTTTAGGATTTTTAAATTGGAAATGAAGCTCAAATAACTCTCTCACTGTAAAGTCATCCAATAAATGCATTTCAGGACTACAAAAACTAAAGAGGTTTTCTGTACCTGTATCAATAGAGTAATTAATTTGTCCTTTGGTTGGAGATAAGGCTCCGCCTATAATTTTGAGTAAAGTACTTTTCCCCGAAGAGTTAGCACCCAAGATTACATAGTGGGCATTTCCTTCAAAAGTATAGTTAAAGTCCTTAAAGAGAACTTCTTGAAGGTATCGTTTGGCAATATCGATGCACGTAATGCGGAGCATTATCTAGACATGTAGCCTTTCATAACACCTCGGTCAGATGCCCGGATAAAACTAATTATCTCATCACGTTCTTGCGTCGCGGGCATTTCTGTTTCTATTTTAATCAGTGCTTTAGCGTTGTTCATTCCTCGTAAATATAGGTTTCTATAAATTTCTTGTATTTCACCTATTTTTTCTGCGCTGTAACCGCGTCTTCTCAGTCCTACACTGTTTACGCCTTCATAACTAAGTGGTTCACGCGCAGCTTTTGTATAGGGAGGTACGTCCTTTCGAACCAAACTACCGCCACTTATCATTACGTGTGGGCCAATATTAACAAACTGATGCACAGCAACTAATCCACTTAGAATAGCAAAATCAGCAATTGTTACTTCACCTGCTATTTGGCTTCCGTTTCCAATGATCACATTATCACCTAATATAGTGTCATGTGCAATGTGACAATAGGCCATGAGTAGGCAATTTTTTCCGATGATGGTTTTCCCTTTGGAGGAAGTGCCTCTGTTAATAGTTACACACTCACGAATGGTTGTGTTATCACCAATTTCGGTGGTAGTGTCTTCTCCATTAAATTTTAAATCTTGAGGAATAGCAGAAATTACGGCACCCGGAAAAATTTTACAATTCTTACCAATGCGGGCTCCCTCCATGATAGTTACATTTGATCCAATCCACGTTCCTTCGCCTATTTCTACATTTTTATGTATGGTAACGAAAGGCTCAATTACCACGTTATCAGCTAACTTAGCTCCAGGGTTTACATATGCTAATGGTTGAATCATATTATTTATTTTCTACAATTTGAGCCATCATATTGGCTTCACATACAAGTCTATTACCTACAAAGGCTTCTCCTTTCATCATACATAAACCTCGTCTTACGGGCGCAGTTAATGCCATTCGAATAATCAGCGTATCACCTGGTACTACTTTATCTTTAAACTTAGCGTTTTCTATTTTAACAAAATAAGTGCTCCATTTTTCAGGATTTTCTTTGTCCGCTAGCACCAATACTCCTCCTGCTTGTGCCATCGCCTCAAGTTGCAATACGCCTGGCATGAGTGGTTCTCCAGGAAAATGTCCTTGAAAAAAGTACTGATCTCCAGTTATGTTTTTTACGGCAATCACTTCATTTTCTGTTAGACGAATTACTCTATCTACGAGTAAAAATGGGTGTCTATGCGGCAAAATATTAGCTAATTGCTGATAATTATAAAGAGGAGGTACATTGGGATCATATACAGGCACATTATTATCGAGTTTACTTGCTCTTTTAGAAGCTAAGTATGCTCTTTTTATTTTTTTAGCAAACTCTACATTGGCAGCATGACCAGGTCTTGCAGCTAATATTTGTGCCTTTAAGGGTACTCCTGCTAAAGCTAAATCTCCTATAATGTCTAGCAGTTTATGTCTTGCAGGTTCGTTCTGAAAACGCAATTCAACGTTGTTTAGAATTCCTTCTTTTTTTACTTCAATAGAATCTTTATTGAAGAGCTTAGCGATATTAGCCATTTCATTTTCTTCAATTACTCTATCTACGATAACAATAGCGTTATTTAAGTCTCCACCTTTTATTAAGTTGTTTTTTACCAGCGCTTCTAATTCATGTAAAAAACAAAAAGTACGGCAACTTGATATTTCGTCTTTAAACTCATTCAGGTTAGTAATACTCGCATGTTGGCTTCCCAACACAGGCGAGTTATAATCAACCATTACGGTAAGTCTATAATCGTTGGCAGGCAGCGCCATCATTTCTACTCCTTTTCCATCGGCATAATTAATGCGATTAGGGATTTCAAAATATTCTCTTTCTTTCTTCTGAGTTTCTATCCCCGAAGCTAGTAATATATCAATAAATGGTTTACTGCTACCATCCATTATTGGGGTTTCTGGAGCATCTAGTTTTATGAGACAATTATCTATTTCTAAACCTGCTAAAGCTGCCAATACGTGCTCTACGGTGTTGATTCGAGCGCCATTATCTTCAATAGTCGTTCCTCTTGAAGTGTCCACAACCAGGTCACAATCCGCCTTCACTTTAGGCTCTCCTGGCAAGTCAACTCTCTGAAAAACGTAGCCATGGTCTTCTGGTGCAGGTTCAAAAGTTAAAGTAACCTTATTCCCGGTGTGTAACCCTACACCCGAAATACTAATTACCTGTTTTATAGTGGTTTGAAATATTTCCATTCCTTATTTATTCGATTTTAATTGTTGTTCTAATTTTCTTACGCGTTGCTCTAACTTAGGTAAATTCCTCCACATTACTCTTGATTTCATTTCTTCTTTAAAAGGTTGGTGTGGTGATCCCGCATAAATACCATTAGGTTCGGTTATATCCTTATTTATTCCTGCTTGTCCACCTAATTGAGTGCCATTGGCCACTGTAATATGTCCAACTACGCCTGCTTGTCCCGCAAAAACACAGTTAGATCCTATTTTCGTACTGCCTGCGACAAATACACCACCTGCGAGTACAGTATTTTCACCTATTTCAACTCCGTGAGCAATCTGAACAAGATTATCTATGCGACATCCATTCCCAATTATAGTACTTCCCATATTGGCTCTATCAATGGAGGTGTTACTACCTATCTCTACCTTATTCCCAATCACTACATTACCTATCTGAGGTATTTTTATGTAGGTTCCGTCTGGTAAAGGCGCATGACCAAATCCGTCTGCTCCTATTACGGTACCTGAGTGGATTAGACAATCATCACCAATGATAGTTTCATAATAAATAGACACATTAGACCGTATGGTTGTGTTGTTTCCTATTATAGAATTTTCATAAATGCAGCTGTTAGCTAGTACTTTAGAGTTATCTCCTATAATCACATTGTTGCCGATATACGCATGTGAACCTATGTGGCAATTAGCCCCGATTTTGGCAGATGTTTCTATAACTGCCGTAGGGTGAATGCCTTGATTGGGATCTTTGTAATCGAAATACTGTATAAGAATAGTGCAAAAGGCTACATATGGATGCGAACACCTGATCACCGTTTTCCCTTCTGGTAGGGGTTGAATAGTATCGTCTAGCAACACAATTCCGGCATCGGTTGTCTTCAAATAATGTATGTATTTCTTGTTAGAAAGAAAGCATAAACTATCTGAGGTGGCATCCTCTATCTTAGAAACCCTAGTAATACTTGTGCTAGGATTACCTTCTAAAGTACCGTTTACAATTGTTGCTATTTCTGCTGCTGTAAGTGTCAATAGACCGCAAATTTAACTTATTTTAAAGAGGTTATAAAATATTTAATGTGAGGTTTGTTAACTTGAGACAGGTTATAAATTTCGGAAGTCTCCGAAAGCTCTTTTAACCCACCATCTTTCATTGCTATTTTTAGGCTATCACCTTCAGCAGAATACGTATTATTGCTCAATTTACCTGTAACAACAAAGTAATCAGCCTCTTCTTCTGATATGCCGAGTTTTGTGGCTACATACTTTTTTTGATTTGCTACATCTTCTGCAGTAATAGCTTGATCCGCTACAGCTATTTTAAGTAGGTTACGATTAATGATCATCTTGCATAGTTCGCTCAAGGTTTTGTCCTCAGCGTATTGCCAAACCTTTATAGCACTTATTATTTCATTATCGTCCAAATTACAAAAATTCTCAATTACATCCGGGCGTTGTAAATCTTCCGTTCTGAAATTATTGGCCAAGAAAAAGGATAAAAATGGACTTGCAAATAGCTGAACATCCTTGTTTATCAAATACTTAGCTCGTCTTAAAATACTGAGCAACATGGTATCTGCAGCGATTGAAGTTTTGTGCAGATAAACTTGCCAATACATAAATCGGCGTGCCATCAAAAATTTTTCAACGGAATAGATGCCCTTTTGATCAACGATAAGGTGGTTGTCTCGTACGTTTAACATTTGAATTATACGTTCGATGCCCACGGTTCCTTCAGATACTCCGGTATAAAAACTGTCTCTTCTTAAATAGTCTAAACGGTCCATATCTAGCTGACTACTTACGAGTTGATGAAAGAATTTTCTTGGATACCGGTCTTCAAATATCTCAATAGCAAGATCTAATTTACCCTCCATTTTAACATTAATCTGTTGCATAAGTGCACTCGAAATATGCTCATGGTGAACATCTGTTAGTATACTGTGCTCTAAGCTGTGCGAAAATGGCCCATGACCAATATCGTGTAATAGAATAGCCAATAATGCACCTATCTCTTCTTCCACCGAGACTTCAATTCCTTTCCCACGTAGATTTTTGAGCGCCATATCCATAAGGTGCATTGCACCTATAACATGTTGAAAACGAGTATGTAATGCGCCAGGGTACACTAGATGAGTAAGGCCTAGTTGCTTAATTCTTCGTAGGCGCTGGAACTCAGGTAGCTGGATACAATCAAAAACGATGTCGTGATGAATGGTGATAAAACCGTAAATCGGGTCGTTAATTATTTTCTTTTTATTCAAAGTGTAATAAATTATTGTTTTATGAGTTGAATTATTACTTGCTTTGCAAGGTATAACAAATGGTCTTGCACTTCTGCAAAGATTACCTAATAAAATGATAAAATACGAAAACCAATTATGAGTAAAATTAAAATACTGTGGGCAGACGATGAAATTGATCACCTGAAGTCTCATATATTTTTTTTAGAAGAGAAAGGATATGAAATAACGACCGTAACCAATGGCTTAGATGCCACTGAAAAGGTTAGAACACACCATTATGATTTGGTTTTTTTAGATGAAAATATGCCTGGTATTTCAGGACTGGAGGCACTTAAAATAATCAAGGAGCTGCAGGGAAATCTTCCGGTAGTGATGATAACCAAAAGCGAAGAAGACCATATTATGGAAGACGCAATTGGCTCTAAAATAGCAGATTACTTGATTAAGCCGGTAAATCCAAGGCAAATATTAAGTACCATAATCAAACTTACTGAAGGCAAAAGACTTGAAACAGAGAGTGTAACGCAGCGATATCAACAAGATTTCAGAAACATCGGTATGGCTTTTATGGATTATTTAGACTGGCCTAAGTGGAAGGAAATGTATAAGAAGCTGGTGTATTGGGAAACTGAAATGGCAGGCTCAGAAGAAACCGGTATGGAAGAAATCCTAAAAACACAGAAACAGGACGGAAACAGAGAGTTTAGCAAGTATATCGCTAGAAACTACATCAATTTTGTGCATGCTAACGGTGACAACGAAGAAACTCCGCTTTTGTCACATCACCTTATTCAAAAAGGAGTCTTACCACACAAACAAAAAGGTGAACCATTTTGCTTGTTGTTGCTGGATAACCTTCGGTTTGACCAGTGGAAGGCCATTCAAGTAGAAATAAGTAAATATTATAGGACGACCAGTGAAGATTTGTACATGGCCATTTTGCCCACTACGACTCAATACGCGCGAAATGCGATATTTAGCGGTTTAATGCCTAGCGATATTGAAAAACGATATGGCGATAAATGGAGTAATGACGAAGATGAAGGTGGAAAAAATCTACACGAGGAGTTTTTCTTAAACGATCAGCTTAAGAGATTAAGAGTTGGCTATGAATCAAAGTATGTAAAAGTAACTAATCTAATTGGAGCTAAACAAATGGTTGAGCAACTACCGAATATGGCCCGTGAAGAATTTTTTACCATCGTTTATAATTTTATTGACACACTTTCTCATGCGCGAACAGATTCTAAAATAGTACGCGAACTCGCAGAAAATGAAGCTGCCTATAGAGCATTAACGTCAAGTTGGTTTGATCATTCGCCGCTGTTAGATGCTATTAAGTACTTGAGTAGTAAGAAAGTAAAATTGGTAATAACCACCGATCATGGTTCCGTTAAAGTGGATAATGCTGTAAAAATTGTGGGTGATAAAGACACCACAACAAATTTGCGTTATAAAACAGGAAAACGCATGACCTACGATCCTAAAGAAGTATTTGAGATCGCAAAACCTATAGATGCTTTGTTGCCTACTCAGCATGTTAGTAGTCGTTTTGTTTTTAGTAAAGAGAATGATTTTTTCGTGTATCCCAATAACTTGAATCACTATGCTAAGTATTACAAAGATACTTTTCAGCATGGAGGAATTTCGATGGAAGAAATGCTGATTCCTCTAATTGTTTTAGAACCAAAATAAGGGATTATGAAGATAGAGATTTGTGATTTAGGATCTGAGTTTTCAAAATTAGGAGATGTTTTGGCAGGCCAAATAGCGTCTGGAAAAAATATTATTCTGCTTCATGGAAACCTTGGAGTGGGTAAAACAACGTTAGTTAAACGTTATATTAACGCTACCGGCGGAAATGATACCGATGTAGATAGTCCAACTTTTTCAATAGTTAATGCCTATGATGTATCCAAAAAGACTATTTATCATTTTGATTTATATCGTTTAAATTCCCTTGAAGAGATTGAAGATATCGGTTTTATGGAATATATAGATTCTGGTTACTTATGCTTTATTGAATGGCCAGAGAAAATTGCAGCGTTCTTACCGGCGGAGCGTGTTTTAACCGTTAACATATCACTATCTTCGCAAGAATGCAGAGAGTACTTAATTTCTTAGGATTTTTAACTATAGTTCTTTCATCCCAAGCTCAAGTGTGGGAGTATCGTATTGCCAAAGAAGCACAACGCGTAGATAGTGTCGAGCAAATAATATCGGATTTACAAGATATTGGCTTTCGTGTGACGGGCAGCGTAGCGTATGACAACGCAACGCAATGGCTGGTGAATAAATATACCCAATTAGGTTATGCTCCGGTTATAGACACCTTTAAGTATGGAACTAAAAATTCTTATAATGTAATCATTGAAAAGCCTGGATCGGAGTCAGATGCTTGGATTATCGTAGGTGCTCATCTGGACGCAGTTAGTGTGAGTCCTGGGGCAAATGATAATGGTAGTGGAGTAGCTGCAACACTTGAAATTGCACGTATTCTTAAAAATGTAGACTGTAAAGTGGGAGTGAGGATCATTAATTTTGGGGCGGAAGAGCAAGGATTACAAGGAAGTAATCATTATGTTAGCAATACTCTTTCTTCATCTGATAACATCGAACTTATGCTCAATTTGGATCAGTTAGGTGGAACATTAGGTCAAAATAATACGAGAATAAAATGCGAAAGAGATGAAGACGACAATCCGTCTAGTAATAATGCTACGTCTAGCTTAAAAACAGATACGCTAGGTCGTTTAATCGATCTTTACACAACACTAATCCCGGTGCAATCAAATGCCTATGGATCTGATTATATGCCTTTTCAAAATGCAGGATATGTGATAATGGGATTGTATCAGGAGTCTGTTGATCCCAATTATCACAGTGCAAACGACAAGCTAGAAAATATGGATATTGAAGCTACCACTGAAGTTATTAAAGGAGCTGTAGCCGCTACGCTTTATTTTGCGCGGATCAATACTTCAGCGTATTTGGCTCAGAAACCAATGAACATTGGTCACCTGTATCCAAATCCGGCTTCAACTTGGTTGAAAATCATAGATGGTGAAACGGGAGTGAATCGAGTGACCTTAACCAATGCTTTGGGTCAGCAACTTATGAGTAAGGAAATTACTTCGAATGAGGTTATTGATATTCATAATTTAATAAATGGTTTGTACTCTGTTAGCATCTACAATACCCATAATTCTGTTTTACTGCAATCTAGACTTATAATTGCACGCTAAGTACAGAAGGAGATGAAATACACATGTTGGGGAGCTGCCAAGCAAGTTACAGGCAGTATGCACTTATTGAAATTAGAAAATGGATACACTATCTTAATAGATTGCGGTATTGATTATGAAGATAAATCGAATAAAGAAATAAATGCTAACTTTCCTTTTGATCCAAAAACGGTAAACGTTCTGATATTAACCCACGCTCATATAGATCATAGTGGGAATATTCCTAATTTGGTAAAGCAAGGTTTTAAAGGCGAAATAATTTGTACAGAACCTACTGCGTTTTTACTCGAAAAGCTTTGGGCAGACTCTGTTAATATCCAAAATAATGCTACTAATCGTAAAAAAAGTGTTCGATTGTACGGTTTTCATGAGGTGAAAAAGGCTGTAGATCAACTATTAACCTTAGGTTATTATAAATATTTTGAGTTAAGTGATGGAGTCTCATTCTCCTTTTACGAAGCAGGACATATTATTGGTGCTGCAAGTGTTCGCTTGGTTATAGAGGAAAATGGAAAGCAGAAAGTAATTGGCTTTACAGGTGATATAGGAAATCCAGGTTCCAAACTTATTGTAGATGCGAAACCTATGCCAGGACTACATGCGTTAATCACTGAAACCACTTATGGTAACAGAAAGCATAAAGAGACTCGTAGTCCAGAGGAAGTACTTACAGAACAAGTTACTGCAACTTGTGTAAAGCAAGATGGACGACTAATAATTCCTGCGTTTAGTGTAGGACGTACGCAAGCGGTTTTATTTACGCTCAAAAAACTATTTAATGAAGGAAAACTACCGCCAATTCGAGTGTTTGCTGATAGCCCATTGGCTCTAGCTAGTAGTAATATTCACAATAAGTTTTCACACTATCTAAACGAGGAAGCGCAACTATATAAAAAAGAAGAAGGAAGCTTGTTTGATTTTAAAAGCCTCTATCTCGTAGAGGACAATGATGATGTCGAAGATATGGAGCTATTCCGTGAGGCGTGTATTATTGTGAGTAGTGCAGGAATGCTGGAAGGTGGACGTATACAACAACATATTGGAGATCATGTCCAAAATCCTATGTGTGCCATTATGATTGCGGGATTTTGCTCTCCAGGTACACTTGGGGCACAGCTTCTAGAAGGTAAAAATATCATTCGTATTAAAGGACAGGATAAATATGTATATGCCAAAATTGGGCAAACCGATGTATTTAGTGCTCATCCTGATATTGTAGGACTTACAGATTACTTTGTAAAGAGCGATAATAGTGAATTACAAAAGGTATTCTTTGTGCATGGCGAGGAAGCAGCTATGCATGATTTAAAAGAAACGTTAGATCCTGATTTTCAGCATAAAGTGATCATTCCAAGTAAGGGAGAAGAATGGATTCTCTAAGTGGTTTAAAGTTACTTAAGATGCCTAATATTTACTAATTTGCTTTTTAGTAAAGCATTATCATAAAGAGCACATGTGTTTAATTAGGACTTGGTTACTAAAAGTTTAGGTTTCGCTTAAATTATCTTTCAATCCTTTAGCTTTGTAGCTTTAACGGCATTTTTACCAATGCTAGAATCTATACTTAAACAATATTGGGGGTTTGACTCATTTAGGCCATTTCAGCGAGATATTATTCTTTCGGTAATGAACGGTGACGATACCTTAGCATTGCTTCCCACGGGAGGAGGAAAGAGTATTTGTTATCAATTGCCGGCAATGGCCAAGGACGGTGTTTGTTTTGTGTTTAGCCCACTTATAGCACTGATGAAAGACCAAGTGGATAATCTTATTAAACGAGGTGTTTCTGCAGTAGCCTTACATAGTGGAATGAGCAACGGTGAAATAGAAACTGAAATGCAAAACACACTTAACGGTAAATATAAGATAGTGTATTTGAGTCCTGAGCGCGCTGCAACAGCAAATTTCAGAAGCTATTTAGTGAATATTTCTGTAAGTTTTTTGGTGGTAGATGAGGCGCATTGTATTTCTCAATGGGGCCATCAGTTTAGACCAGAATATCTCAAATTAGGAGAGCTAAGGGAATTACTTCCTAAGACTAATTTTATTGCGGTAACAGCTACGGCAACAGATACGGTGCAAGCAGATATCATTCGTTTTCTTGGATTTAAGACTACCCATAAAAGCTACCGAAAATCTTTTAAACGAGATAACTTGAGCTATTTAGTACTTCGCGATAGCAATAAACTAGCGCGAATCAATAAAATATTATCTAAAGTAAAGGGCACCGCACTGGTCTATGCCAATACACGTAGAAAGTGCGAGGAAGTAGCTGCATTTATACGGCAAAGTGGTATTGTCGCATTGCATTATCACGGGGGGCTGGATAATGACCAAAGGACTAAAGTACAGCAATCTTGGATAGATAACCAAACCCGAGTGGTAGTTTGCACCAATGCTTTTGGTATGGGTATAGATAAGCCAGATGTACGAATAGTTATACATTATGAGAAACCAGATAGTCCTGAAGCATATTATCAAGAGGCAGGAAGAGCAGGTAGAGATGGTCTAGAAGCATATTGTGTGCTACTTGCAGAAAAAGAAATAGCCTCAGAGTTATGGACGAGTTACCCTACCACATTGCAATTGGAGCATGCACTTAATTGCTTGTACAATCATCATCAGATAGCTTTTACTTCGGGCAAAGGAGTTACTTATCCAATTGACCTTATTCAATTTTCAGAGAAGTTTAAAATTGCAACTTGGAATGTCGTTAATAGTATTAATGTGCTTCATAGTATGGGATTTGTAAAACTCAACGAGCAAACCTTCCAATTGCCTAAATTGAGATTTGTAGTAAGTAATGAAGAACTTTATGCTTATCAAGTAAAATATGAGCTTCAAGATTTATTTATCAAGCTCCTTTTGAGATCATACGGAGGGTTATTTGATCATTATGTGGGTATAAAAATCAAGGAGCTTGCTACTCGTCAAAAATGCAGTGCGAGTTTGATCAGAAAAGAGTTGCAAAAATTACACACAGACGGGATCATTGATTTTGTAGATGCTCAAGAGGGAAACACGCTAACCTACCTTGGGGCTAGACCTACCAAGATAGAAATTGACAAGAAAAGCTATCTCCTACTTAGAGAAAGAGAGGACCATAGGAAACAATATATAGCAAACTATGAGTCAATTAATGTCGTTTGTAGGGAGAACTATTTACTTGCTTACTTTGGAGAAAAACGTGAGGTATCATGTGAAAAATGTGATGTTTGCAGACTCTCCAAAAAGTCACAATTAACAACGATTCAAACGTCAGAGCTTATCGAAAAGTTAAAAGAAATTACTGTGAATAAAAATTTGGATTTAGAGACAATACTATCTTCTTTTGGAGCGTTCGAAGAGAGTCAAATAATCACAGTTATTAGATGGTTATTAGACAACGAATACCTTACCAAAATTAATCAAAAGTATACTTGGACAAAAAACCAAGCTTAATAGCAATTGTCATAAATGATGTTATATACGATCAGCGCATGATCCGTATATGTACTTCGTTGTCTCAAAATTTTGAAGTAGCACTTTGGGGTAGGGCTAAGAGTGCTGCAGTGGTTGTACCGCAGCCATACCAACAAAAACGATTTAGGTTCATGGTCAATAAAGGGCCACTATTTTACCTTATGTTTAATCTTCGGATTTTTTGGAAGCTTATTTTTTCATCGTTTGATGTTATTCATGCAGTTGACTTAGATACCTTACCTGCAGCATATTTTGCGTGTAAGTTAAAAGGTAAAAAACTTGTTTATGACTCACATGAATATTTTACCGAAGTACCTGAGCTTATTGAAAGACCGGTAAAACGAGCTGTTTGGCTTAGACTAGAAGCGTATCTTATACCTAAAATAAGCAATGCTTTAACCGTAAGCCAAGGAATAGCAGAAGCCTATTATGAAAAATACCGCGTAGCATTTGAAGTGATCAGAAATTGCCCAGTGAGTTTTGACCTTGCTAGTAAGAAGAAGGATAAAAAATATCTCTTATATCAAGGAGCCCTTAATAAGGGTAGAGGACTCGAAGCAACTATTGAAGCTATGCAAGATCTGCCTATACTCCTATATATTGCAGGAAATGGAGACATTAAAGAAGAGCTAGTAAGGCACGTAGCAGAACTAAAACTAGAGGATAAGGTTATATTCTTAGGCGAACTAAACCCTATAAAATTGAGAGATTACACACTAGGTGCTTTTGCCGGAATAAATGTAGCTGACAATTTAGGATTAAGCTACTACCTGTCGCTCAATAATAAATTTTTTGATTACATACAATGTGGAATACCGGCGATAACTATGCCTTTTCCTGAATATAAATGGATGGAAAGCGAATATCAATGTGGGTGTTTAGCCGCAGCAGAGCCAAATGAAATTAAAAAAGCAGTAAATTTACTTTTATCTGATTCAGAATTTTATGGTATACTAAGAAAAAACTGCTTAATTGCACGTCAAATTAGAACTTGGGATAACGAAGAAAAATCCTTGTTGAAATTTTATGCAAACCTTACCTAGAAAATTACATATTGTAGCATTTGACGTGCCTTATCCTGCAGATTATGGCGGGGTAATTGATATCTACCATAAAGTGGAGGCGCTTCACCAACAAGGAATTGAGGTTGTTTTACATATGTATCAGTACGGAAGGCAAGAAAATAAGACCAAATTACGTAAGATTACAAAAGCACTTTATTACTATAAACGAAGGACGTTCAAAAATCCATTTGTGGGCACTACTCCCTATATTGTAAATTCAAGAAATGGGAATGAACTTTTAGATAATTTATTGAAAGATTCTGCACCTATTCTTTTTGAAGGGTTACATTGTACCTATCATATTGCGAATCCTTTACTTGCTAAGCGTTTCAAAATAGTGCGTACACACAATATTGAGCATCATTACTATAAGCATTTAGAAAAGTCGGAATTTAGCTACTTTAAAAAATACTTTTTTAGAATAGAGGCTGAAAAGCTTAGAAAATACGAAAGCGTACTTAAGCATGCTCAATTAGTTGCAGCCATAAGCCCTAATGATTACGCGTATTTTGCTAAAAAATATGCCAACGTAATGTATGTGCCCGCTTTTCATAGCAATAACGCTATGGATTATCCAGGAGCGCACGGTAAATACTTACTGTATCATGGTAATCTTTCTGTTCCAGAAAACTACATGGCAGCTATAGAGTTAGTTAATCAAGTATTCTCTAAATTGCCCAATTTGCCGACAATTATAGCAGGTAATAATCCTCCAAAGGAACTAATCCAGTTATGTGCGCACTTCGATAATGTAGAACTTAAATCTAATTTGACAACGGAACAAATTCACGAATTAATCCGCGAAGCACACATTAATGTTTTATACACCAATCAAAATACAGGAATCAAGCTCAAACTGCTAAATGCCTTGTATAGTGGTAAATTTGCGGTGGTTAATCCACTTATGGTCGATGGTTCGGGTCTTGAGTCTCTTTGTGCGATAGGTAAAAATTTGAATGATGTATTGCTAAAAGTTAAAGAATATTTGCTGCTAGACTATTCTTCTTTATACTTTAATAATCGAAAAGTATTTCTAAGTGAACATTTTAACAATAAAATAAGCTCTCAATTGTTGATGGAAGCTATTGACTTTTCATCCGATAGTATGCCTAAACAGAGGTCAGACGAGAAAGTATTACAGAGTTTATCTCAATTATCCTCTTTTATGTCTTACTTCTCACTGTAATCCTTCCGTTTTTAGTGAATACTTTTACATTTGCACCTAATAAATTTTCATGGAAAAAAATTCTGTCATTGGTTACGTTTTAATCTTTTTTTTGTTCATAGGGTTTTACTTTTTTAGTAAACAAAATCAAGAAGAACTAACCAATCAAAAAGTAACTACGGAAGATTCCGTTGAAACTACTCCAGCCTCAGCAGATACTGCTCAAGTTTCGTATAACGATAGCCAGACTATTCTGTTAGATTCTAATCTAACGGAAACGATCACCACCTTGCGTAATGACCTTTTGGAGATTGATTTTAGTAATATTGGAGGTATACCTAAGAAAGTAACGTTAACGAAATACAAGAGATATGATTCATCTGCATTGGTATTGTTTGATAAAGGACAGACTAAGTTAGGTTATACTATACCGTTAGCCAACGGTGTAAGTATTAATACACTTAACACTAGCTTTGCCGCGCAAATAATAGGAGATAGCCAGGTCATTATGACGGCTCATCTTATGAATGATGCCAAAATAATCCAAACGTATACACTCTCACCTAATTCATACAAGATCGATTATAAAGTCAATTTTGAGGGGATAAAAGATATTATCTCTCCTAACAATAGGTATGCTATACTTGATTGGACTAGTGAATTACAAGGGCAAGAAAAAACGGTAAAAGATGAACGTGCGGTAAGTACGGTGTACTATAGCTATGCTCAAGACGAAGATGTAGATTACCTAAGTGAAACCAGCGATGACGAAGAGAAACTTCAAGCCAACGTACAATGGGTTGCTTTTAAGCAAAAGTTCTTTAATCAAACACTTATAAGTAATACGCAGTTTTCGGAGCAAGGAACACAAATAGAGGTTAGAACCCCGGAGAATGAAACAGCCGATTATGTAAAAGATGTAAAAGCGCAATTTTTTATTCCACTTGAACAAAATAGTGTACTGGAAGATATGGACTTATACTTCGGTCCTAATCATTATCCTACTCTTAAAGAAGAAGGAGTTGGTCTTCAGAAAATGATACCTCTTGGTTGGGGTATTTTTGGCTGGGTAAACAAAGGGTTGGTTATTCCCATTTTTAATTGGCTTAACCAATATTTTACGAACTACGGACTTATTATTATCCTTCTTACTCTTATTATTAAATTGGCGTTGTTCTTCCCTATGTTTAAGGTGTACAAGTCTACGGCTAAAATGAAGCTGTTAAAACCCGAACTAGACGAAATTAAGACTAGAACGGGTGATGACATGGCCAAAGCTCAACAAGAGCAAATGAAACTGTACAAGCAAGCAGGAGTTAGTCCTTTGGGAGGTTGTTTGCCACAACTGGTTCAAATGCCCATACTGTTTGCTATGTTTAGATTTTTTCCTTCTAGCATAGAGTTACGTCAAAAAAGCTTTTTATGGGCTGAAGATCTAAGTAGTTATGACAGTGTTTTTGATTTTCCTAATGGATTTGAAATACCATTTTATGGAGATCATATAAGTTTATTTACGTTGCTAATGACGGCTGTAACGATTGTATATACCTACATTAACAGTCAAAGCTCAGCGCAAATGGTAGGCCCTATGAAAACCATGATGTACATAATGCCAATCATGTTCCTTGGGTTCTTCAATAACTATGCAGCGGCACTAAGTTTTTACTACTTCTTGTCTACTTGTATTACCATTTTACTTAATTTTATTATTCGCAAGTTTGTAATTGATGAAGATAAATTACATCAACAAATACAAGAAAATAAAAAGAAAAAGATAGTAAGTAAAAAATCAGGTTTACAGAAAAGATTAGAAGATATGGCCAAGAAACGAGGCATTGATCCTAAGTCTGGCAAACCCACTAAAAATAAGAAAAAGTAATAAAACTATCTGGCTAGAATTTATCTAAGGCCTGCAATTAAAAATTCAATCTCTCTTTTTGGGAGATTGAATTTTTCTGCTATTACGGAATTAGTTAGTTTCCCATTGTAGATGTAGGTCCCGTTTCGTAGACCTTCATGATTAAGAAGACATTCTTGTATATTACCCTCATCAGATATGCGTAAAAGAAGTGGAGTGAAGATATTACTCAAGGCATAACTAGATGTACGTGAAAATCTAGAAGGTATATTAGGCACGCAGTAATGCACCACACCATGCTTTTCAAATACCGGCATTTTATGATTGGTAGTCTCAGAAGTTTCAAAACACCCACCTTGATCTATACTCACATCTACAATAATAGATTTTGGTCTCATATTACTGACCATTTCTTCGGTTACTACACATGGACTTAAGCCCAGTGGACTGCGCAAGGCACCAATTGCTACATCGCAGTCGGCAAGAGCTTTAGCGAGTATTTGGGGTATAAGTGTAGATGAATGAACTCGTGTACCTAAACTTTTTTCAAGTCTCCGAAGCCTTTCTGTACTGTTGTCAAAAACCTTTACAGATGCACCCAGACCAATAGCTGCTTTTATAGCATATTCACCTACAGCACCGGCACCTATGATAACAATTTGTGTAGGCTGAATGCCTGGTATACCGCCAAACAGTTCCCCTTTCCCCGAATTGTAGTTGCTCAAATACTCTGCAGCAATCAGTACAGATGCTCTGCCAGCAATCTCACTCATACTTCTAATAACGGGCAAGGAACCATCATCATCTCGCAAAAATTCAAAACCTATAGCGGTAATTCCCTTTGCAAGCATTTTTTTAAATATAACCTCTTTCGCGCGCACTAATTGTATCGCACTTATTAATATCTGACCTGGTTTCATGAGGTCAATCTCATCTTCCGTAGGTGGCGCTATTTTAATAATAATGTCACAGGTGAATATTTCTTTTTTATCGTGCACTACCTCTGCGCCCATGCTGCTGTAGTCAAGGTCTGTAAAGTTTGCTTTATCACCGCAACCTGATTCTATTTTTACAGAATGCCCTTGTTTGCAGAGTAATTGAACAGCCATAGGTGAAAGAGGGACTCTATGTTCTTGAAACGTAGTTTCCTTAGGAATACCAATGGATAGGGACCTGTTGTCCTTTTGCTCAGTAAAAAGTTTTTCTTGAGGTTGTAAACTAGCTTCCCTTGCTAGATCTCCAAATGAAGGGTTTGACACGGTACTCATGCATTAAAATTCAGATGCAATATACCGCATAATTATATATTATTGAACACTTTCGCAATATGTTAGTAAACAAGGAGTTATTTTAGTTCAAAACCTTTTTACTTTGTAAGCAATGAGATTAATCACTATAGCACTACTGTTAGTAACACTTCCATTTACATTGTTTGCATCACAACGAGAAGCGAGCAATTATGGAGAAATGGGGATAAAACCCCCTAAAAGTGGTAAAATTGACTCGTTTGGAATAGAACCAATTGACACGTCGGATTCTTTGCAAGTTGCTCTAGTACCAATGATGGAAATGGAAGATGAGATTCCATTGGACATATACAGTGTCGTTACTTTTGATTCTAATGAACTTCCTCTGGATGAAAATTTGTACAGGTACCATGTAAGCAAGCTTCAATTTGAAATTCCAATGGATTACAATGAATTGGTTAAAAAGCAAATAGATTTTTTTGGAACCAGATGGCAGGATAAGTTAAAAATAATGGTAACCAAGTCGCAGTATGTTTTTCCCATTTATGAAGAAATCCTTGCAGAGTACAATATGCCGTTAGAGATTAAGTACTTATCCATAATTGAGTCTGGGCTAAATCCATATGCAAGATCACATTCTGGTGCAGTGGGAGCATGGCAGTTTATGCCAGCTACCGGCAAAGAATATGACTTAATCATCAATAACAGTGTTGACGAACGAAGATCATTAGAAAAAAGTACACGAGCAGCTTGTTTCTATCTAAAACAAATGTATGCCGTATACGGTGACTGGTTAGTTGCTCTAGCATCTTACAATTGTGGACCGGGGAATGTGCGTAAAGCGATTAGATTATCCGGCAGTACTGATTTTTGGGGTATATATCCATACTTGCCTCGCGAAACACAAAACTATGTCCCTAAATTCATAGCGATGGCTTACATCATGAATTATCATTCAGAATATTGTATTACCCCTGTTCCTTTTGATGCTAAGGACTTTTTAACTCAAAAAGTATATTGCGACGAAGGCCTGAATTTTAAAATCATAGCCGATAAATTAGAATTGTCAACAGAAGAATTACTTCGTTTCAATCCTGAATTAAAAGTAACATCGATACCTTATAAAGGAAATGGATACCTGTTACACATTCCTGAAGATAAAGTTCATTTATACTACCTAAATCAGTGTGACATAACTGAACTTAGCAAAATGCAACAAGACTCTGCTGATCTAGTAAAAGAGAATTTAGCTCTTGTACAGAAGGAGAGTACACCTAATATTATCTATTATACCGTAAAGAAAGGAGATAATCTTCAAAAGATTGCTACACGTAATTATGTTACCATTAGTCAACTCAGAAAGTGGAATGGTATAAAGGGAAGTACTATTTATCCTAGACAACGGTTAAAAATATACAAATAACAAGAAGTGAATATTGGAATAAAAATCTCCATGCTTGTTTTGCTTTTGTACTCATGTACATTAACAGAGACGGAAAAAAAAGCGATGTTGCCTAGCTCTAGTGGCAAACTTGCAGAACTTGTGATTATTACAGACGCGCAAAGTGCAGATAGCGGATTTAAAACAGCTGTGCAAAGTGTATTTAGTAAGTCGCTAGAAGGTCAGCCGCCTCCAGGAGAGGAAATGTTTAAGGTACTTTTTACGGACGAAACATTTTTCAAAGGTTATTTTCAAGCGCATCACCATATTTTTGTTTTTCTTACGCCAGAAGGTGCTCCAGCATTGAGTAAAGTAATAGACCCTAAACTCATTGATAAGTTAGTTAAAGTGATTCAGAATAATCCCAATTCTTTTGGCGTATTGAAAGAAGATTTATTCGCCACTAATCAAAGTGTATTCTTTGTGTTAGCCAGGAATAAAGCCGAAATGGAGGCTAAAGTTGCAGGTAAAAAAGATGATCTATTGGCATTGGCGCTAG